>Ga0214923_10002019_pt1 | contig 27819 bp, 37 predicted proteins | sample LL1510_MetaG_FD_177993 | JGI IMG/M metagenome (GOLD analysis project Ga0214923, IMG submission 177993) | Freshwater microbial communities from Lake Lanier, Atlanta, Georgia, United States - LL-1510 | ecosystem: Environmental > Aquatic > Freshwater > Lake | place: USA: Georgia | collected...
GAACACCGTACTGGGTTTGGCTCGTTGAGTCTTGTGCGACTTGTGCGGCTGTGCCACCATCGACATCTACCTGGACTCGGTTGAACAGTGTTTCTTGACCGTATGCGACACCGATCGCCAAGATCGGGATCGCAGATACAGCCGTGCCACCAAATGATGCAATTGCGGTTGAGAACGTGAAGTCGATGCGCGGATCAAACGTGATTTTGTTTCGTCGATCCGCGAACAGACGACCATCTTCGGCGATCGCAACAGCCTGCAACGCCGACAAAGTGTTCGTGTTGTCGGCATAGGCGACCGTTCCACAGGTCGCCACACCTGTAGAGATGTCGCGTAACGCGGTCGAATAGTTCACTTCTGCACGGTTCAAGATTGTGGTAACTCGAGCCGAAGTGAGTTCTGATGATGGGTTGAATGCGGTCATTGATGTGCGTGACAATTCATATAGTCCATCCGCAGCGTTAATAGATGCAAACGAAAGGTTCGGCATCTCATAAGTGATGTCAAGGTCGGTGATTGCGCCGACAAACAACTCGGCTGTGCCGGCAAGAACCTTCACAGCCCGTCTCGGTGCCAGATCAAACGAACCTTGATACCAAGTTGATGCGGTATTGGCTGGATCAAACAGTCGACCTGATGCACGGTCATCGGCAAGTATGCGGCAGGTGCCTGGTGAGAACTGGTCAATCTGTGATCCACGGCCACGCTGAATCGCGACCGATAGCACATATTCGGTTGCGTCCACGAAGTCGGTTGTGCCATCAAGTGTGTCTGTGCCGTTGAGTGTAGATGTATCAAGTATGAAGGCGTCAGCGACCGCGCCGACATCCAACAGAACCGAATATGCTTGACCCCACTTCAAAGTCTTAGGCATGATTACCTTTGCGAAACAAGTTGAGCGATCGCATTGCGATCAAGTTTCGTGTACTCCTGCAACACTCCAACGATCTGACGGCCAGCCTCAACACCGTTCGTGCCGATACCCGTGTTGATGACGATCGTCGGTGTGCCTTGTTCGGTTCGACCACCAGTCAATGTGGTTCCGGTGTTGGTTGGTGTCGGCACGGTCGGCAAAGTTGGTGCGGTAAAGGTTTGACCTGATGCACCAGCCGCCAACGCCGCGGTACGAATCGCATCGGCAAGATCCTTATATGCCTCGGCTTCACGCTTCACCGCTTCGGCGACATTGTCCGACGCCTCAGCCTGCGCATCTTTCGCATCATTCAACTCTTTCAGAAGCGATTCATAAACAACCGATCCGACGATCGCACCGTTCACGACCTCGTTCAGTTTGCTTTGCGATTCGGTTTGCGAATCTGTCGCCTCATTCTGTGCATCGATCGCATCTTTCACCGCGAGCTTCGCTTGGGCCAAATTGATTTCGGCTTCACGAATCATCTGCGGATTCGACTCAGGATCCTTGCGAACTTCGGCAAGTTTCTTCTCCGCGTCAGATACCGCGAACACCGCTTCTTCCACTCGATATCCTGCCTGCTCGACATTGCGTTGCGCGATCGCCAACTTCTTTTGCGCATCTTTGGCTTCTGCCGAATCCGCACCATAACCCGCGACCGCCTTGTTGAATCGTTCCTGTGCCGTGGCAAGATCCTCGTCACGCTTGCCCAACTGTTTCTTCGCGGCGGCTGTTGCCTTCTGCGCCGATTCAAACGCCTTCTGTGAACTCGTCACCTTGTTCAGAGCAGATGTATAGGTTTCAAGTGCTTTCTTGGCGTTATCAATCGCCGATGTGGCTTTCTTCGCGGCACCTCCTCCACCTCCAGCACCCGACAATTCACTCAACTTCTTGTTGAACTCGGCCTGCAACTGCGCCGCAGTTTTGGTTTTTGGTGCAAGCGAACCATAACCTTCCAACAAAGGACCGATGAACTTCTGGACTGGACCACCTGCCGCGATACCGCGTTGAACTTGATCGAGTGTTCGCAATTCATCTTGAGTTAGATTGGCTGCCGCTGCAACACCCAAGACACTGTTTCTAAAACTATCAAACGCGGCACCGGTAACTGCTGAATTTATTTTCAGACCGTCAAGAACAGCGACAAAGTTTTGAGTTGCAATACCAACTTTATCGAATCCGTCTTTGCCATCTTTGACTAAAGCGATAAGCGATCCGATTGCGCCACCAGCCAAGATGATTGGTTTGGCAATATCTATAAAGACATTCCCTATGTAGCCGACCACATTGACAACGGTCTCAACCATGTCGATGATCTTCATGCCGAAGTCACCTGCCTGTGCTGCTGCCGCAACGAGCGCATCTCGCAAACTGCCACCACCTGACAGTTCATCGGCAAATGCTTGAATGACCGGCACCACATTCTTTTGGATGAATGCAACAAGTTTTTCGGCGATTGGAAGCAACGCATATCCGATGCCTTCCCATGCTTCACCGATTGAAAGTTTCAATATCTTCAAACGGCCAGAGAATGTGTTTGCGGCATCACTAGCCGCACCACCAAATTGTTGATTCAAAGTTTCCACAACCGAAGCCAAGTCTTTCGATTTCTTTACATTCTCATCAATCGGAACACCTAATTTCGTCAACGCACCGATGTTGCCCGTGAAGGCCTTACCTAAGGCGAGAGAAACTGTCTCTAATTCAATGCCAGTAGCGGCAGATATATCTAACGCAAGATTCAAATTTTTTTGTGCAAAGTTAAGATCACCTGTTGCTCGCGCGAGGTTCGACAGGGCTGGACGAAGTTGGTCATCCGCAACTCCGACCAGCATTTGTTGTTTGGATATATATTCCTCGACCGATGCGATCTGTTCATCGGTCGCTTGCATTGTGCGACGCAACTGGTCGGCGAGAAGTTTCTGACTTTCTTGATCTTCGGTTGCTGCTTTGACCGCAGAGAACGCCGCACCTGCAATCGCACCCGCGGCGGCGGTCGCAATGAGCGCACCCTTCTTGGCGACATCAAAGACTTCGCCGAGCGCATCTGAACCTTCTTTGCCAAGTTTTTTAAACGCCGTGATAGCACTGTCGGCGTTGCCGAGAATCCTTACAAGAAATGTGCGCTCACCTGCCATGGTGAACGCAATTCTACTCAGTTAGCGAGCATCCGTTTTCGCAGTTCAGCCCACTCGCGTTGCATATCGCAATGAATCTCTTGCTGTGTCATGCCGTCATACTGTGACAAGTCGATTGGTGCATCCCACCATTTCGGATCGGTGACGATTCGCGCCCACTTGCCACTCTTGACTTGACGAGTTGTGCGGATGTTCGGTGTTGAGAATGTGCGGGTCGGTGCGGCGATGTCGGTGATCGTTGGATCTAAGAATCGCCAACCTGAATGATGTGTGCGGAATGGTTGACCAGTCTCGTGCTGTGGCAGATAGAAGATGCGGGCTGGGTCTTTGGTTGCTGGGTCGCCTTTGAGATGAAGACGCTGATGTGTCTCATACCAAACTTCTTCCCAATTCTGCACCGGCACAGCCTGCTCAAATGGGACGACGATGTGCCAGTGTGGATCGTTGTCGCGATGTGACCATGTTGTGTAGGCGAAGTGGATGTATGAGCCGAGGTCGGCTTGCTCAAATGCTTCGCCGTCTAGGTCGGCGACCAACGCCCAGATGTGTTCAACATTGCGGTTGCCGCGAGTTGTGTATTCGCGATAGGTGACTGGCGAATACAGCGAACCATCGGACTTGTTTGCGCGCTCTTGATGTTTGGCGAGTATGGATGCGAACTCCATCCATCCTGTGGCGATGGTCTTTGGGTAGATGGATTTGACCGATGGGAACCCGACGACTTCAAACATTGTGCAGAACCTCCTAGGTTCAGGATAGCGAATCCTGAGCGGATTGCAAGTATCAAAGTCCTAATTTCTTCACTACTCGGTCTATGCCTTCTAGATATTCTTTGGCGATCTCGTTCTTACGTTTGCGCACGGTCGGCCAGAAGAAGTAGCCCGACTGACCGCGATGTCGCAAGAACTGCAAAGTAGTCCGTCTGGCTCCACCACCAAACTCGGCACCGAAGAATACGTCGGCTCGAGTCACCTTGGTTTTGCGTTTGCTGTTTGGTCGTGATCTTGAAACGAATGATTCCTTGCCACGCAACTTGATTGTTGGGATGCGGTCGTTGCTTGCGCGTAATCCTTTGGCGACTTGTAGAGCTTGTGCGGATCGGCTGACCGATCCTGCTTCAATACGAACCTTTGCTTCTATATCTCGAGCGATGGTATAAGCAACTATTTTCATTTCTTTGTTGAACTCTGGAGATGCTTTGGAGAACTTGCGCAAAGTCTCAAACAGGTCTTTGACTACGACTGTGTTGCCTGCGACTGCTGCGGTGCCGGCGCGACCGAGAGTGCCACCTGTGTCGCCTGGCAGATTTGGGAATGCTGAGAAGGCCATCACTTGATCCTTTGTGGTGGGTTTGTTTTGATGCTTTTCCAGCGCAGATAGCCGAGCATCGTGTACAGCATTCTAGGTGATTCTTGAAGTAGCACCGATGGTGCGATGTGTGTCTCGCAGGCGAGGTATGCGATCAGCCAGTGGGCTGATTGTTCTCCAAAGGGACGATCACCGCAGAATCGGTTCCAACCTCCACACTCTCGACGGTCTCAATCCATTCCTCGAACTTCATCGCGGTCTTCTTCGTGCGCTTCTCTGCATGCCATGCCAACCAGGCAAGGTCGGTGAGGCGTAGTTCTGTTTGGAAGTTTGCGACCGATCGATTCTTTTCGTTTTCAAAGGCGATGAAGTCGGCGAACTGTGCCGTGCATTTGCTGACGCCACCATCGAGTGCGGTGACTTCTAGATTGATTTTCATTCTTACCTCCTAAGTGTTAAGAATTAGACAGTTGCCTTGGTGATTGTTCCGCTGATCGGCCACGTTACGTCCGCTGTATTTAGTTCACCCACGGCACCGTTTATCGGCGTCCATTCCGTTACGAGTACTGAAGCAGTATAACTTGGGTTAGCGGTGCTGACCGCTGCGGTACTTGCTTTGATCACGATTGTGACAGCAGTTGAACCGATAAGAGGATAGATCAAACCTTCAAGCGATGAGTACTCGTTGTGCAACGAGAGTGTCACAGAGTTGTCGATCAAACCAGCGACGCGAGTTACTGCACCACCTGACCCGAACGAAGTTGTTGGTACTTCTGCGGCAGAGGTGCTGAGAGTAACAGCGGCAACATCATCCGAGATGTTTGTGCCGTTCAAAGTGACTGATGCGTTTAATAGAACTAACTTTGCCATGATTATTTATCTCCTGCCTTGTCGGCTTTCGAGGTTGATTTATCCGCTACCGGAACAATGCGACCCGATTGCAGTAGAGAGTCTAGATGGTCGACATCGTCGCCATCAATAGTGGCTGGATATTGTTTGTCTAGAACGGTGAAGCCTTCGACGACTTGATATTTTGCCATGGGCTAAGCATACACCACGACACGAAAGTCAACCGTCAGGTAGGTAGTGTCGTTGGCGTCCACGGTTGAGATGTTTGATGCTTCTTCGACGATCAATGTTTGGGCATATCCGCCGAGTGTCCGGTCGCCTTCGATTGCGGCACGGATTCCGCTGTCGTAAGACAGGTAAGTGTCCATCAGGTTTTGTGCGGTGCGTTCTGCTGCACGACCGACGATTACCGAGACCGTGAACACATGGGTCACGAGACCAGCTCGCATCGCACCGTGATAGGTGATTGATTCAAGTGTCGGCCAGGCGATACCGCCGAGCGAAGGGTTGACTTGATCGGGTTGCTGTGCATAGGCGCGCAGGTTCGTGATCGTTGCGAGACGGGTTTGTAGTCCTGTTTTGAGTTCGGTGACTGTGGCGGTCATGCGAACATCCGCATTCGGCGATATGGCTCGACGAGTTGTGCGACATCTGGATCGAGTGCGCGTGTCACTCGTATCGCACCCAAGTCTCCGAAGCCGGCGACGCCGAGCGGTGAATCGTAACGCTTGAAGATTCTTGACGCTTGAATGATCACGGCTTGTGTGATCGGTTCAGGTACAGATGGCCAACCGTATGTTGCAGTTAATTGCACCAATGCTTCTGAGCCGTAGTTTGCGTTCAAACTTGGGAACAGGTAGTCGCCAACTGCACGGATGCGCGTATATGGAACAGTCAATCCGTCAAGGATTCCGTTCGTTGGTTCCAACTGATAGTCGGTCGCAGTCCATGTCACATCAAACACACCATCAGCAAGAGTCGAAGTTTTGAGTGTGATCGCAGTCGAGGCGATGTCGTCGATCTCACAGACAAACGAATCGTATGCGGTGAACACTCTGACTGTCGCCGAACCATACTGCCAAAACTGTCGATTCGCATAGCCATCAATGAGTCGACTGGCCGCACCGGCACAGTTGTCAATTAAATCGTCGTCTTGAGTGTCGGCGGTGCCGATTCGAAGAGCAGCCTTGATCTGGTTGCGTGTGGCATAGCCGTTCGTAATCATTCCTGTATCTCCAGAAGTTTCAATAATTGCGTTTGACCAATAGTAGTGCCTTTCCGTCTATTGCATGACCGACAACTGACAGCAATATTTTGAGGATCAGAAGAACCGCCTAATGCAACAGGCAAGATGTGATCAAGTTCAACCTCTGAAAGAGGCAAAGATTTTAAGCACATGTAACAAGTTCCGTTATCTCTAAGGTAGATGTCATATCTTCTGGCAGTTTTTTGAGTTCTTGTTTTTGCTCGATGTTTCAAAGTGTGATCCATTGATTTGCAAGTTTTAGAGCAATATATGGCGTTTATTTTTTTGTGTATTAATGATGTTGAGCATCTTTTGCATTGATAAATATTGATTTTTATTGAACTTCTATTAATCCTATTTTGATATGAATATCCACATTTGTACGAACATAGATAGTGATTTGGGCGATATTGCTTGAAGTCTTTTTTACAGTTAAGACAAGATGATGTGAAGCCGCGATGCCATTTCGTGATTGTCATAGATTGTTTATCTTACTTCAGAGTCGGGTCGAGTGTACTCGGCGATGAACTTGCGCATCTCAATGTCGGCTTCAATGTTCTGATCAGATGAGATCCGATTAGGTCGAATGTCGTTCACCAACACCTGCACACCAGCAGGTTTGAACCAGCGCGCACCATGCACCCAACACTTCCACCAGAATGCCCAGTCGCACCAGTAGACATCTGGGAATCCGCCAGTCCGTTCCCAGATATCTTTCGTGAACCAAGATGTTCCCATCACATGATTTACCATTGGCTGACTTGACATAAGTTCAGGCATTGATGGATTGACGCCACCGTTTGATTTGAATCGCAAAGTGTTAGCAACCACATCGGCAATCTTGTCAATGTTTGATGGCAGACATGCGAAGGCGTCAGGATAGAACCTGTCATCCAGGGCAAGACCAGCAATCCAGCCATCTTTGATTGTTGCGATCGCCGCGTGATACATGGCATCAACTTTGCGTGTCCGACATTCAACCAATCGACATGGCAAGTCTTTGACACCGCAATCATCGTCAGGATGGTAGGCAATCACCACATCGTCAGCCGGTGGGTTCAACGCCTGGACAGAATCCCACCAACCTTGCACCTCATCTTTGTATGCGGAACCCCACGCAAAACCGACGACCGTGATCATCGTCTTCGATACCAAGATTCAGGTGCAAGACCTTCGCGAATATATTTTGGATAGTGGTCGCCGATATCAACTTCCCACAATGTTTCGCCGCGTATTGAGCGTCCGATGCGATAGTTCTCGGTCATGAACTCTTCAGGATTTGAGACCATCAGTTCTTGGTGTGAGAACGATCGCATCTTGTTCGCAGCCCACTCGGGTCCACCCATCCACGACACATGCCAACCTGACCGAAGATTCGGCAGTCGTTCACGATTTGAACGGATGTGTTGCGCACCACCTGCTCGCTGACCCCACGGCCCTGCGACCATCGTGTGTTCATCACTGAGACGCCAATACGCCGACATGACCAGCCGCCTCATCATGTAACCATGCCAACCTTGTTTCAAGGTGTCAATGTCGGCTGGATCCCATATCTCGTCGCAGTCCGCGACCGTCACGATGTCTTGTTGTTCCGGTGCGAATTGTTGTAGCGCAACGAACAGATGGTTGCGTTGTGCGTGTTCTGCCGCCCAGCCAAATTGGTTCGGGTTTGGTTCGAATGTTTCATAGTGGATCTTGTCTCGCCATTGGTAGAACCTGTCTATGTTGAGACCGTGCGGTTTGGGTTGACCCATGAATGTTGTCGTTGATTCGACGATGATGATTTTGTCGATGACATCACCGATCTCGTGCAACCGGCATTCGAGCATGTTGTGTTCTTGGTTGAACAGGATGCAGTCGAATACTCTCATCAGTCCCAACTGAGATCTAGTCGGCGTTGCAGATCCCACTGACCTGCGTCAAGTCTTGCGTTACGCAACTTGAACAGTTCGTGATTGGCGTTGAATGTCGTCGCGTTCTTGCCTTGGAACTTCACATCTGACAGAAGTGTGGACGAGTTGTCATGCACGATGATTCCAGACATTTCCGTCGGTGTGTAACCCATGCGAACGGCGCGACGCTCATAGTCATTGTCTTCAAAGTATGCGGGATGAAACGCTTCGCAGAACAACCCGACATTTTTGACAACTTCGGAACCGATCCACGCGCAAGCCCATTTCGGTTCGCCCGTCAAAACAATCCGATCAGGATCGCATAGTTGCCAGAACTCTTGAAGTTTGTTTGGCAGGAACCAGGCATCCGAGTTGAGAAGAATCCAACCAGATGCGAACGGTGTCATCTTGATACCAAGATTCCAAGATGTCGCCACACCGAGATTGCTCGGCATGTCAAGAATGAATCGTTCTTCGTGTTTGCTGTTTCGTGGCATCATCAAACAGTCCTGTGCGATCTTGCCACCGTTGTCGATGATGATCAGTTTTTCTATTGGGTAGTCAAGTGAATCTATGCACCGCTCGAGCAGGTCGTAGCGGTTCAAGACTGGGATGATTACGACCGGCACCATGTTGACAACTCCTTCATTACGGGCTTCCAATACTGGTCAAATACCGTATCGGCTCCGTACCCTAGGGCATGGGTAATCGCGTCGTCTGAGAGGCTCCTAGGCGCGTTATAGGCCGCTTCAAGCGACTTTACGATGTCAGGCACATTCGGTGTGAAGAACCATGACTGCTGTGCCGCATCCCACCACGGCTGACCCTCAACCGTCCAACCGTCGCCAACCAGCTCTGGTTGCGCGGTGAAATTTGAGACGATCACGCGACATCCGCAGGCTTGGGCTTCGATAACTGGTATGCCGAACCCTTCACCCATCGAGCAGGCAAGCAACACATCGGATGCGGTGTACATCGCCGCCATCATTTGTTGCGGCAAGCCATGCCGATAGGCGTACTGGTCAACAACTTTGTAGCGATCTTTTTGTACACCACAAGCATCAAGCAAAGTTGGCAAATTGATCCCAGCCATCGCACCATCAGGTTCGGTATAGAGATACAGCACCGCATCAGGTTTGTCTTTCGCAAAGATTGAGAATGCAAGGATGTTCTCGGCCCACGCCTTACGGGCAGGCTGCGCACCTTTGTTCGTTGCGACCATCGTGACAACGAAGCGATCTTCTTCCCAGCCCATGAACTCTCGGCCAGTCATCTTCTTGCCGTTCGGCAAAGTCACAGACTTGGTTGGTTGGAAAACGGGTTCGATTGCGTGAGGGACATAAAGATGTTCGACTCCTGCGATGTCCAACATGCGTGAACCAAACTTCGACATTGCGATCGGTTTCACATTGTCGCGTTCCAAGAATCGCAACACATCTGGTGGTGTCGGCTGATGATCGATCGGAACCCACGACGCAATGTTCTTGAGTTGTTTGAGCGACTCAGATTTCAACACCCATACATCGAACAAGGTCATCAACAAACTTGGTGTTGATAGATCTTGGTTCGCCCATTCCATAGTGTGCGCGACGACCACATCGTCGGAATATGCGGCGAGTCCTTGAGGATAAACTTTGAAACCATTCCAAGTTGATGACGAACCAGCGAGTCCGTACATCGCATGAATCGCTACTTGGTGGCCTTCTTTCGCGAGCCTTTGGATGACTTGCGCGGTTTGCTGACCGTAGCCGGTTGCTGCCCAAGGTGCGTTGCTGTACCAAAGGATTCGGAGTCGGTCGGGATTGGTAGATCGGATGTTTCCAAGTAATGCGCTACGCCCGCTCGGACTAATCTTTCCGCCAATGCTCCTGGCATCTCGACTGGTATGCCTTTGACGATTACCTTTTCCCACATGTTCCTCCTAAGTTTAGTGCAGATACAGGAAAGCCTCGGCAAGTCCTGCACGACCTTGCCGAGGCTTAATCCTAGTCACAGTCCTTGCGGACTGTCATGTCTATTTTCGGTTGCTCTAACTAAGCAGCGTTACCGATAAAGTGTTTTACATGTGATGTTGCTGGGAGGTTCCCGTCAACACGCATTGTCGCCCTGAAAGTGACTAAGCCCGCATTGAATGCGTAGTCATCGCTGCGATCCAAACGGATGCCGCCGACTTGACGAACATAGTACGAAGGAAGGTGTCCGAAGATTACCGACTTCGCGCTAGTTGCTGTGTCTGCCATTGCTGGGTTCTCGAATACTGGGTATCCGAGGAGCAAGTCTTGTGCATCTGCGCTGAGTGCTGGTTGGAACACATAGTTGCCTGCTGTGTCCTTGAGTTTGCGCATTTTGCCGATTGATGCCGCATTCATCTGGAAGCCTGAACCAGCCAAACGACGACCGGCTGTGTCTACCGAGTAGACCAAGTCGATCAAGTTGTCTGCTGTGAACGCACCCGACACACCCGTTCCACCGGTTACGCCGAGGCTTGATGCTGGGACGATGCCCTTTGGTTGGTTTGTGCCTGTACCAGTTGTCAATGCTGCGTTGACTCGGTAGCCGAGTTCGTTGCCGACTTCGGTTGCCAAGAATCCAAGGATGTCAACACCTGCATCTTCGATCAACTCTGTTGAGAGTTGTACGAGGAACGAATACTTGTAGGCACCCAAGGTGATGAACGAGTTGAATACTGGATCGCTCTCAGCGATTGCTGTGCCTTCGCCAGTGATTGCTGCAGTTGAATACTGAGCAAGCGATGGAATCTGAAGGTTCTCACCTGATGCGGTGTTCAAAACTGTTGAAGTTGAGAGCATCGGACCAATGTGACGAGCAAGCATGATGACTTGGTCGTAGAACGATGTTGGTACTGGTGAACCAGTCGAAGTCTTTACGACATCGCGCTTTTCAAACGAGTGTGAACGGATCTCGCCTTTTGCCATCGATCGGATGACATCGGCATCTGAACGAACGCCGCGTGGTGCGTCAGCGACAGGTCGAACCTGGTCTGCGAACTCGCGTGTTGCTGCATCCAAACGAAGTTCACGGGCCTCATCGGCGCGAAGTTTCTCGATTGTTGCTTGGCGATCCTCAAGTTCTTTGCTGATGCGCTCGTATGACTGTGATTCTTCTGCTGTCAAGTCACGCTTTTCTGCGGTTGCAACATCAAGAATCTTCTTTGCGGCTTCCCATGCTTTTGCACGGGCTTCCATTTGTTGTTCAATAAATTGTTTCATGATTTCTCCATGAGTAGTAGTTGATTGGGTATGCGCAGGAAAGTTGTATTCCGATGGCGCGGGACGCTGACCAATCTCTAGCCGTAGCGGGACGCTTACCGACAAGATGAACTATAGACGATGATTTAGATGTTTTTCAACAGTTCAAGTTTTTTTGCCAACAAGTTGACCGAGTGTGGAACTTTGGCTGGTTCGGCGCGAAGTTTGCCGACCGTCTCGGACAGAAGATCGGCTGCGTCATCGGTCAATGTGCCACCGGCTTCAAGCATCGTGATCGCTTCAGCGAGCTTGTCGGCATCGATACCTGTGCGTTTGGCGAGAATGTCCAACGATCGAACAGTGGCCGAGGTCGCCTTGTAGGCAGGGAAGCCTGTCACGACCGACACTTCATGCAAACGAACATTGCGTAGTTCGCGGGTCATGCCATCATCTGACCATTTGTCTCCGCCTGCAGGAACCGAGAACCCGAACGACATCGAGTCGACATCGCCTCGTTGCATCAAAACACTCAGGTCACGGCCGACAGTTGTGTCTGGCAGATCGGCGTTCACCAACAAACCTTTTGAATCTTCTTCAAGTCGCAAAGTCTTTGACCGTGTCGAAGCAAGAAGCATTGACGAATCATGGTTCATGTACATCTTGATCGTGTTGCGACCTTTTAACGATTTGCGGAATGCACCTGGTGCGATTCGCTCGATGAACGGCAACGGTTCGGAATCGGAGTTGAAAACCGCCGCGTAACCTGTGAACGACATGCCGTCGCCTGTCGGACCTGCGCGCAATTCAAACTCGTTGACATTGACGCGACGCATCTCGACTTTGTTGTCTTCCATGCCAGGAATGTTAGCAAAGTATTCACTCTTAGCGCGATGAAAGTTGAACAGTCCTCGTTCGTCTTTGATCGCGTTCGCTTTGCGTTCAAACCAGTCTCGTGCCGGTTGCGGGTTCAACGGGTTGATGCCCCACAGATAGTGTGCGACAGCACCAGCACCAGGGAACTGGTCGTTGCTTGCGTTCGAGTTCTTCGGTGCTTCCAGATCCACGGCATGGCGTTGCGCCCAAGCGTTCGCTCGGATCACTTTGTCTTCGGTGATTTGACCTCGTGCCATGTCTCGTGCTTCACGAACGGTTCTATCGACCAGCCCTTCACCCGCGAGACCTTGACCGTAGTAGTCCAATCCTTTTCTTGCCGCGCTACGAATGTAGACAGGTATCTCAAGAGATACCTGGCGAACCATTTCTTCTGGGTCTTCGTCTGGCTGCCATGCGTTGCAATAGAATCCGCCGTCAACATACTCGTCCCATTTCTCGCAATATGCCTTGAGGTTGTCTCCTTCTCCTTGGACATTTGTTTCGTCGTAGAAGTAACAGTTCCCGCAAGCGCGACCATCGGGAACATCTTCTGATAACGCTGGACGATAGTTGTCTGGTAGCGCACGATCGGCAGCCGAATACTTCGGATGATCGGCATGAAGCAGATCGTTGTCGGTGATATAGGCAGGGTTCTGTGGACGGCCGACACGACTGAGATACAAGAATGCGTTCACTCGAGCCATCGCCCACTGCGCACGACCAATACCAGGACGATGCGAAGTTGAATACGCACCAGCACCACGACGATACACAGACTTCAACACACCCAAAGTGACACGAGTCCAATCAGGACGATTGTTTTCATCCATTTTCTTGTTGTGATCTTCGGCTTTATTTCGCAACGCCGTTTCGGTCGCCTCATTTATTTCGATCCCGCCTTGCTTGCCTGCAGCCGAACCAGCAGGATTCTTGTCGCTTCCCGTGATCTGATCGGATGGTGGTGCCGGTGCGCGCTCACCACCAGGTTCCATATCCTCGGCGATAGATACGGCAACCATCTGGTCGATCGCATCTTGTTTTGTTGCGTGACATCCGATCACTTCACCATCTTCTTTGATGGTTGCCCACCCAGAACAATCTGGCGATTTGTCGGTGATGAAGTAAGGCATTACGGAGTCATCAATATGAAGGCGATTGCGTGATTGGCTTTGCTTGAAACTGCGAACATGCTTTGACTTGGATATATGGCAAAGTCTTCTGATGCACTTTTAGGTAGTGCGTGACCTGCATTCACTGCGACTGATCCATTGCCGATAAATATCGTGTCCGTGTTGTCAAGATTACTGACATGCAAACTTCCAGGATTTACTCCAGCGTGAGTGATTAATGTTGCGGCCGTTCCGACCGTGATTGCACCATTTGTGATTGGCATACTGTTACCTCAGAGCATCAATAATAGTTCAGCTTCGTCATCAAGAATACTGAATGCAATCTCGGCTGTCGCCTGCGAACTCATCCCACCGAGAACAGTTGACGAAACCGCATACCGTTTCTTCGGTTCAATGACAGGAACCTCAACTGGTGGCATCTCGACTAGTGGTTCAATCTTCTTGCGTGGTGTCGTCGAATAAACTCTGCGACCACCAGACGGTGCAGGTGTCGGTTCAGGTTCTGGCGGTGTCGATGTCGAATCAACTGTTGCGACGAGTGCACCGAGGTTTGCCGTGGCGATCGCGTTTTGTTCGACTGCGGTGATCGCCGCAGCAGTAAGACCGCCAAGATCAGCGGATGCTGTTGCAGGTAGGAGAACTGTGGCAGTTGCCGAACCAGCGAGACCGCCGAGGTCAGCCGACGCTGTTGCTGATAGGACAACTGTTGCTGTCACCGAACCAGCAAGACCGCCGAGAGTCGCTTCGGCTGTCGCATCGGTTGTCACGATTACTTGTGCGACTTCGGCGACAAGTCCGCCAAGTTCTGCCGAAGCCGAAACAAAATGCGTGACGCTCGATATTGCGGTTGCTGATAGTGCGCCGAGTGTGGCTGTGCCGGTTGCAGTTGTTAAGAACTCTGTACCATCAAGAAGACCGTTGCCGTCAAGTGTTGAGGTGTCAAGAATGAACGGTGGACTAAACCCGTCAAGACCTGTGGTGGCGTCGTCCAGTGTGCTTGTGTCGAGCAGGAATCTTTTGACCGCCATCGCGGCCTACTAACTAGCGACAGTTAGAGAAGCAGATAGGTTGCCTGATGTAATTGTGTAGGTGTCGCCTGCGGTGTATGCGTTGCCTGTGATTGTGCCAGAGAACAAAAAATTGCCTGCCGTCAAATTATCCCAAACCGTGAAATGTGTTGCGTCTTGCGAACCTGCGATATTCGTCCAAGTGATATCTGCGTCGGATGTGATAGCACCGGCGGACGCCGCACCGAACGAAACAGATTTGCGTGTTGTTTCGGTTGCAGGGTTCGCTGTGCCTGCCCCACCTGGATCACCGACATGAAGTTTGATGTATGGAGTTGCAACAGAGAATGATGTTGCGTTGCCTGCGGCGTTCAAGAATGCGTTGCAAAGATAGGAAGATAAACCTGTCGCCATTACTCTTCAACCCTTTCAGTGATTGTCAAAATTCTACCTTCGGCGTCACGTTCAACCGTTCGCACGGTCGGCTTCGACTCAGGCACATTGACACGCACCACAGTTTCGGGAACATTGATGACTGGCGGTGCAACATTCACATTCGCCGGTGGAACATTCACGACAACTTCTGGCATCGTCACATTCACATCACGCTGGTTCACATCGTAAGTTGGTGCAGGTTCGCTGACAGGTTGCAACATTGTTGGTGCGACACCCGTGTGCGCGATCGGATCAATGTCGATTGCTTTCAACACGGCTGCAGGTTCAAAACCTGAATTGATTAGACGCTGAGCGATCGCAGTTTTGCGGTCAAGTTCTGTTAGCCCAGCCGCACCTAAGTCGACATTGGCCAGAGGTACGCGGTAGGTGTCGCCACCGTCAGCTGGTCGGAGATCTTCGAAGCGTCGCACATCGTTGATTGACAGCCAACCTGCTTGCAGACCTGATGAGTATCCTGCGACACGCGAACTGAAGTCGCCGCGCATCAAACCGTCAAGGTTGAACTTCATGAACGCGCCGTTGGTCAAGAGTTGGCGCGAATATCCATCCTCGATCTTCGTGACATACGGTCGAAGCGTGTGCATCACAAAGTGGATGCCGTTCATTTCAACCGAAGCATAGGCTTGCGCACCTGACTGGATGACACCTGCCATCGATGGTGGGACACGGAATGCGCGAAGAATCTCTTCGACTGCGAACTGTCGTGATTGCAAGAACTGTGAATCGTCTGGTGCGACCGAAGTCGTCGTATATTTCGCACCACCGAACAGGATGCCTGGTCGGTGTGAGCGTCGCAAACCTTTGTGACCTTCTTCGAATCCGTCAACAAGCGACTTCGCCTGTTCACGAGTCAAGTTACCTGGGAACTCGATGATGCCAGAGGTGTGCGAACCTTGACCGAAGAATCTTGCAGCGAACTCTTCAAGAGCCTTTGATAGACCGAGGTTTTCTTTGATTAGTTCTATGCGTGAACGGCCACGAAGATCACCAGGCAAACGCAACTCGGACAGATGAATCATGTCCTCGTGCGGGATGACCTGCTTGTTGTCGAACACATAGATCAAACGGCGCGCTTCGTCGCGTTTCACCTCGACCTTCAACGGATTCAACACAGCCAAACCTGCGATACCTTGCGCGTCGCGGATGATACGCGTGAACGAGTTACCGTTCAACAACATCGAAACAAGAACTTGTTGGAAGTGATCGGTGCGTGACACGCCGATCTCTGGCTGATCAATCCAATCTGGTCGCGGTCGGAACGGTCGACGATCACCATCAACACGAATGAACACATCGACCGGCAAAGTCGAGATAGAGTCCGAGATCAAACGAACACACGCATACACGGTCCCGATCTTGAGCGAATCTTCCTGTGTGACAACGGTGCCTGCGTTCGTCGTGAACTGGAATGCGTCACCTGCCGCGAACAAAGACTGGAACGAGACGGCTCTCTCTTCGCCTCTCGAGTTGAACAGTCTTGACAGCATTATCGGTTATCCACTTTCTTTGACCGCTCCCAAGCCAAGGTGAAGGCAAGCAGAGAAACGCCCACAAAGATTAGCCCAAGTGGTAGTGCAATGTAAAATATGCCGAGCGCAATCAAGAACACCGCAAACATTTCTAACAAAAGAACGATCATATTACTCCTAGACATTGAAGAACCCTGGTTGCTGAACACTTTCGACTCTTCTCGTTGCACGATCCACAGCCATAGCCAATGCTATCGCAGCATCAATCTTGCGTTTCGATTTACCTTTCGACAGTCGCCAACCCATGTCGGTTGATCGTTGCGCTGCCGACAACACCTGATCGGCGAACACAGGATCGCCGTTGTGTGCGATCTTCTGGTTCACGATCATCTCGTAAAGGGTTCCGCAAGCAGGCACCATTCGTGCAGTTGACTGGCTGAACTCAACCATCATGAACCCTTCATCGGACATCGCTTCGGCTGAGCGTTGAAAGAACGCCGGGTCGTAGGCGAACTCTTGCACCGTGAACTCGCGACCCAATTCACGGATGTGTTGCTCGACTGCGGCCACATCCATCACACCACCATCAGGATGCCAGATCTTCGCACGAACAACGATGCGACCAGACTCGAGCGGTTGTGCGACCACGACCGCAATCGAGTCGTGCTTCAACGCCATGTCAATGCCGACGAACACAGGCAGGTTCGAATCAAGTTCATCATCGCTTCGACACAACTCCCAAGCACCCTTCGGCAACCACGACTCGCCATCGGTACGAACCCACTGATTCAACCGATATCGGCGGAACGCAACCTCAGCAGTTTGATTCATCGAGATCTCCATATCCTCGATGTCAAGAAGACCTTCAGCGAGATTCGGGTTCGCGATATTCCAAGCGACACGATCCGAGATATCGCAATCCGCTGGTGCTTCCCACCACCAAAACCCGAACCGCTCATCAACCTGATCACCAGAGATGACCCGCTTGCCATAGTTGTACAGAGAACCGCACACCGTATCCAAGTCGAAACCTGCCGTGGTGATGGCCACAATGTTCGGATCTTTACGCGCACCAGAACCCAAAGTCAACGCATCCCAAAGTTCAGAGTTCGGTTGCACATGCAACTCATCAAACACAACCGTTGAAGGATTCAAACCCTGCTGCAACTTCGCGTCACTCGAAAGCACACGATAAATCGCACCAGTCGAAGGAACCTCAATCACATCGCGATACACCTTGCACACACCCGACAACGCAGGCGACTGAGTGATCTGCCACTTCGCCTCATTGAACACAACCCGCGCCTGCTGTCTATCACCCGCCGCCGAATAAACCTCAGCACCAGGCTCACCTTCGATCAGACCATAGAGCGCGATGAGTGAACCGAGCAACGACTTGCCGTTCTTCCGAGCCAAACCAATCAGACTTCGCCGATACCTAAGCAGACCATCATCGCGACGCTCATACAGCGCGTCAAGAAGTGCAATCTGCCAGTTGGTAAGAATCAGAGGCTGACCGGCACGAACACCCTTGCTCACATGCAAGAAAGTTCTTGCAAAGTCAACGACTTTGTGACCGTCAGACTTTGGATATAACTTCGGCGTCGACCAAGTTGGAGTTTCTTTGTCGATATGCGTCAAGCTCATTTGCCACCCTTATCTCCGCCAAACCTAATCTGGCACGATCGCTCGGAGTAAAGCCTAGAAGAGACAACCACGCCGTGCATTGCGCATCCATCTGCTCGATCTGTTTCACCGCTGGATGAGTCACAATCTGACCGTTCGGACTTGTGTACCAGCGAGTCGTCACATCGTCGCCAAGCCAAACTTCCAAATCGTAGATCTTCTGGTAGTTCCGACACAGCCGACCCATCAACGGACCATCGTGCAACTCGGACAGATGACGCCGACCACCAGTCCACAAGACTGTCCAGTATTGCTTGCCGATCTTGCCCAAACCTTTCGGTGCGACCGGCACAACCGACAAATCGACTAGCGCGAGCGCAGTCTCTGGCATAGGCGAAGCCTTCAAACCTGTGCGGATGCGTGAGCCAGTTAGACGCTTGCGCTCGATGGGCTTGGCGGATGCTCCGCCGCCTGTTCCAGTTTTGGGTTGGGCCATGCATCCAAGCATAGGCGGTGGTTCGCAACCGACCATGCCTGCGTCCGCCAACGGCATGGGTCCTATGTCGGTCAACCCGAAAATTTTTTAACCCGTCCCGCATTGTGTACCCGCCTTACTTCGCGTCGCCACGTCGCGAGTTGCACGACCGATGCGCAGGAAGAAGCGGTGAGTCTGGATCACCGGCGATGATGTGGTCGGCGGTCCACGGGTCGTCGGCTCGTGCGCCCTCAAGACAGATCCAACAGTATTGTGCCGAGTCGCGCACGGCCTTGGCTCGAGCCTGGTAGTCGCCTCGGTAGTGAGGTCGGTGAGGCTTGGGATGGAGTCGGTTATAGGTGGCTTGGCAGGTTGGGCATCGGCGTGGGTTGGTGGTTAGATTTCCACAGGTTAAGCAAGGTCTCGAGATGGTCATAGTGGAAGCTAGGCGCGGTCACGCCGTCACGCCATGTTATACATGGCGGTGACTGGCGTATGTGACAAATTGTGGTGTTGCGCCGTTGTCGCGCCGTTGGTGATGTGTATCAACTGTGCGGGTTTGCGAGGATAAACGGCGTGCGCCGTGGTCACGCCGTGTGTGCGTGGCGTGACGGCGTGACCGCCGTTATTACGCCGTGCCACGCCGTTACCAGCGTTCGCTCGGAAAGGCCTCTGTCGTGCCTTCTAAGCGTTCTAATTCGGCTTTGGCTAATTTCATGGCTGAGCGGGCTGTTGCGCCTGGGATATCGCGGTATATTTGCCAGAGCTTCTCTTGTGCTAGGTGGTAGTCGAGATTGTGCTGCTTGATGATTCCGATGGCTTTGTCTAGGGAATCCATGCCTTTCTCGTTGGTGGTGAACATCTCGACTGATTCGTTGACGACGAGGTATTGGTCGCGGATCCAGGTGTGGCGTTTCTTGGTGGCGGTTAGTTTAATCTCGTTGTTGGATCGGGTCATCTGCCATACGAGGTCAACATCGTCGTTCTTTGCGCTCGAGCCTCGTGCGCCTTTGCCTAAGTCCTTGCCGGCATGATCGATGCGGAGTAAGGCTCTGCCTTCTTGCTTTAGGTTGAGGGCTGTCCAGCGGTAGAAGTTGCGGACTGTGTCTGCGTCGTTCTCCGCGCCTTCTACGGCTCGGCTGAAGGTGTCAATGATTACCAGTTCGGCTTGGCAGGTGCGGGCTAGATCACAGATTTGTTTGGCTCCTTCTGGTTTGTCGAGTGATCCGATTGGTGGGAGTGATGCGTAGTAGAGGCGGCTTAGGTCGGTGTCTTTGTTGTAGCCCATGGCTGTTAGTCGTTCGTGGAGTTGGGCTTGTTGCATTTCGTAGTCCATGTAAAGGATGTTGATTGGTTGGTTGTCGTGTCCGAAGATGTTGCGTCCAGTGGCGAGTGCGGCTGCTATGTAGAGCGCGAATAGTGATTTGCCTGTTCCGCCTGGTGCGTAGATGACGACGAGTTGGTTGCGTGGGATGATGGGTTCGATGAGCCAGTCTTCGGCTGGGAAGGTTTGGTTCCAGAAGTCTTGCCAGTTGATGAAGATGTTGTCGGTGATGGCGGGTTGTGTGACGGGTACGAGTGCTTTGCCTTCTTGTAGGAGTTTTTTGGCGAAGGCTGAGCGGTCGTCGCCGTGGTGCATGGCGGCGGTGTAGCCGAACCGTGTGTATGCGCCTGCTGGCAGGTTTGGGATTGATGTGGTGAATACTCGGATGATGTCTTTGCCTTGCCAGCCTGTGGTTGCGCTGGTGCCTTCTCGGATGTCTTTGCCTGGTCGAACCCAGTGTGCTTCGCCTGCTTGGTCGATGTGGGCGAGTGTCCATCCGTCTTGGCGTAATAGTTCTGGCCATGTGGTTGCTGCACAGTAGCGGGATGCTGGTCCGTCTTCTTCGAGGAGGATTTGTGCGGATTGGTTTGTTGGTGGTGTTTCTTCGGCGGGTTTGGCTGTGAGTATCAGCACCATCCAGAGTGGCATGTCGGCTGGTCTGTGTTCGGCGATTGATTTTCCTTCTACCCATTCGTAGGTTTTGCCGTTCGGATGGATTGTTGGTGGTGCGAGGACTTGTCCGCCGATGCCTCGGACATCGATGCCTTTGCCGAGTCGGCCTGATGCTTCGTTGCGGATTGGTTGGTCGGTGAGGAAGTAGATGTGTCTTCCGCCTGAGCCTGTGATGACTTCGACTGTGTCGGGTAGTTGTCCGTGTAGTTGTTCTAGGTCGTTGAGTGTGTCTGATCCGCTGAACTCTTGCCGGTCGTCTATGTCGATGACGATGAGGTAGCGGTTGCGGAACTCGCCTGTTGCGATGCCTAGTCCGCAGTCTTTAAATTGTCCTTCAAACCATTGTCGGATTGTGGTTGGGTCGGATGTGGCTGCGTTCTGCCATCCTTGCATCGGCGGACGCTTCTCGCCTTGTTTGATTGGTATGACTCGGACTTGTTTGTTGGCGTATGCGAGTGCAGTCTGTAGAACGCTCATTCAACCCTCCTTGGGTTTTATTTATTTGTTTAGGATGTCGGCGATGTCTTGCGGTATTTTACGACCACGCAACTCATACAACCAAGTCACGAAGACAAGTTCGGTGACTTTGGCATTGTCGTCGTTTGATGGTACGCCTGCGGTGTGCGCGTGACTGTTGAGCGGAATGATTTGGAACCATGGTGTCGAGTCTTTTTCGACTTCGCCCCACCAGCCTGATTGGTTGGAGTGACCGTATCTGACGATGAAGGTTGGTAGCCCTGCCATGTCACCGAGTGCGGTGAGTGTTCGGATGTTCGCGGATTGAAAGTTGATCACACCATGCTCATGCTTGTAGTCAATCAGTGCCATCGGTAGGCATCGGTCGTATTCGGCGAGGATGAAGTCCAAGTCCATCGCCGGTACATCTCGTCCCCAGATTCGATGTCTGCCTGACAGCCATGCGTCTCGTTTGAAGTGTTGCTCATTGCTTGTCATACCAGTCCGTCCATATTTCTTGTGGGTGCATTCCTATTTTGATTGCGTACTTGTCTGCTTGCCACAGCGTTAGTGCTGCGTCTTGATTGTTTCGCCATCGGCAGATGGTTCCTCGTGACACACCGAACACATCCGCTAACAAGGAAGCGTGTGTGTCCGGTGGCCACAGGTCTATGAGTTTCTTCGCTGGGAAGCAGAAGAACTTCTTTGCTTGTTCTCTGGTGGTCACTGCATCTCGTAATTCTCATAGGCGTCGTCGCCGATGAGATCACGCAAATATTTTTCGTTCGGCGATTCGTCACTGTAAAGAGCGCGACGCTTCTCTTCTTGCCACACAGGTTCGAACGCGACATCATCGATGTTCTTGAATCTGACGATGGATTCAGGGTTGATGCCTGAGCATTCGATTGGTTCTTGGATTACGGCTTCGATGTTTGTGCCTGGGCTTGCGATGATGATGATGTCACCGTCATCGTGTTCGTTGTAGTCGATGCGGGTTGTGCCGAGCATCGTGTTGATGTATATCTGTTTCATTGGTTGTCCTCCTCTTGGTTATATGGTTTGTCTTGCTGGAATTGAATCCAGAAGTCTTGTGTGAACATTTTGTGTGGGTCGGGTCGCGCCCACTTGTATTGGATAGATGGATGGTTAGGTGAGCGTTTGCCACGCTTCGCTTGCTTTTTCGGTTTGGATTCTGGTGAGTCGCCGATTTTGATTCCGTTGTATAGGAATCCGTTGCGTGTGTGTTCGTGGAATGCGATCGCTTGGAATTGCCGATCCATGCCGCCGTTGATGAGTGCTTCGGCGAGCTGGTCGGCGAGTTGGCGTTCCAACGCCAGTTCGTTCATCAAGCCTTGAATGATTTGTTTGCTTGCTTTGTCCATTGTGCAGACCTCCTATGGTCAGTCATCTTGTGTTAATTGTCTTGCTATCCTCAACTTCTCGGCAGCCGAGGCTGATTCGAGCAACCCGATAGTAGTAGATGTGACCTGCTCAGGCGGGCATATTGTGAAGAATTTTTCTTCGGTTGTCTTAAAGTTTTGGATGGTGGCGACCAGCACATATGCGGTGCAAACATTGTCGGCATCGACTTCGGATTCAATAAAGTATTTGATGCGGTCGTCGAATGATCCTTCTCTACTCATCGTCTTCTTCTTTCTCGCCGCAGAACGGCTTGGTTGGTAGGACACGCTTCGGCAGGCAGGCGCACAGTTTGGCGTTCATCGTTCCGCCACGGTGCGCGGGAATGGCAGGTCTTGATAAGCCTGGTTAAGTAGACCGAGGTAGCCGATGGCATCTAGCAGGCTGTCGTGGTGTAGTCGGTTGCGGTCAAGGTTGGTGCGTAGGCGCGCCATCTTGACTGACACCATGAACAGCAGTGCGTCGGCGAGGCTGAGCCGTATGCCGGTCAGGCCGTGGAAGATGTCGATGACTTTGCTGTAGTCGTCTACGACATCGCCGTAGGTGTCGTTGCGTGGTCCTGTGACGAGTTGGTGTGCTTCGATGAGTATGTCTGCGCCGACGCCGATGTTTGGGTCAGTCATATTGGTGTCGCGGTCCGAGATCGGTGACGATTTCATAGTTGGATTGGCTGAATGTCAACACTCGACCGTTCGGTTCGATACCGACCCAGGTTGGTGCGTCTGGGTCGCATAGGCATCCTGTGATGCGTTTGTTGTCTAATCGTACTTCGCCGTCGCATATTTGGCAGACGATGAACGAATCCATGCCGATTGTGATCACAGTTCGATTCCTTGTTGTAGGTGTATGCGTAGTCGGTCTAGTTGTTGGCCGAGTGTTTTGATTCGGTCACGAGATGCTTCTAGTTCTTGATGTAACGATTCGGCTGCGTCAACCGCGTTGTCGCGCTGTTCGGTGACGCGCTCGAGCGCGACCGATAGTTCGGCGACACGGGTTTGCAGTTCGACTATCTCTTGGCTCATCGCGAATGTATCGCCGGTCATCTTTTGTTTCTCCTCGCTAGTTCTTCTTTGAGTGCTGCTATTACTTCGAAGAGTCGGTCTTGATCACCGACACCGACGAACATTTTCTCCAAGAACGCGATTGCGTCCTGTATATCTTTTTTCGTCATCTTGACCTCCGCTGGTTGGGACAAGAACCTTACTTCGCATCCGCGTAAAGATGCAAAGTAAGGTTCAAGCCTTATTGCTTACTACCAGCGGTCGTCTGTTGCGACCTTCTCAACCTTGGCTGCGAACAGTTTCGGTGCATTGAAGCCTGACTTTTTCTCACCATCACCTGAATACTTGACTGCAATCTTGTTGCCGACAAGTTCGGTGACTGAGGCTTGTTTCGCTGCTTCACGGATCGCGGTGATCATCGCACCACGCGCCCACAAATTGGCGTCGCCTTCTTTTTCTGTCTTCAATGTGATGACATACACGAAGCGTGGATCACCGTTCGGCCATGTCTTGGCGACACCTGCCGGATCTCGGTCTTCGAGCTTCTTCACATCGGTGACGATACCTGTATGCACATCGCCGATCTTTTCGAACTTCAAACTTGGCAGTTTGGGTCCGCCTCCTGCGAGGAGATCTTGTTCATCTGACATTATTAACCTACCTTTTCTTTGCTTGGGAATCCGAAGGAGTCCGTTGATGTGTTCCAAACGATGTCCTGTTCATCCCAACGGATGGCACGGCAGATGACAGCGAACTGTTCTGCGCATGCCGAGTCGAGATGCCCGATGGCACCGCCTGCCGTTTTGAATAACACACCCTGAATCGAGTGGCAGAGACTCGTGATCAGGAGTTCGTCACAGTTATCGGACATGATGAGGTCAACTAACCCTCGTCCTATCTGATATCTGCGATGCGATTTGAGTTGATCCAGTGATATCGAGTGACCGTATTCGTTGCATTCGGTCGCGATCTTCTTGACCATGGCGCGCTGGTGCGGCCGTAAAGAATCAAAGTCCGATTGCAGTTGCAAGACGCAGGTTCGGTCAACGCCGACATCCATGATTCGGCCTTCGAATAGGTCGGTCATTTCTTTGCCTTCTTGCGAATAGGTTTTGTGGCTGGATCTGTTTCAAAGAATTGGACATCATGTTCCGCTTCGAGCATGGCGACGATACGGATGAGCAGATCTATTTGTTCGTTGTCGGCTTCACCAAGTTTCGGCACATCAATAGGCCACAAGGATCGCAACATCTTCTGTGCCTTCTCTGGTAGGTGTTTGATTCGTGCGGTCATCCAGTCGCGACGCTTGTCAATACCTGTTTCAAGTTTGATGATTTTGCCTTCTTCGAAGCGTGTATTGATGTCGTTGCGTTTGCGCCACGAACGAACATTCAGCGCAAGTTCCAAACCTTGACGACCGATGTCAAGGTCAACCCAGTGCAGTTCGCAGCGGGCTTCGCCTGCGGGTAGATGAAAGACGATCGCTCGGTCCTTTTCTATCTGTGGAAGGTTCGAGCGAACGCCTGTCTTGTAGTCGTAGATGTGTTGAGCGTCGGCATATGCGGCCAACTGGATTGAGATGGCGCGCCATGAATAGTTCAGGTCGGTGCCGGTCTTGAGGTCGGCGATGTACATTCGGCCGTCAACTTCGACTATTCGGTCTAGTGTGCCTGCGTATTCTTTATCGTCGTGGATCACGACCGACTCAATGAAGTGCGGCATGATGTGGACACCATACTTTGCCAATGTGGACACATAGGCGTCAAGATCGCCTTGTAACCCTGGCAAAATTGGTGGCTTCTTGCCGAGATCAATTTGTTCGGTTAGCGAGTGAAGTGCCGTGCCAAGGTTGGCTCGTGATGATCCACCGCCTGCGGTTATTGCTTCTTCGCAGATTTTGTTGAGAGCATTCTTGTCGTCAAGTTTTGTTGATGCTTGCGCAAGTAAGTCAGATCGGTTGATTAGTCCGGTGACGACCATGCGGTTCGCCCATTGTTTGAGTGCGGCTTCGTCGTCTGGTGCTTTGGCGATCGTGGTGACTCGCGTGTAGCCACGTTGCTTGCCGTCAGGTGTGGTGACGAGGTATCGACCCCACCGATCTTTCGGTGCTTCTTGTCGTGTTTCTTCGAGCATGTGCAGGCCTCCTAGTTTTTTGGGAATCTATGTCGGGTTGAACTATATCGGATCGGTGTGCGCGGAAGCGGGACTGTCATCAATTTTCTTGTAGGCGTTCCAAAGTTTAAGAAACTCGGTCATAGTCATAATCGCATACCAAGTGTCAACTTCGACTGCGCCTTGTTTCTTCACTGCGCAAACACCATGATTCGTGCCACGATTCTTCTGCTCAATTTCTAGTTCTTTCAACCAGCAACCGATGTCGTGTCGGCGTTGGTCTTTGACTTCTACAGTTAGGTCTTCTACGCCGTCTATGTCGCCGCGGTCATCCGACCAGCCGCATCTGGCTCGCTCAGCTTTTGGATGGCCGTGATCGTGGAAGAACTTTGCTACCGCTAATTCGGCGCGCGTACCTTTTCTTCTGTTTGGGTTTGCCATTGTCGCCTGCTCTCCTTCGAAGTCGGATTTGGTTTCTTCGTTCGACGGTCGTGAGTCCGCCCCACACACCGACACAATCATTGTCGATTGCATAGTCTAGACATTTTTGGCGCACCACGCAGATGTCACAAAGTTTCTTCGCTTCACGGATTGCGTGTTGATATCTTTCGTGGAAGAAGATGTCGGTGCCTTCGCCACGGCATGTGCCGTACTTTTGCCATTCTGGTCGGAGTAATTCGAAGACACTCTTCGACTCCGACCAGACATCGACAATTCCGTATTCGGCTGTCATCAGTTGATTTCTTTGAACCAACGACTAACACGAAACATTGCATAGAAGTTCACCACTGCGTAGATGAATATCTCTGCACCACTTGCAGGGTTTTCGTCTGGTAGTCGTGGCATCCATAGCAACATGATCCAACCTGCCGCGATGAACGCAACGGTGAATAGTATTTTTTCTTGCGCTTTCATTTGTCCTCCTTGTAAGTAATCCGCCTGTATCAGTTATAGGACATTATGGGACAGATGTGGTGGATATTCCTAATCAGGCTGATTTAAGCCTTTTTATGGCAACAAACAGCCAGCAGATAGTGCGACATCGGTAGGAAGCCTGTGTGCAGTACTTCGTCATTCATTGAGAATATGAACACGGCGTTGAAGTATTGGTGCATAAAGTTGCGGAGTTGGTCGCCTGTTTTGCAGTTGATGTGTCCTTGTTTGCTGAGTTCGGATGCGTAGGTTTGTGATTCAAGTGATGGCATTCCGATGATGGTTGTGCCGGTCGGTTTCAATGATTGGCAGATGTTGGTCATGAAGTTGTGTTCTTCGGTCGGGTCGATGTGTTCCAGTACATCGAGGCTGAAGATTCCGTCGAATTGTTTGTCAAGTGGCTGGTTAAGGATGTTGTGTTGTTTTGCGTGGATTGGCCAGCGCGGGTTTTGTCGGCGGGCAATGTCGGCGATGAACACCGGATCGAAGTCGATTACGGTGACCGAGTTGACTGTTTGTTGCACGAGTCTTGTGGCCATTGCGTCACCGCATCCGACCTCTAGAACTTGGTCGAAGTTTTGGAACATTTTGGAGACGAATTTGTAGCGTGAGAATGTGAACGCGAAGCGGCGCGGGTCAATATGCCAGTCATGGTTGCGCATCAACCCGAGTTCGGTTGGTTGGTCTTGGTTGAATATCTCAAATTGTTGTTCGCCTTGGTATGGCATCAACAGTCTCTCCAGTTGCACGGATTCCACGCTTCGAACCCTGACAGGTTGTATAGCACAAGACCAGCCTTCAGGTTCGTTATTGGGTCGAGTAGCGGTGTTTGGGTGCAGATGTTTAGTTCTCGGCAGACCGCAGCCCACTTGTTCCTAGACGGGTCGTAGTTGACGCCGTTGATCTGTAGCAGGCCTGTGTCGGAACGATGATTCCATTCGGAGACGCCTGTGATGTTGCAGTTCTTGTCAACTATGTCTCCGCCTTTACGGTTTGGACATCCGCCTGATTCACGCAACACGATTTGTGCGAGTTGCGGGATGGCTTGATCAGGCCAGCCTGTCTGTTTGGCGAGCGACGGTAGCCATGAAACATCGCCGTGCCGGTATCGGATCGGCTGTATCGGATCGAGCCTGTCTGCCTGCCAGAGAGGCTGTAATGCGATTACAGCGACGCTGGGTTGGGCTGGTGCGGAGACAGCCTGTGCTATGCCAAGGCTCAATGTGAGGCTTGTGAGTGTTGCCAGGATTGCGGTCAGTATGCGCATCGTGGTCCTTTCGTTTGGTGCAGGGATGACGCAACCAGAAGGAG
>Ga0214923_10002022_pt1 | contig 27781 bp, 19 predicted proteins | sample LL1510_MetaG_FD_177993 | JGI IMG/M metagenome (GOLD analysis project Ga0214923, IMG submission 177993) | Freshwater microbial communities from Lake Lanier, Atlanta, Georgia, United States - LL-1510 | ecosystem: Environmental > Aquatic > Freshwater > Lake | place: USA: Georgia | collected...
CCACTAGTCCAGGTGCTAAAAAGCCCACTGGGCCAAGTGTCAAAAAGCCCACTAGCCCAGTTGCCAAAAAACCTACGAGTCCAGCTGTAAAGAAACCAATTGCAAGGAAACCTACGAGTCCAGCTGTAAAGAAACCAGTTGCCAAAAAGCCAACTAGTCCGGTTGCTAAAAAGCCTACAAGTCCAGCTGTAAAGAAACCAATTGCCAAAAAGCCAACTAGTCCGGTTGCTAAAAAGCCTACAAGTCCAGCTGTAAAGAAACCAATTGCAAGGAAACCTACGAGTCCAGCTGTAAAGAAACCAATTGCAAGGAAACCTACGAGTCCAGCTGTAAAGAAACCAATTGCTAAAAAGCCTACAAGTCCAGCTGTAAAGAAACCAATTGCTAAAAAGCCTACAAGTCCAGCTGTAAAGAAACCAATTACTAAAAAGCCTACAAGTCCAGCTGTAAAGAAACCAATTGCTAAAAAGCCTACGAGTCCTGCTGTAAAGAAACCAATTGCTAAAAAGCCTACAAGTCCAGCTGTCAAAAAGCCAAGTTCTCCAAAGAGACCAGCAGTCAAAAAGCCAAGTATTCCAAAGAGACCAGCAGTCAAAAAGCCAAGTATTCCAAAGAGACCAGCTGTCAAAAAGCCAAGTTCTCCAAAGAAACCAGCAGTCAAAAAGCCAAGTATTCCAAAGAGACCGGCTGTCAAAAAGCCGTCTAGAAATGTCTCAAAAGCAAGTGCAAAATCTTTAAAATCAAAACAAGTAAAAAAGGGACAAAAAAGGGGAGGTGATCCAAGTTATTCAAGTAGTTCAAGCGAAATAAACCTAAGTGATTTCCCTGACACCGATGAAATGTAATAGCTCAAGTTCAAATTGTAAATTATAACTACTATTTGAACTAATTGTTTGACTCGAGTTTTTTTAATTCTGTATTCATGCCGATAAGATCATCCTTTTCCCAATAATTTTTAAATTCTATTGTGACACGATCGTATATAGCTCCAACTCGTGGCAGTCGAAAAGGCCCCCAATTAGTTGCAACAAAGTATTTCTTATTTGAACCTGGAAGGGACACTCGTATAGTGAATGTAGATTCTTGTTCAGAATGGACTGTGTATATGTGTTTATTTTGTAAATCAAAAAAGGTACCTTTTACAATAGAACTGAGATTATCAGATATACGGCGGAATAAGCTTAATAGGGATAAATGCTCTGTTTTGTTGTATTGAAATACTAGATACTTTTCATTCACATAACTAACTGTTGGTTTGTACAAAATAAGTCCAATGGAAGGAGAGATATAGATATTTGTATTGCTGCTATTTTTTTGACGTTTACGTACAAGGGTTACACAATTCGAATCAAAAAGTTCAGATGAATACAATATCATTTGACTTGAGTAATTAAATTAATTTTGTGATTCTCTTACATCACATCTGCATACAGGACACGTGACTTTCTCTTTACACAGCCAATTCCTTATACATTCTGTATGGAACATATGTTTACATTTAGGTAAAATTGTGGCAGAAGGTGACTCAGTATAATTGTCCATACATATATTGCACACATCTGATGCCGATTCTGAGCCAACTGTAAGTTGATCTAATTTGTTAAATTGCTCTGGAGTCAGAGTTACCTTGACATCTTCCAAATCACCTATATTAGATCCAAAAAACAACTCAAGCAAAAACAAATTATTCGGTGAACCCAGGTAATCAATTACACTTGGTGAGCGGACTTCATTTGTAGAGCCAATTACATTCGGCGTGCCGTTGACTCTAATTATTTCATTTTCGACTTGAGGTTGGGGTGCTTGAAGGTACTCTGTGATGTTGTTCACATATTCTAAAATTCGCCGATTTATTTGCATCTCTCTAGAATAATCTGATGTTGTAGATGTCAAAGGCACGTGTTCATTTATGGTGTCCATGAATCGAGTGAATGTGTCAGTGCTTTGTGCATCTGAGCTAGTAGTGCCCGACAATTGGACATTTGTATTAACTGAGTCAATGAAATAATCAAATAGTTCATCTATAAAGTCGTTGGTACTCATCTATTTAACAAAATAAAATTAAATATTTTTTTAATTTTTTATAACACAAGTTCTTATTGGAGGAGATAGTGAGTTTTTAAATGACTCATCAAAGTTGGTGACATTTCAAGCATTCCTTCTAGTGCTTGATTTACAGTTTCCTTGTCGAATTTTGATTTGTGCTTTAGTATAATTTCTTTATCCGTAAGTTGTTGTTCGACAAGTGAGTTATAGGTGCGTTCATATAAATTACTACCACCGTTACACGGCTTTACAGGAAGACGTCTTGAACGGGTGTATTCTTCAAACTTGGTTTTTACAGGAATCTTCTGAACAGTGTCGTTTAGAGTGTAGTCTTGAGGTATGGTAACCTTTTTTTCTGGATTTTTTGCCGAGTTTGTTCCCCATTTACTTTCTACGTACTCTCCTTGAACATATTCTCCTGAAATCATGAGTCCATTGTAGCTGTGCACCATGGCAAGTTGACCAACATTCCCAGAGTTATACCCATAAAATCCATCGGTAGTCTTGTGAATCAACTGGCCATGTTCTGTTTTGGTTCCACGCTTTGTGTAATCAAAAACACGGTTGAACTCGTCCACATTAAAATCCATGTCATCAAATTGTTTTACAACGGGATCGAGCTCTTCTTGCTCCTTTGGACGCGGTACCTCTTGTGGTATGTCAACTCGACACTCACTTGTTGAAATCATATTGACTGTAGGGGGTGCTTTTGCATACACAGACCGTTTTTTTTTGATGTATTCATAAGATTCTACAATGATTTTAAAATACATAGTGTACTTCTTGCGTTGCTCAGAGTCCTTGGCCTTATCTGGATGATATTTCCTAACTTTTTTACGGTAAGCATTTTGAATTGTTTCGTCACTGTCGTCCACGGTAACATCAAGAATGTAGTAAGGATCGTATCGAACACCGTCGATCTTCATTACTACAGTCAAATAGAATTAATTCACAAGTAATACGCAAGTTGTCCGCAAGTTGTCCGCAAGTTGTCCGCAAGTTGTCCGCAAGTTGTCCGCAAGTTATGTAGAAGCAATAAATCTACGATAGTTGTCGGAGAAATTTTGCCACAATGGTTCGCAAAAACTCGATATGTGGTTTCGTGGAGCGAAGTGAATACGCTTGCAAATGACTCCATAAAGAATACGCTCAATGTTCTTGAGCGTTAATGCATCAAGCTCAGATGACATTGTTTGTAGGTTAACTTTGTCGAATGTGAGTCTTCCTTGCAAGAATTCATCCTTGTGTAAGCACTTGTACAAAAGTGTTGTATTGTTTCTTCTACAGTCAAATTGTCTCCATATAAGAAAGTTAAGAACTTCGTACTCTTTTGGAAATTCAGTATACTTTGCTACAAATGTAAAGTCTATTTGAGACGACAAGTACCTGTCTAATTCACGTGTGGCAAAACTTGTAATGCTACTCATCAACAAGTGAATATTTCCATCATACAACTCAGGATTGTCATCACAGTTATAAAACACGACATGAACTTCATTATTGAAAAAGTAAACAACCGATGGATTGTATCGATTATAGATTGCTTTAGCCAATTTTTCGAAAATACAAGAGTACACGTTCATGGAATGTAGTTTTGATTCTAATTCGTCTACACAATTAATAGCCTCCAATATTTGCTTGCTGTGTAGAGACACAATGTAAGGTGTGTAATGAGATGTATAGTCCTCACAACGTTGTCTCAAAGCCTTCATTCTATCCACTAATCCGACCCTTTCCGGGACGCAACTCGTTTTCTGTCCAAATACTACCTTATTAAAGAATTCGAATAGCATATTAATATTATTAACCGAAAAAAAGGTATTCATTTTTTTGTCATTATCACAAAACAAACTTCTTTAAACTGGAGCGCGTTCAATTCAGATTCCAAGATACCAATTACTTATTTCTAAGATATATTAGAGATAACTAATGGCGCAATGTGTATATGTGTACAAAAGAGGTCCAAACAAGGGCAAAACATGTGGCGAGACGGTGGAACCGACACAGACATTATGTAGAAAGCACGCCGGTGACAGGTTAATCAATATATTAGAGGCAAATAAAAAGACAACAAAACGCATTCAAGAGGACATCTTACGGGACCGTATCCTTGCTCTTCAGACGACCATTGAAAACAAGGCGGTAATAATGCGGCACTTCTATAACATGAAACGGCTAGATATTAATAGCTCAGAATATTATAAAAACCAAATGTTTGTGGACGCTTGTTTATCCTTTCCATGGAACTCTCAATTCAACGTTCAGAAAATCGTAGAATCGACGGGGGTTCGTGCGTTCATAAAGTATCTGCAGTCTCATCTTGACAATGAAATCTATGGAATGGAATCTGTTAAAAATGAAATCATAAATGTGGTATGTAAACTCATTACAAATCCAAATGCGAATAGGAATAATATAGCATTGTATGGTAAAGCAGGTATTGCCAAGAGCAAAATAATCAAGGTTTTATCAGATGTCTTGGGTATTCCTATGAAGACCATTTCTCTTGGAGGAATAAAGGATTCATCCTTTTTCTTAGGACACGGTTATGTGTATGTTGAGAGTGGTCCTGGAAAAATACTACAAAATATCATTGACTCCAAGGTAAACAATCCCATTGTGTACTTTGACGAGCTTGACAAGGTCAGTGAGACATCTAATGGCACTGACATTTACTCTTTTTTGTGTTATCTAACGGATCCAACTCAAAACAATGAATTTACAGACCATTATTTCTATGGCATGAAATTCGACCTTTCAAAAGTACTCTACGTTTTCACATTTAATGACATTTCAAAGGTCAATCCAGTACTTCTTGACAGACTAAATGTTATCTACGTCTCTCCACCTTGTGAAGCCGATACAGTTTATATTTTACAACGGTACTCAGTACCTGAAATATTAAAAAATATTGGCATACAACAACCATTTCGACTTGAAGACGCTTCAGTAATATCTGTCATGTCTTTTTGCAAAGATTACATTGATTTTAATGTCTCAAGCGGTATCCGCGAATATTATCGTGTAATTGAAAAGGTATTCTTGGAAATAAACAAGTGTTTACTTTTACAAACATCTCATTTTGGACCAGATGACTATACAATATCAAATGCAAAATTTTCTGAATTTTTTGATAAAGTGAAAACACAATTTCTACACATCAATGATAACACATCATTTAGTAATATGTACATGTAAAATTATAGTTAACATTACATTGCAGTGTCTTGTCATGTAACATTACAGTGTCTTAGTAATATGTACATGTAAAATTATAGTTAACATTACATTGCAGTGTCTTGTAATGTAATTCAATACTAGTTTTGGGGTTTAATTAATCATGATTTGTGAGTAAACTGGGTCAATTCCTTCACCTGCACTCGTAGGTTGTTGGAATTTTAGTTGCGTTATATTCCAAATGCTACCAGCTTTACCATTGTATATGTATACTTTAGCGCACTCAATAATGCATTTAAACACCTTTCCCTTACACAACACGGTTTCAAGGTTGTCTTCACTTATCGGAATCTTGTTCTTATTATTGTCAAATACAAACGAACAAAAGTTGCCATATTTATCACGAGGCAATTGTAGACGCATACGCTTGGGATAATTTCCATTGTCTTTGAAAAACTTGTAATAAGTAAAATCTGTTGTGACATCTGGATGTGCCTTAAGAAGTGACTCAACGGTTTCATCAAGTTTTTCAAGAAAGGTCTTGAACGCAACAGACTGTTCAGAAGAGGACTGATCTAATGAACATTCAATGGAATATTCTGTCATATTTGACCATTCCTTAGTGTTACTATTCACAGAAAATGGCATATACAAAGCCTCGGTGCAAAAACTAAGTGGTTCTTTGTCGTAAACAAGTTTCAAAAGTCGCCCGGACTTTCCTATTTTCAATTTGTTAAAGTCAAAATCTGTAATGGATGCAATCATAGTAACAATAACTACTTCTATTTCTAATTTCATTTTTTTAAATCTCTACCAAACGTGTTTTCTTGAATAACCTCTATGGTCAACTGATTATCGGTATTGTGCATATTGTAAACTTGACCAATTGTGTAACTAGAAAGTGGAATCGTACCATTAACAACTAGAAAAATAGCTTTATCAGCAGATACATTGAGCTTTTTTCGAGCAATAAAGTATAAATAGTGAAATGTGTAATTGCTATTGACACGATACTTGAAGCTTGGGACGTCTTTTGATTTAAATACTACAATTACATTCATTACATTAATTAATTACAATTTTTTTTATTTTGTACCTGTAAAGGATGTCTAAACCCAACGTTGACGGAATAACGCTTTATGCTACTGACCTTGTGATTAAAGAGAACAAAGTATACATTGGTAGTCAAATTACTCAAAATGCACCTGGTGTTTTGTTCATTTGGGCAAAGTGGTGTGGACATTGTACTAAATTTATCCCCACTTTTAATAGCATTGACAAAAAGATTGGTCACAAGTTTATCATGTTGCATATTGAGGAGTCCGAACTAAAAAAGCGCCCTGAAGTTGCACGTGCCCTGAATGTTCAAGGCTTTCCAACTATTAAATTTTTTGATCAATACAATGAAGTTCAAGCAGACTATGTTGGTAGTCGTGACGAAGCAAGTCTACTAAATAGCATTTGCAAAATTTACCACTATTGCTACTCCCAATAATTGCGTTACGGACTCTGAATTTATTTATAGTTTTTACTTAAAAGGATGTTTATTGTGTCTCAGATACTTTTAAGAAAATCAAATGCGTGTCAAGAAGAAAATGTGTCTACGTATTCCATTGGACTTGGTTTAGCTATCTATGCGGCTATTTACGTGTATGTGTTATTTTATAAACCTGAAGTAATTGAAATGTTTCATGGATACATATTTTACATAGTAGCTATAGACTTGTGTGTGAGTGGAATTGTACAGTGGATGTCATCAACTCCAATTCCAGCACCTCCCGCAATTGCTGCAAACGAGTTGTTTGATCAATCGGTTGAATCGGAATCTGAATTTGATTCGGAATCAGAATCAGAATCAGAAGTAGAAATAGAACTGGAAAAACCGGAAGAACTTGAACAAGACGAACCCGAGGACACACCTGAAGAGGAAACACACATTGCACAAGAAACCGAGCCTGTGGAACAGCTAGTAGAACAGCCTGTAGAACAGGTTGTAGAACAGCCTGTAGAACAGGTTGTAGAACAGCCTGTAGAACAGCCTGTAGAACAGGCCGTGTCCGTAGAGCAACAGAAAACAATAGAAGAAGAACCTCCTATTAAAAAGCGCAGAGGGCGTCCTGCTTTGAGGCCAGCTTTGTCTAGTACACACGACTAAATGTACATGCCAAAAGGTATATTTGAGCTTTCCACAGAGGAGAAACTGTCACATAGAAAGGTATCTATGTGTTCTTTTGGTACAATCACAGGTAGTTGTGTATAATGTGGATACAATGTTTTGTACTTGAGCTTCACAACATTATCGGATTCCTTTGTAAGCAACAATGTGTTCACTCTTGAAACAATAATTTCAAATTTACGTTTTATGTCACGCATACCTTCATCTTCTTTTGAACTACGTACAATATATTCAATGGCTTCTTGAGAAAATGAGAGTCCGTCTGTAAAGTTAAATTCATCTAGAACAGATTTGACCAAATGTGTATTAGTGATTTCAAGTTTCTCCGAGAAGCTGTAATTATCAATCTTAATTTTATACAGTCTATCCGCAAGAATGCGATCGACTTTATCAGGATCATTGTATGTAAAAATAAACAGGACTTTGCTCAAGTCAAATTCAAGTCCAGAAAAATATCGGTCATAGTTGTACTTGTTGTTCATTGTCGTGTCCGTAAGATGGATAAGATTGCCTATGATTTCCTTTCCATGATTTGTATTGCTTACTTTGTCAAGTTCATCAAAAAGAATAATGGGGTTAGAGCATCCAGTTTCTCTAAGTATTTCAATAAGCCTACCAGGAGTACTGCCAACATATGTAAAGTGATGACCTGTAAGAATACTTGAATCTGATTCTCCTCCCAAACTAATTGTCCGAAAAGGTCTTCCAAGTGCTTCTGAAATGCTTTGTGTAATTTTAGTCTTTCCAACACCTTTGACACCATACAATCCGATGGCATTGATCGAACAATTTTCATTACGCAGTTGTTGAGTGACGATATTGATGATTTGGTCTTTTGGTTTTTCAAGAAAAGACAATCTTTTATCCAATACAGTGCGTACATGTTTAATATCACATGCTGTAGGTGTATAGTTGTTAAAAGGAATCGACAACAACGTATCCATCCAGTTTTTGTGCTTGGCATACTCTGAAGAGTCTGTGTCTTCGTATGCGGACATAATTTCAAGCCGTTTATACGCTATGACCTTGTTTCTAAAAGGCATATCAGATCGAAGTATCTTTTCTTTATAATTGTCTGAGAATTGACCTTTTTCGCCTTCCTTTTTAATGGACATTTCCAACTCTTCTAGATAAGGATCCAATGGGCCTTTCTCGAGGGCCTTGATAATGGTATTATATTCAGATGACAATATCTCACAATTAGCTAACTGATATATTCTTTGTAATTGCTCCTTCTTGGTATCCATTGGAAGCTGTGAGTTAATGATCTTAAGGATACTGGGTGCACTGTTTTTGTAGTCTTTCCTAATGGCAAGTAACATTTTTGTAAAGTGACGTACTTGTTCGGGTGTATATTCCTTTCGTAATTTTGACTCACGGTCTTCAATAGGCACTCTCTCAAAAAATGACCCATCATAGATACTCTCGACAACTTCCATAAACTCCTTGTACTCGGGTTCTTTGGGTTCGTCTAAGGACGTTTCCGTACATTCAGAATTTTCTTCGGAATTTTCTTCGGAATTTTCTTCGGAATTTTCTTCGGAATTTTCTTCGGAATTTTCTTCGGAATGTTCTGATTGTTCGGTTCGCTTACGCTTGATAATAATGTAGTCATACGAGTCCTCCAAAGATCTTTTTTGACTCCTTGTAAGAACCATTTCTTACAAGTCGAAAAGTAAATAAATTGCAAAATATACCACAGTTCACTTTTTTAAGCTCTGTGTAGTGTAATTCTTGTTAAAAGCTCTGTTTAATTTTTCTATTACATATTTTGAGTTGATCCATTTAAAAGCGGCATCTCCGCCCCAAATAAGCCATGCAATAATACCATGTTTACGGTAGTACTTGGGATCTTTAGGTCGTCCAGCGCGTTTCCATTCTAAATAGCTTGGGTAACTTGTGTACAGGTGTCTTGCGAACCATGCTCGCATATACTTGGCGTCTTGAAGTGAAATCGCCCCTTTTGTTGCAAGTTGCTTTGCTCGGCGCCATCCCGTTTGTAGACCTCCCTTAAATCCCATTTTCTTGAGTTTGAATGCGTATAAAGCTGTTTTCTTGACACGATCCGGGACACGAATCGTCTCACCAGATGTCTTCCCATGAAATTGGGGTTTACCACCTGTTTGGGCATAGTAATCTTCTAATACTTCTAGTTTATTTTCTGGAATCTTGACCATTTCGCATTTTCCCATGTCATCACACCGTTTTGATTCACGGTGACGTGTACACTTGCAAATACCGTCATCACACTCACATCGCTTAATAAATGTGTCGTGAAAACTCACAGCACCACCTCCGGCCTGAGAAAAATTAAATGTAATTCTATTCTTTTGGTCTTTAAGATCCCCTTTTTTCTTAATGTACCAGTCGTTCATTATTATTAAAAAAGAATTAAATTAATCAGAGTCATCAGAGTCATCAGAGTCATCAGAGTCATCCGAGTCTAAAACAAAAAAGGTTGACTGGAATCCCTCTTGGAGCGCATTTTCAAATTCGGAAAACTTGTGGAAACGGATAAAATTTTTAAATTGTTCCTGTGTAGGCTTGCCATGGATAAAAGCCTCAAGATACGTATTCACAGCATTTTGTAGTTTACTCCTTGCAACGCCCCTTGGAATGTATCTTTCCATCACAATCTCATGTTCAGCTTGAGAATTGACTACATCACACACAAGGTCCATTCTTGTTTCAAGGTATCCAATAAAGCGAAGGATAGTTGAATTGTAATCACGGCTGATGCTTTTTGAAATAGCATCAAGTACTTCTTTGACTGTAAATCTAGGGTTGAGGAGAACATGATATATCACATACAAAACCCAAGCAAGACAATGTAGTGTATCAAAGTTTCGTTCATATATCTGTAGTTGTTGATAAGCATAAGCTGGACACTCACTTACAGTGTAAAACGTGTAACGGTTGTCTTTGATAAGGTCGAACATAAATGATTGGATAATTTCTTTTGAACTAAATTCATATATTTCCATGGGAGTGCCAAGAGGCTCAAAATGATCGATGCTATAGGTAATCTTGTTAACAATGATGACATTTGCGTGTAATAATTGCGAGTTAATACCCGTGATGCCTATCGGGATGACTATAATATCCGTTTCCGAGTCTTGAAAACATGTAAAAAATCTATCTTCAAATGAAATGTGTGTCTTAATTGTAAAATTATTGAAATCAAATATGACAAAATGATCAGTGATCGTACTAAATTGATATGTGCAAACCTTTTTGTTGGTCGATGCTAACAAATCAAAAAACGTTTTAGAAAATAACACGGTTTCTAGTACACAAGCAGTGCTCTCCGGATAACCCTGAAAGACATTGACAAATATTTCCTCATTCACCGGAGTAAACACCATAGGTGAAGACCCTGAAGACCCTGAAGATACTGACATTGGAGACACAACAGACATCAAAGCTACTCTATATATGCAAAAAAAAGTTGCCTAAAAAAAGTTGAATTTGTATTTACACAGTGACTTGTCCGAAATGTGTTTCAAAAAGGCAACAAAAAAGTCGAAGCAAGTGGTCTACTATAGCACTGATAAAAATTCTGTTGTGCTTCAAACTGTGCCCACGTATGTAAATATCAATTACAACAGTGAGATGAACTATTTTGAAGACTTTGTCGATTTTTATAAAACTGAAAAAACATCTGTGTACTCAACGTCTGTGTCTGTGTATTCTGACTCATCAAAATGGACAGACAACGACTTGAAAAGCGTTTATTCAACTCACTGATCCAACTCGAAATACTAAAAAACGACTACAAAGCAAATCCGTCTCCATACCTACTTTTCAATATCCAAGTACTTTTGCGCGAATCAGCGTCAATAAAACGACGTTTGCCAAATGTAATCTATCTAACTGAATGATTCAGCAGCCAGTTTTTATGTAAATGTACCACTACATACATTTACATTACACTACACACTACACATTACTAATTACACACTACAGATTACACATTACACACTACACATTACATAATGTTACATAATGTTACATATTACACACTCAGTCACATTACACGCATTACATCCGTATACATTACACAGATTACACAGATTACACACAGCAAGTACACCCACACCACACACGTGTTATGATGAGCACATTAGACATGATTCTGGGTTTTCTATACTACACAAGATCTTTTCTTCTTCGTGTTCAAGGGTTTCTCCTCGTTCACGTTTGTCTCGGATAGCTTTTTCAAGGTGTGGATCTACGCTAAATTTTCCTGCACTTGCGGCAGCTTTTGAACGAAGGTAATACATACCAGTTTTAAGTTTATTTCGAAATGCATAAAAGTGCATACTAGTCAACTTTTTGTAGTTGGGGCTACTCATAAACAAGTTCATACTTTGCATTTGGTCGACGTACAAGCCACGGTCTCGGCATTGTTCAATAACTGATTTCATACTGATCTCCCAAACTGTCTTGTAAATTGCTTTGATTTTATCGGGAATATGTGGAATGTCTTGAATGCTTCCATTGTTTGCAATGATAGTGTCTTTTAGTTCCTTATTCCAGAGGCCTAGTCGAGTTAAATCTGCAACAAGATACTTATTCACAACGATGTACTCTCCTGACAACACTCTACGTTTGAATATGCAACTGTCAATGGGCTCAAATGCCTCTGAATTTCCCATAATTTGTGCGGTGCTTGCAGTAGGCATCAAAGCTGTGAGCATACTGTTGCGCACACCATACTTTAACATGTCCTTACGGAGCTTTTCCCAATCCCATAGACGTGTAAGAGGTTCGTCCGGAAGATTGTCAAATTCCTTTGCCAAGTCAAATTGAAACTTGCCCTCGCTGAAGGGACTGCCCTTGTAAGTTTCATAGGGCCCATCTTTTTTTGCAAGTTCCACACTACCTGTCAAACAACCATAATACAACGTCTCGAATATGTCCTTGTTGAGTTGTTTGGCTTCTTCGGATTCAAACGGTAATCCCATTTTGATGTATACATCAGCCAAACCTTGTACACCAATGCCAAGGGGGCGATGGCGAAAGTTGCTTCGTTCTGTCTCCACAGTGGGATAATAATTGTTGTCAATAACTTTGTTCATTGGTCCAATGACATATTTGGACACTGTGTAAAGCTTTTCAAAATCAAACTTCATGTTACCTTCATCGTCTTTATAAACGTACTTGGGAAGTGCAATAGAACACAACGTGCACACAGAATACTCGAGGTGGTCAGAGTACAATGAGATCTCTGCACACAAGTTGGAAGACTTGATTGTCCCAATGTTCTTTTGATTGCATTTCCTATTAACAGAGTCCTTGTAGCAAATGTAAGGTGTCCCTGTTTCTATTTGTGAATCCATGACTCGTGTCCATATGTCTTGTGCCTTTACCTTTTTGCGATACTTGTTTTCACTTATGTACTTTAGGTAAAGTCTTTTAAAATCGTCACCATACGATTCAGTTAGTCCAGGACATTCGTCGGGACACATCAAGTACCAATCGCCATCACATTGCACCTGCTCCATAAAGTAATCTGGAGTCCACAATGCATAGAACAAATCACGTGCTCTAAGATCTTCGTGACCTTGGTTTTTCTTAAGGTCTAAAAACGGCATAATGTCTGCGTGCCAAGGCTCGAGGTACATCGCAAATGACCCCTTTCGTCGTGAGGATTGGTCCACATACAAAGCCGTTGCATTGTACACGCGAATCATCGGAACAATGCCATCGCTAGTTCCGTTAGTACCGCGTATAATACTATTTTTTGCCCTGATGTCACTTATATGAACACCAATGCCTCCTCCAAGTTTGGAGATACGTGCGCAATCTGTGATTGTTTTGTAAATGCCGTCAATTGAGTCATGACTCCCTAATAAGAAACAATTTTGTGCAATGATACCTTCGACATTGTAACTATGATCATCCTCTACACCTAATGTGTAGACATACTCGGGCAAGTTGTCTGTGATCTGTCTTTTCCCTTCAAATTTCAAAAACTTGAAACCGTCTATCGCAATGGGTGAATATTGGTTCCTGCACGATTTAATAGGAAGTTGTCCTATTCTCATGTCATTATAGCACTTGTCTATATTGTCCTTGCATATGGCACTGTAAGGAATACTAATCTGAATGTGATTTTGAGTTCCTTGTTTCTGACGTTTTTCCTTTCCATATGACACGTCAATATTGTTATTTCTTAACAAGTAATAAAGCCCACGCATAAATGTCACATTTGACATCTGAATGCTCACTACGTTTGATTCGGTAATACAGCCATCTGTTGTAATAAGTCCTTCCACCATACTCATTACAAGATGTGTATCCCACTTGAACATCTCACTCCATAAGCGTTTTTTGTCAACGTATTTTCCGAACAAATGCTCAAAAATCTCACCAATCAACGCCGAATTGAATAAGACTTGTACAACGTTCTGGTATTTCATTTTATGTAATGTTGCATTAATGCCAAAGATCTTTTCACCAATTCTATTGCAAAATTCTATAAGGTCAACATCTTTGGAGTGTATTGTTATTCCGATACCTCTTGTTGCTTGGTTGCCTTTGGTGTCCTTGCTTGTTATAATGTGACCATTACCATAGAAAATACCAATGAATTTTGCAAAATCAGCATCGATCGACCAAAACCTATTCACCACACCGTGCTTTCTATAATTTAAGTACTCAATATCGCCTCTTTTACATGTAAAATGTGTAGTCAAGGTGACTGTTTTTTCGTCACAATCCAGTACACATTGTTTCATCGGGTTTTTCTCAATAAAATCTTTGAATGTCGCTATATCCAAAGTAGTTGTGTATCTTATACTTTCTCGTTTGTTTGGTATGGAGATGTAGTCACCTTTTTGTAAATCATCTACTGAGGTCCATTTTGGTTTACTGTACACGTTTGTCTTACCGGTCTTTTTTAATGTGTGCATGCCATTTTTTTCCGCCTTGACAACCCACAGTTTGTGATTATCAGTAACTTTAATAGGCGCCGTTTTTGAAACGTTCAATTCGTATAACTTGCGCTCACCCAACGGGTTTTTATGAAGTTGAACCACTTTTTTCACATTACCAAGATGCGTGACAACTTGATCACCTAGTTGTACATCTTTGATCTTCACAGGGCCCCTATTCACTGTTGCGACGATGGTGTCCTCATGGAAACAACTGCTGAGATTCGACATTCTCGTCCCCGCATTAAACAAGCTTGGGCTGGCATGTGTGTAAAAGTGTTGAGATATGTATTCATATGTCTTTAATACTGAGTCGATGTCATCTTGATGAATACCAAGTGCAACACGCATATACATATGTTGTGGACGCTCAACAATAACACCATTTACACGCAAAAGGTAACTTTTTTCAAGTGTTTTGAAACCAAAGTAGTCAAACATGTAGTCGCGATTGTAATCAATAGCAAAATTCAAGGTGGCTTTGTGCTTTCGAACAAGCTCGATGACAAGATCTGACAGCACCGGCATATGGTTTCCATTAGCATCGATTGCATTGTACAGTTTTTCCATGACTTCGCTAAAGCATTCCATGGTGCTTTTGTGTAGATTGCTGACAACAATACGGGAAGCTAATTGTGGATACTCGGGATTTTCTATCATTCCCACAGCAATGCGTGCTGCTTCCTCATCCAATTCACATGAAGTTACCCCATCATAAATGCTTGATACCACCCTTTGTGCCACAATGTCTGGATCAATTGTCTCTAGCTTGCCAAGACGTGCGTCATTACACAACTTTTTCAAACGGTAAATGATCTTGTCAAAAGACAATTGTTCCAACGTGTTGTCCCGCTTTTTGATCTTCATCACCGTTGTTGTTTATAAATGTACCATTGACTTTAAATTTGCCATTGGACCGATTCCACTAGAGTGGAAAGCATTGCATTTAAACGCAAAATCGCGTTTAAATATCGTCAAAAGCGCTTACGGGATTTAAAGACAACATTTTTTACGAGTCCATGGAATGCCACTTGGCACATTTGACACACTCATCAAAGACATTGATGAGAAAATAGAAGACCTTCAGTCGCCAAATGAAGAAATCAACCTGGAGGAAAAGAGCGAGCTGTTATCTATTAACAATGGGTGGAATGACAAAAATGAGCACATTATTATTTCGGTTGGAGAAAATGCTGCAAGTTACAAATGGATGCACGAGCGGAGTGCAAACATTCAAAAAAATATTCACATTGCCTTGAGTTTACTATCAATTGTCATTTCTACAGGTCTGTCGGCTGAAACTATTCTTGCAACATCTACTTCGGATGTTATCACTGAACTTCGGCGGGTATGTATTTACATTGTCACATTATTAAGTGTTTTACAGTCCTTTTTAAATGCGCAAAAAATGAGTGAGCAACACATTGTATATGCGGGCGAGTTTAGCAAGTTGTATCATGACATACAACAACAGATGTGTACTTATCGCAGGCACAGAATCCCCGCAACAGAATACTTACGAGTTTGCTTAAAACAGTACGACTCTCTTGTGGTAAAGGGTCCTGACATAAGTCAGCTTGTACTTGGTCAGTTTAAACGGAAATTCAGCAACAGTGATATTTCTTTACCAGCTATAGCTGATCGTATTCAAAAAATAGAAATAGTATCTGAAAATAAAAACACAGGAACAAAGGCAATAAATACCAACAATATGTGTAATAACCTCAGTGAAATACATAATGCTTTTCATATTTCAGGAGACATTTCCGACAATGACATTCAAACAGCTGATCAGAATCAGTTGCGACTTTTACGACAAAAATTGCGAAATGAAAGAGCAAATTTCGAAAATATGCGATTTCAACTCAATGAAACGGGATAAACATTACATTTTTAGAATGGCCACAACAACTACAAGTAGTATTGTAGTATCAACTACGCCGGGCAAATTGAAGTTGTATAGAACATTGTCCAGTGTACGTATACTGCGTACTAACTTACTCGTCTTGTTGTGGTTGTAATGGGGAATAGGAATCTTGAGAATTGCCTCGGCTGCTAACTTTCCAGATTCAATTGCAGATTCCATGCTCCAAATACCAATTGTAGTTTTACAATGAGCACCCGACAAAAATAAATTAGGGTACATTGTTGTCACATCTGGGCGAAATTGTTCATTTAGAACGTTATTGACCCATTTTGGATTCATTGATACTAAACTTCCACTAGAATCCATTTTGAATTCGTCGTACAAAATAATAGTTTCAACCATATCAGCAAGATTTTGAATCCCTAGTATTGATTGCAAGTGTTTTGATTGAACAATCTCATCAAGTATTTCTTTACGAAGAGACTCGATGTCATTGGACTTGCAATTTGCAACTTGAACGCACGTCCCACTCCAAATAGAACCTGCAGAGCGGAAACGTGTGTCCCAATGGAGATCTTGTGCGTAAAACGTAATATTGAGTTTTGAATCCATCAAAACAAAAGCGGTAAATTCATCAAGAATTATCTTTTTCTTAAACTTGATGACAAACCCTAATTGGTTGTTAACTGTTCGCAATCTCGTAAATGTAGTAAACAATGGACTGTCACTGGGGAATACATTTGCTGTCAAATTTGGGTTGATTGCTAATACGTATACATCGGATGAAACCGTGAATGACTTCACATTGTCTTCTGATTGAACTGTGCAATGAGCTACACGATCTCCTTCTATATTGACACTGCGAACAGAACATCTCATTCGAAATTCAACACCTCGTGATTCCAAATACCTTACCCATGGATCAATAAAAACCTCATTAGTTGGGCCGCTTGCCACCGACCAAGGCTTGCGTTTTTGGAGGACACTTCTTACGACATTTGCGTAACTTCCAAAGCTCACAGTGTTGAGGTCAAATCCAAAACCTGGCCCTGCACCAAAGTACACAAGATAACGATATGTACTGTCGGACACACGTCCACGAATGACGTCGAGAAATCGCGTATTGTAGAATTGGTCTTTTCGTAAATCTGACAAAAGGTACCTCAAGTAGCTGTACCACAGAAATGGGTAGTCAAAAGTTTGAATGTGGGTATCTTTGTGGATATCCGAAAGTAACTTGAAAGCTATTTTTCTTTTAGAAAATACAGTGTCTAATAATGTTTTTTCATTAAATGGCTCAACAAGCCGCCCGATCCGATACTTTGACAATTCACGAAGCACACGCTTATTAGTAAGATGCCATGACAATCCAAATGCGTTCAACACCTGTTCGAGGTCCTTTCCACCTGCATTCAATATGATTTCACCGCCAGGATGCAATGGGACCCAATTTGTGATATCATACACATCACCCTTGTAATATGTCCACAACTTGTTCCTCTTGTTACTTTTGCGAACCTCCTCAAGGCTTAGTAGATTTGATGTAAAGTTTTCGTGTAGTTCAGGTGTATCCTCCTTTGCTACGTCTACGGGTATCTTGGATAGCATATCAAATGTATTATAATAAAACGGAGCATAACCACGCCATGAATGTTCTAACGGCACGCCATCAGCTGTTCGTTTGCTTTTTGCCATACCACCCGCAACGTTGTCTTTTTCGTATACAGTTACTGTGTAACCGTGATCTGTAAGAATGTGAGCCACTGTTAGACCCGCCAAACCAGCTCCAAAGACAGTTGCACTTGGCATCTTGATTCTTACCTAGAAATTATTACTCGGCCTTTGTCTTAACACTTGCTTCCATACCACATGCACTTAGGAATTGTCCTCGAAATAAAACGTTGTTGCGTTTGCCAAACCGTTTCAGCTTTTTAGCAATCGAGCTGTACAATTCCTTTTTAAATTCCTTGATGGCAAAGCTTATAACACCTGTGTATTCAATTGTTGACCATTTTTGTTTTGTTTTCGTCAATTTGTTTACCTTTTGGAATACTTGTAAAAGGGAATCCTTATCAAGATGTTTAAGGACACGATTATTGATTTCGTCATTTACATTAGTCACCATGCCATTGGGTTCTGGTGCCCATTCCACATTACCCAAGTACTCGTATATTTTGACGGTCTCGAGTTCTTCCACCGAATCAGTGTGGGAATTGTATACATAACCTCTATTTACCTTTTTGTAACGTTTGTTAAGAGTAAACATGTCTGTATTGTCTATTATTTCATAAACAACATCTCTTTCATATTTCTTTTCGGGTGTCATGCGGAGACCTTCAGCTATTTCCACAAGATGTGTTTTCACCCAGTTGCTGACAGTTGTCAATGTGTGTCCATAGAACACATTTATAATACCTCGAGTATTGCTTAAGATAATGTACATTTGTATTTACTAATTAAAAAGAAATTAAGTTCACTGTGCGGGGGAATCTTGTGTATTTTTTATGGACAACTTTTAAAATTCAACTTTACTATGAAACTAGTCTATGTTCACATTGGCACAGAAATTCCAGAATGTCTAGTAGATTCAATCTATCAAACATTGCTTGTGTGCGGAGGTCGTGTAAAGATATATGTCATATTACATGACACGCTTGTCGAAGATTTCAACAAGAAGATAACGGAATTCAATCTAGACACTTTCTTGCGTACAAAAGACACATTCATAAACTTGGTTCAAACCATTCCTATTGGAATCATTGAACATTCCTTGTTGGACAACGTCCATTTCAACAAATACAAAAACGCCATTTCAAACAAGTACACAAATCAATTTGCATTTCGAAACGGCTTTTGGATTTCTACTACATCTAGATTTTTCTACATTTACGGTTTGATGTCGCTTTTCAAATTAGAAAATCTGTATCACATTGAAAATGACGTGATGTTGTACGACTACTTGGACTTTAGAAATCCCGAAAAGATCACTGTAGTTAAGGATGCACCGGGACGTGTTATCCCGTGCTTACTGCATTTCCCAAACGCAAAATTGTTGGGCGGTCTAGTAAGTTATATAGCACAAAGGATGCACGAATCAACTCAATTCTTGAATGACATGGAGCTCATAGGAAGTTATTCGGAAACAGTGGATCTCTCTATTTTCCCTAATGACACTCTAAAGGTTTACGATGGTGCAGCTGTTGGGCAGTATTTGGGTGGAGTAGACCTGAAAAACTTAAAAGAATACCAAGCTGCAAATGGAAAGGACAAAAAGCTTATGGAATTTATGAATCCAAGTGTTCATTTCGTTAATGAAACAAGTGTCATTAAGCCGGACAAAATGGTTCACATAAAGACAAATGTTATGTTTGATCACTCCCTTACTGGATTACGTGTGTTCATGATGCGATCACAAGGAGACACCAAGTATAACACAATTCAGAACTTGCACATTCATAGTAAGCAACTTTACCAGTTCTCGAGTGTAATGACCACAGGTTTTGGGGACATTATTTCAGGAGACCGTATTACAAGTCTTGCTGATTTCGTGATATTAACATCCGATATTCTACAATTCCATCAGGGAATAAAGAATTATGCAAAAGACATTATGTTGATCCGCGATTTTAACAACGTGAACATCAAGGCTATGACAGAGTACTTTGCAGAGTTTTGTAAAACTCATGACACAGATACAATCAAACTGTTTGTGTATACACACATCCTAAAGCGATGTACTGAGGAAATATTCTCTAAGCTACAGGACAAGTTCAATTTTATATTGTACCTCCATAACTCGGATCATCCATTTGATATTAGCTATTCCCATTTGGTTGATTCCAAGAATATCAAACATATTTATGCACAAAACGTTACCTATCCTGTGTATAACAAGAAAATCACATTGCTTCCTATTGGTATTGCTAATGCGATGTGGCCTCATGGAGACTTGATCAGTTTATATGATACACTTAGGCGCACATACAAGAATCGCAAAAGCAAAAGTGTATACGTAAATATCAACCCTGGAACGTATGGGTATAGACGAGAATTCCTTGAGGCAATTAAACGCACAGGGTGTTTAGAGGTATATGGATCAAAAGCTTATCCAGAGTATCTTGAAGAGCTATCTCAACACCGTTTTTGCTTGTGTCTAAGAGGAAATGGAGTAGACACTCATCGTTTTTGGGAAGCTGTGTATCTGGGTGTCATTCCGATCATAGTAAACAACAGTGCTACAAAAATGGACTCTTTTGTAAAGTATCTTGAACAACTCGACATCCCTTTCTATGAAATCAAAAAGGATTCTCTTGAGGCCATTACGAACAAATATACAGAAAGATATTTCAATGAAAACTTGTACCGCGAGCTAGCCATTTCTAAAGGCAATGGAATTTTTAATTTGAATGCACTGAAGCTTGACTACTATACGGCAATATAAAAAAACATGCAGACACGTTCATCATCGCGAATTTTTATGTCAGAAAAGATAAGGGTTAGATTTGTATACAATCTAAATGGAGCCTGGATTCGGTCAAAACTTGGAGGGATTTTTGATCAAGGGGAACTTATCACTGGCACCAGCAGAAATCCCGATTTATGGAGGAGATGGCTCTATTGAAGGTTCAGGTACATTGTACTTTGACAATATTAAAGAATACAATACAGACTTTGGAGTGACGCTTCAAAATGTTGGTTTTCGAAATGGCATTATTACGGTGCCGTATACCACGCCGAGTACAAGTCTAACTTCTGCGTGTATAATTGTTGATGGTGGCATAAGCATACGGCACACTCAAAACAGTTCTAGTATAAGTTCTGGTGGAGGACTTACAGTAGCAGGGGGTGTGTCAGTTAAAAAGGATGTTCACATTGGAGGTACATTGGACATTCACGGCAATTCCTTAAGGGATGTAGCATGGCCTACTCTTAATTCGGATGGTGTGAACAAAGAGTACGTGGACTCTGTTGCTGGACGGGTTTCAGGTGATTTCACAACGGGTCAGGTCATTATTGCACAATCGGATGGAGATGCTATTCGGGGTTTCAACTTTTTTACATTAAGTGAGACAAGGTTGACGTTAGACCGTCCATTCTATATAACTGACACTACGGGTTCTGTAGGCGATTCCATTGGATCGCTTGTGGTAGGTGGAAACGCGGTGTTCAAAGGGGGTGTATCGGTTTATTCGCCTATTGACCTCAAGTCAAACAAGATTGTAAATTTACAGACCCCAACAGATCCATTTGATGCTGTAACAAAAGAATATGTAGACTCATTTGGTGTAAATAAGGTCTCGGGGAATTTTACAAGTGGTCAACTGCTTGTTGCGGACACGGCTGGAAATGCCATTCGAGGGTATGATAATTTGACATACAATGGAACAACACTTTTATTAGGAACGAATGGAGCGACAATCGGTACAAGTGGGGCAACGCTTGTTGTGTATGGAGACACAGTTATTTACAATCAGCTTTCGGTACTAGGGGGAGTAGATGCAAATTCGCAAAAGATTACACATGTTGCTTTGCCAACGGACCCGCTTGATGCTGCAAACAAACAGTACGTTGACGAGCATATCTCAAACAATGTAAAGGGAAATTTTACAGCCGGTCAGATTCTTGTTGCAGACACAGCCGGGAATTCTATTCGAGGATACAATACTTTTACATTTACTGATAATGGAACAAAAGGATCATTAGTGGTAGGTGGAGATGTTTCTATAATTTCTACCGTAAATGCTGTTGGGCTTGGAACAGGTGGTGCTTTGACGGTGGGTGGAGGAGCCAGTTTTGGTGGAAATGTGTACGCACTTGGTCTTGACGTCAATGGGAACAAAATTACCTCCGTTGCAACACCAGAACAGCCATATGATGCAGTTAACAAGGAATATGTCGATGCGTTGTTTGCAAGTGGAGGAGGTGGAGGAGGTGGGTGTGGATGTACAGGCGATGAAAACAAATATGAGCGGATATTTGTACTAGATAATTCTGTGAGTATACCTCGAGATTTGACGGTGTTTACATTTGATACTACCACACAGGCCTTTGTAAGTTATGTACTTGTACAAGGTCCAGGGGCAAGTGCTCTTTTTACACTTTGTGGCATTAACGATGGCAGCGATTGGCTGTTGAACAGCTCCTTTATAGGTCAGCCAACAGGAGTGACTTTTTCGATTTTACATGGCACGATTAGATACACAAATAGTAATGTGGATGACATTTGGACAATTCGATTTCGAACGGTGACGAATGTAGTGGATTCGGCATCGGAAACGCAAATAAACGAGTCGCTTTTACAGAATGTGGATTACACAGGTATTACACAAATTACACTTGCAAACACAGTTGATGACACCATTTCTTTAGTGGCACTAGTAAGTAGCACGGACACTGTCAAATACAGTATTTATTTTTTGACGTGTGTCAATTTAAATGGCAATTGGACGCTAGGGTATTATCAGACGGGTGACCAGATTGGGCTGCGTTTTCGTGTGATTACAGAAGCCGGTGTTGGAACACTAGAGTACTTGAATACAACAGGAGAAGATTACATTGCAAGAATTGTGCAAACACGTGTTATTAAAACATCCAGTACATTTACATTAGATCACAATACATCTATTCCTAAGAATGTAAGTACAACAGAATTTCGTTTAGACGTTGGACTGACATCAGCAGAACTCACGGTATATGTCGAAGTACCTGACATTGAGACGTTTACAACCTTTCAACTAGGATTGTATAAAAATGCTGAGGATATGTGGAGAATCAACACACGATTTTATGGGAACAACTGCGGTATAAAATTTTATGTTACAACAGTTGCGGGGGTAGGATACCTTCAGTACACAAACTTGAATGGGGTCAATGGGTACCTTCGATATACAAAGAACGTGCCTATTCCGTTGCCAAGTTGCAAGATATGCAAGAATTTAAGTGTCCTTGGCCGTTTAGATATGAATGGCAACCCTATTGTAAATGTACAACGGCCTATTAACTCTACAGATGCTGCTACCAAGGGGTATGTAGATGACTTTTTTACGGGGTTTACGGCAGGTGAAGTCATTGTGGGATCATTTGATGGTACAAAAGGTACTCTCAAGGGATATCCACAATTAAGTTACACGAATGGCACACTCAAGGTGGGTGATGCTTCGCAAGTGGTTATCTACAATAGTATTGATTCCACATCGTCATCTGGGGCGTTGGTATCATATGGAGGTGTGTCTTTTTACAAGTCGGTGTACATTGGTGGGCAAATGGATGTAAATTCTCAAAGAATTACTAACGTAGCTACACCTACACAGGCATTTGATGCTGTTAACAAGGCTTATGTGGATGCCAAATTTGAAGAGTGTTGTGGAGGTTCTCAGACAGATCTATTCTATGAGAGTTCATTTAACTTGCAAAACAATGTGCTAGATGCTGTTGATATTCCAGATTTTTCCTTTGATGCAGATATCAAGGCATTTGTGAGTTACGTGTATTTAAATCAATCTGTTCTAGGTGAGGCTTTTGATTCTCTTGTAACCATTCGGGGATACTCTACGAGCACTGGTTGGGTAATTAACAAATCGTATATTGGTGACCGTGGTAACGTGGATTTTAGTATGAGAAACTCCGCAAATGGCATGGGTATAATGCAATACACAAATGCGAATACTTCTGGTACATCGATGATCAAATATCGTCTTATTACACAGATCACCAATGTTGCTGGAAACAATCAAACAAACATGCTTCTTACGTCCGGGTCGGCGGACTACACATACATTCCGGGGTTGTCTTTTTTAAGTGACACAATTGATTCTGCTCAAGTTGTGATGTACGTTTCAAATGAGACGTTGGGTAAATACGCATTGTTCTTTTTAAATTGTGTATTGAAGGGAGCTGTGTGGTATTTACATTGTTACTTTATAGGGGACAATACAGGGATTTACTTTAGGGTGCGCACACAGGGATCTTTAGGCTCTATAGAGTACACGGGAGGTGACGGTACAGAGTACGTTGCAAGAATACAGAGCGTACAAGTGATGCGAAAACAGAATACGTCGACACTGACCCTTGTCCCAACAAGTATTCCGACAATTGTATCTGCTCAGGCTCTTAAACTTGACACGTCAGTTATTCGAAACTTTCAGTTGGTAGTGTATGTTGAAGTCCCTGGCATAAGCAAGTATGCGGTGTACGAGATTGATGGGTTTGTGGACACAATTCATTCCGAATGGAAAATTAATACACGTTTTTTTGGCGATCGTACAGGTGTTAACTTTTATGTTTCGGGGAATTACCTTGAATATACAAATACCAATTCTGTCAATGCCAACATTAGATACATATTAAATGTTCCTAGTACGTACATTCCATTACAGGTACCAAATGGAGGTACTGGAAGTGTTTACTTTGAACCAGATGCTGTGCTTAGAGGCAATGGTGTCGACGCCATTTTTGGAACACCAGACTTTGTTTACAGGGACTTTAAGCTTACTCTTGGTAGTGAAAGTAGCATTCAACTAACAAACACTCAACCAGCTGTTGGAGTATCATCGGGGACACTAGTGAGTGAAGGTGGAATAGCTGTGAAAAAGAACCTTGTTGTAGGGGAATCTGTGACAATTCGTGATGTGGAATTTGTACCAAGCGTTGGAGATATTTTGACTGAACGTTATTTTTATGCAGATAATGATGTTCAAATACCTGAAGATATTACAGAGTTCAATTTTAATGGTCCGTCTATCAAGTCCTTTAAATCTACAGTGTGTGTTACGTTGACCACTATAAGTGATGAATACGATGCTCTATTTGATGTAAAAGGCATTCGGAAACGAAGTGGATGGACATTGTATTCTACAGGTGTTGGCGACGATGTAGGGGTTGTGTTTACGATAACACCGCAAGGGCAAATTCAATACACGAGTGTGTACTTTGCGGACTGGATTTCAACAATAATATCCTTTAGAGCTTTTACAACTACGCTCTAAATTGCCACGGAAAATAATGTGTCTTTTTTTAGGAATCTTTTATAAGGAATGGACTTTTACAAGATCCTCGGCGTATCACGAGACGCTTCCCAAATGGATATAAAGTTAGCATATCGCAAGTTGGCCAAGACATGTCATCCTGATAAAGGTGGAGACACAATTGAATTTCAGAAGATCCAGGAGGCTTATGAAACGCTTAGTGATACTGAGAAGAAACGCAATTACGACAATCCACAACAACACAATATTTTTACAACTCAGCCACCAACGATGCAACGCAAAGGAGATGTGCAGTATTCACTTAAAGTGTCTTTAAAGGATGTTTATTTTGGAGCTGTAAGAAAAGTACGTGTCCAAAGAACAAAACTTTGTCCATTGTGTAACGTTAGGTGCGGAGCTTGTGGTGGTGAAGGTACTATTACACAACACTTGCATATGGGTATCTTTACACAAGTTTTACAATCCGTGTGTAACATGTGCTCAGGCACTGGTCGAAAAGTAAACTCAAATAGGTGCAATGCTTGCAATAGTACTGGAAACATTGTTGAGTCAAATGTATTTCAAGTGGAGATTGAAAAGGGAATGGCATCTGGTGCCCGCACGGTTTTCAAAGAATGGGGTGAACAACCCACAAAACCTAATCAACTCCCTGGGGACCTCTGTATAACTGTGCAAGTAGAAGAATCAGGAGACTTTACAAGACGCGACCTAGATTTGTATTTTAGACAACCGATTGATCTAAGGCATACCATGATTGGAAGGATTATTACAATTCCACATTTTGAAGGCCCTGTAAACCTTGAGGTAAGCGGGTTTGGCATAGTCAATCCCAACAAAGAATATATTGTATTCGGCAAAGGACTTCAAAATGCCTCTGGGAAAAAAGGTAATTTACATATCACTTTTGATATAAATTACCCAGACAAAGTATTGACTGATGTAGAAATAAAAAAGTTGACTGCAATTTTCGATGAAATAGGCATTTAGCTAGCGCTTACTAACGGAAAAATATGCATCATTAGATCCCCTCACCTGCCCTTGTTGATTTGAATTCGCCAATCCAAACAAGAATCTATAAAACCGATTGTTTAGATTGTCCCGTTTCGTAGTTGCTGTTGTACCAGTTGGCAATGTAAGATTATCTGGAACACTTACAAGACTTGTATACGAATTCTCTGAACTTGAACTAGGTTCCATTGTGACAGGTTTAGTAGGCTCTGTTGTTATAGTAGGTTCCATCGGCTCCGTTGTAGGCACTTTTGTCATAGGAGGCTCAGTTGTGACCGGTTTAGTAGGAGGCTCCGTTGTAGGCACTGTCGTTATAATAGACTCAGTTTTGACAGGTTTAGTAGGCTCCTTTGTAGGCTCTGTCGTTATAGTAGGCTCTGTCGTTATAGTAGTTGTAGGCTCAGTAGAAGTCTTAGTAGGTTCCGTAGTTTTAGTAGGTTCCGTAGTTTTAGAAGGTTCAGAAATAGCCCCTGGGAGTGGCTTTTCAGGTTCAGGAAGTGGCCTTACCTCTTCAGGAAGTGGATTGACCTTTTCAGGAAGTGGTTTCACCTGTTCAGGGAGTGGTTTGGGAACTGGTTTAACCTGTCCAGGTGGCTTTTCAGGTTCAGGGAGTGGCTTAACCTCTTCAGGGAGTGGCTTGACCTGTTCAGGGAGTGGCTTGACCTGTTCAGGGAGTGGTTTCACCTGTTCAGGGAGTGGTTTCACCTGTTCAGGGAGTGGTTCAGGAACTGGTTTAACCTGTCCAGGTGGCTTTTCAGGTTCAGGGAGTGGCTTGACCTCTTCAGGAAGTGGTTTAACCTGTGCAGGAAGTGGCTTTTCGGGTTCAGGAAATGGCTTGACCTCTTTAGGGAGTGGTTTGACCTCTTCAGGGAGTGGTTTAACCTCTTCAGGGAGTGGCTTGACCTCTTCAGGAAGTGGTTTAACCTGTTCAGGTAGTGGCTTTTCGGGTTCAGGAAGTGGCTTGACCTCTTTAGGGAGTGGTTTGACCTCTTCAGGGAGTGGCTTGACCTCTTCAGGTGGCTTGACCTCTTCAGGGAGTGGCTTGACCTCTACAGGAACTGGTTTAACCTGTTCAGGTAGTGGCTTTACAGGTTCCGTTATTTCCGTCAAGTCATCTGGAAGTGGTTCAGGAAGCGTCCCTGTGCTTATGTCATCTGGAAAAGGATTTGTACTTTGATCATTTGGTTCGGTTGTTTGTGTGCTCAAGTCATCTGGAAGCGGTTTTGTTTCTGTGCTTAAATCATCTGAATCATTTGGTTCGGTTGTTTGTGTGCTCAAGTCATCTGGAAGCGGCTTTGTTTCTGTGCTTAGATCATCTGAATCGTCTGGTTCTGTTGTTTGTGTGCTCAAGTCATCTGGAAGTGGCTTTGTTTCTGTGCTTAAATCATCTGAATCATCTGGATCGGTTGTTTGTGTGCTCAAGTCATCTGGAAGTGGCTTTGTTTCTGTGCTTAAATCATCTGAATCATCTGGATCGGTTGTTTGTGTGCTCAAGTCATCTGGAAGCGGTTTTGTTTCTGTGCTCAGATTATCTGGAGAGGATTTTGTTGGATCTGTAATACTAGAATCATCTGGTTCGGCTGTT
>Ga0214923_10002023_pt1 | contig 27777 bp, 27 predicted proteins | sample LL1510_MetaG_FD_177993 | JGI IMG/M metagenome (GOLD analysis project Ga0214923, IMG submission 177993) | Freshwater microbial communities from Lake Lanier, Atlanta, Georgia, United States - LL-1510 | ecosystem: Environmental > Aquatic > Freshwater > Lake | place: USA: Georgia | collected...
GTCGCGCAACATCGCGAACGTCCACCATACCCATGGCAACGTTCGGGATCATGGGCATCTTCCCGCCGATCATGTTGGCGATCATGGTGACGGTCTGGCCGTCTGACTCATCATCAAGTGGCGGCCCGAATACGACGCCTGGGTTGATCGCCACGAGTTCCATGGAGCTATCGGCCACTAACTCCCACGCCGCCCGTTCGGCCAGCGTTTTGCTCTTGGCATACGCACCGATTGGAGCGGCAGTATCGGACCACGAATCTGCGCCGTACCGACCGGTTTCCTTGCCCGCCGCTATTGCCAGCGTGGTGGAGGTGAGCACGAGCCTCTTCACTCCGGCACGCTTGGCCGCGGACACCACTCGCTTCGTACCCTCCACGGCGGGCACAATAAGTTCGCTCTCATCCTTCGGCTCGCGGAGCACGAATGGCGAAGCAACGTGAATGACGAAGTTGCATCCCTTCATTGCCTCGTCCCATCCGCTATCTGACAGCAGTTGCGCTTTTACAAAGCTCAGCGCTTTGGTAGGGGCAACCCGTGCGATCGCCTCGGCAGCCTTTGTCGCCTTAGCGTTTGAACGAACCGTACCTACGACCTCATATCCCTGGCGCAGCAACTCTGCACCTACGTGCTGTCCGATGTAGCCGCTGATGCCGGTTACGAGCACTCGAGTCTTCATGTCGCCTTCTCCTCTTCTATTCTTCTATTTTTCACAACGCCCCGACTCCCATGAGTCGGCGTGCGCGCGTGTGCAGCCGCAGCTCAGCCGACAGGATCTGTGACGGGTGAACCCTCGATAAAGACCAGGCTGCTGGATTCAGTCAGTTCATGAAGGCGCATCTGTCGGAATGGTTCGTACTCCGCCGAGTTGTACCAAGCGTGCGCGGCCGCCAGGCTCGGGAAACGAAGGACGGCTGCCCAGTTCCCGTCGAAATCACCCTCGATTGTCGCTGGCATCGTTGAGCCTGCAATCATCTCTACACCTGCCTTCGCCAAGATCGGGAAGACGTACTGGGAATAGCGCTCGTTGAACACTTCGGGATCCTTGATCTTGATCTGAACTAACCCGTAGGCCGGTACGTTCTCCTGAGCCATATGTGAGCCTCCAACCTCTCTCCCCAGCACTTGCTGAGTTGCTATTCGCAAGTTATCAGATACACTTGCGAAGTGCAAGTGACTGGGGTGAGAGGGGATATGGGCTTGTGAAGCTCCGCTGACCCGGTAGCGCGTCTCGCTCGTCGATCGCCCGAGCCAACCCAGGAAAAGCAGCTCGAAGCGGGTTGGCCCAAGCATCGGCGGATTGGATCAGCTCCGGACGCGCCGACGAGGGGGTTGGTAGCGCATACCGGATTCGAACCGGTGGTCTCTGCCTTGAGAGGGCAGTGTCCTAGGCCGCTAGACGAATGCGCCCCGAGTGCGGGCTGTGCCCGGATGCAGATGATACCGATCGGGGCGATATGCGTCCAACTAGGAGGCTAGGAGCGGTTTTGGAGCCTGCGTGTAGGGTACGTAGATGAAGAGACGAGTCGCCCTGGTTGCCTCCCTGGTCCTGGTGCTTGCGGGCTGCGGCTCGGGGCTTGATGCGATCCACGGGTCGCCCAAGGAGACCCCCACCGACTTCGCTGGGCTCACTAAACGGTTCGCCAAGTTCAACCTCACTGTCGACGCGGTCGTAAGCGGTGATGCCGGGTGCACCGATCAGGGGCTCGCCCCGATGGCGATCTCCTTCACGATCACTGGCCTTGGCGAGGCGACTCCCCTCCCCGCCCGCCTCTACCGCTTCCGCAACGACGCCTCGTACAGCAAGCTGCGCGCCACGGTCGATACCTGCGCTGCTGAGTGGGTCACCGATCCTGCGGGCCTACTGATGATCGACGCGACACCGTACGTGTTGGTGATGGAGGGGGCGACTGATCAGGCCTTCATCGATGCGCTGCGCACATCGCTCTACCAGGCGGCGGGAAACTAAATCTCTTCTTTACGCGTGCGCGGCGAGGTGCCCGCGCTGCGCGGCACCGCAACCTTGGCTGCACCCTTCACGAAACTTGCCTTGATGGACATCGCGGCGGCGAGCTCCTGCTCCTCAACGGAGAGGATGCCGTGTCGGCCGAGGGCGGCGAGCTCGTCGCGAATGTAGGTCTGCAGCATCTCTGGACCGTCGGTGCCAATCACATAGCGCACCTTGTTCTTGCGTAGCGCGTCAAAGATCTGGCGGAACTCCTCCCAATCCTTCACCACCTGCGTCATCAGGTTTGAGGTTGGGCAAATCTCAAGAACGATCTTGCGTTCAGCGAGGGCCTTCAGCGTCTTTGGATCTTGCGCCGACTTCACGCCATGGCCGATGCGGTCGGGCTCAAGATTCTTGATCACGTCAAGCACCTCGCTGACAGGGCCAGATTCGCCGGTATGCACGGTGATGCCGAGGCCGGCGAGGCGCGCGCGGCGGAAGAGCTTCTTGTATTCGGCGACCTTGAAGTTGTTGGACTCGGGTCCGGCAACGTCAATGCCAACAATGCCGCGGCTCTTCCAGGCGATCGCCTTCTCCACGATGATCTCGTTCTGCGCGTAGGTGAAGCCGCGGTCGAGGCAGAGGATCAACCCTGGCATCACCGGGTATTCCAGTGCGGCACGGTCGGCGCCGCGAATTGCCGCAGCAATGATGTGATCAAGGTCCTGCTCGCCGTTGCGATTGCGCTTCATTGGATTGAAGCGCAGCTCCATGGTGGTGATGTGGTTCTTGCGATACGCCCCAGCCACCACCTCGTACACGGAGCGCTCCACGGCGATCGGCGACGATTGAATCAACTCGGTCCAGTGGAAGAGGTCCAGGTAACCGTTGAAGCTGCGGGTGCGCTTCGCACCTGCGGTGATCATCTTGCGGAAGGCCCAGTAGTCCTTTGATGGAAGTCGAATCCCCTGGGAGTGTGCAATCCCCCACATGATCGCGGGGGTAACGGAACCACCCAGGTGGCAGTGCAGTTCGGCCAGCGGAATGCGTGGGCTCAGCGTGATGGCGCGGCTCATGCGCTCGCTCGCTCGGCGCGGCGACCACGAAGCGCTGGTGAGTCGGCTGGCACCTGGTCGCGGGCGTGATACGAGCTGCGCACCAGCGGACCCGACTCCACATGCTTGAAGCCGAGCGCCAACGCCTCGTCGCGCATCTCGTTGAACTCTGCCGGCGTGTAGTAGCGCACCAGCGGCAGGTGCTCGGCGGTTGGGCGTAGGTACTGGCCAATCGTCAGCACGTCGCAGTCGACGGCGCGCAGCGCCTTGAACGCCTCGGTCAGTTCGGCGCGCTCCTCGCCAAGGCCAACCATCAGCGAGCTCTTGGTGTGCACCGGGTTGCCGAGTTCGGCCGCCATCTCCTTGGCGCGGCGAATCACCTCAAGCGAGCGATCCCAACGGGCGCGCTTCCGCACCGGCTTCTGCAGGCGCTGCACTGTCTCGAGGTTGTGGTCAACGATGTCCGGGGCCGCCTCCATCACCGCACGGAGCGGCTCCTCGCGGCCATCAAAGTCGGGGATCAGCACCTCGACGCCCGTGTCGGGGGCAAGGGCGCGCAGCTCGCGAATCGTCGCGGCGAAGATCGCGGCACCACCGTCGGCCAGGTCGTCGCGGGCAACGCTCGTCACCACCACGTGGTCAAGGTTCAGCGATGCGAGCGCTTCCGCCACGCGGCGCGGCTCGTCGAGGTCAAGGCCATCCGGGCGGCCGGTCTTCACTGCGCAAAAGCCGCACGCGCGTGTGCAGGTGTCGCCCAGGATCATCACGGTCGCTGTCCCCTGCTCCCAACACTCGCCAATGTTCGGGCAGCGCGCCTCTTCACAGACGGTGTTCAGTGTCTTCGTGCGCATGAGCGACTGCAGCTCGCGATAGCGCGCGCCGCCTGGTGCTTTCGAACGAATCCACTCTGGGTGCTTTGAGGCGACGAGGATCTCTTCGGTGTGGCTTGGCGCAGCGCCGAGCATTGGCAGCTCTCGGCCGATGAGCGGTGGTCCGGCCACTAGAAGTTCACCGAGCGGCCGAGCGAGACGAGTGCCGCCTCGCCGAGCACTTCGCTGAGCGTTGGATGCGGATGCGTCGTGCCGCCCACCTGTTCGGCGGTCGCGCCAAGCTCAAGGGCAAGGCTTGCTTCGGCGATGAGGTCGGTGACCTTTGGTCCAACCATGTGCACGCCGAGCAGTTCGCGGCTCTCAGCGTGTCGGAGCACCTTGCAGAAGCCGTCGCTGTCGCCACCGATGTGTGCCTTGGCGATCGCCGCAAACGGCATCACGCCAGCGACGAACGGCACGCCGTCGCGCTCAAGCTCTTGAGTGGTTGCGCCAACTGATGCCACTTCCGGGCGACAGTAGGTGGCGCGCGGCTGCTTCGTGTAGTTCATGGCGTGAATCGGCTGGCCAGCAATCGCGTGGGCGGCGATCAGCCCTTCGTGCGCGGCAACGTGTGCCAGCTGCAGGCCACCGATGACGTCGCCAACGGCGTAGAGGTGCTCCTGCGTGGTGCGCATTTGGGCGTCTACGGTGATGAAGCCGCGCTCCACTGTGGCTGCGCTGTTCTCGAGACCGATGTTGCTACTGTTCGGCACGCGGCCGGCGGCGATAACGAGCAGGTCGGCACTGAGTGGGGTTGCGCTGCCCGTGCCGTCGACCGGCTCGATGCTGAGCGTCACACCATCGGCGCTTCGCACGAGGCTCCCCTCGCTGATGCGATGCGCCACATGAATCGCGATGCCGCGCTTGGTAAACGCGCGCGCAAGCTCTTTCGATGCGTCGCGATCTTCGAGCGGCACGAGAGCTGGAAGCATCTCAACGATGGTGGTCTCGGCGCCGATGTCGCGGAAGTAGGAGGCAAACTCGCAGCCAACGGCGCCACCGCCAACAACAATGACGCGCTTCGGATGTAGTGCCCCCGTGACAATGTCATCGCTATCGACAATGACCTTGCCGTCGGTCTCGAGGCCTGGAATGCTGCGTACGCTGGAGCCGGTTGCAATCACGATGTCGGTCGCGGTGATGGTGCGCTCTTCGCCGGTTGGCTGACCGGCTTCGTCGACGAGGGCCACCTTGATGCTGCCCGGTGCTGTGATGGTGCCGCGGGCGGCGATCAGCTCAACGTTGTTCTTCTTGAAGAGGCTCTTGAGGCCTGCGTGCATCTTGGCCACGATCTTGTCGCGTCTCGCACCGACGACGGCCGTATCAATGCCGGTGGCGGGGGTGATCTGAATGCCGAAGTCGGCCGCCTTGCCGATCTTGGAAAGCAGGTCGCCGCTCTCGAGCATCGCCTTGGCGGGGATGCAGCCCCAGTGGAGGCAGGTGCCGCCCACCTTCTCCTGCTCGACGAGCGCCACACGCTTGCCGAGTTGGGCGGCGCGGAAGGCGGCGGCATAGCCACCAGTTCCACCGCCGAGAACGAGGAGGTCGTAGTCGGGCATACGAGAATCCTACGCCGCACTGCTATCCTCCGCCGCCATGGACATTCGACTCGTACTCGGAGCCACGCTCGGTGCCTATCTGGCGGGCTCGATCCCCTTCGGCCTGATCGTGGCGCGCCTCACCGGAGGCGCCGATCCCCGCTCTGTCGGCTCGGGCCGCACAGGCGGCACGAACGCCCTACGCGCGCTCGGTCGTCGCCGCGCCGCCGTGGTCTCTGCGGGCGACATTCTGAAGGGGACCCTCCCCGTTCTCGCCGTGCGCAGTCTCGCCGCCTCGACCGGCGACGGCGCTGGCGCCTGGTGGGAGGTGGTCGCGGCGCTCTTTGCGGTGATCGGCTCGACCCGTTCGATTTGGGTCGGTTTCAAGGGTGGTCGTGGCATTGCTACTGGCTTCGGCACTGCACTCGCCATTGCGCCCGCCGCCCTCGCCGCCGCTGCTCCGTTCTTCTTCATCCTGATCTGGCGCACGCGGCTCGTCTCGCTCGGTTCAATCACCGCCGCAGCCGCATTCACGCCGATCTTGATTGTCGCCAGCGCCGTTTCGCCAGCTGGCCTTGATCCTGCGATCGCCACCTACGCCGTGATTGGACCTGCACTGGTGTGGCTCGCCCACGCCGACAACATCGCGCGACTGCGCGCCGGGACCGAGCGCACCTTTGACACGGGGATGCTGCAGCGCGACTAGTGCGTTATCTGGAACGGATCAGTTTCACCACGATGTAGATCGTCGCCAGCACCAGAACGATTGCGACAATCGGCAGGCTACGAACCGCTGAACCGATCGGTGGTACCAGCGCGCTGATCTCTTGCAGAATCAGCACGGCAGCACCTGCGGCGAGGGCCGCAGCCGTTGCGGAGCGGAACGGACGTGTGGGCTGACTCACTGCGCCAGGGTGTCGGCGTCGCGCGGTAGGTCAAGTGGTGCAACGAGGAGTTCGCCAACGAGCTTGCGCGATGTTTCGCTAAGGAGCGTGATCAGTGGGCGGTGGAGCGTGATGGTTACATCGGCCCCAGGTGCACCGCGGCGTCGGCTCCCCGTCTCTGGGTCTAGCCCGACCGGCGCGGTGATCGCAAGGCAGGGAACTCCGGCGGCACGGGCGCGAATCACCAGATCAATCCCTGCCTGTGTTGGCGCGGGCGGAACGATCGCATCGGTGGAACCGCCGAGCGCCTCCATCACCAGGGCAACATCTTCTATCCCTGCACGGAAGTGCGCCGCCTCGCGCATGTCAGGCACGCGGAAGCGTCGTGCATTCGTGAGTGACTCAAGTCGATCCCAGGCGGCCGATGCTGCGGCGTGCTCGGGACGCGCGCGAGTGCCGCAGAGCGCCACAACAATCGGTGTACCGCTTGCAGCGATGCGTAAGCCAGCCTCAAGGGCGAGGGCCGACTCTGCGCCGGAACCAGCAAGAATGAAGACAGGTGCACCAGGGGCGGCAGCACCGGATTCAATGCGACCTTTGGCGAGCGCTCGCGCGAGCTCGGCGATCGCGTCGCCACCACTCGCGAGCAGTTGTTCGGAGGTGTGTCCAAGTCGCAGCGCCTTCGCCTCAATCCCCCGCATTGCCGCCATCGAAACGGCGGCGAGATCGCGTTGCTTACGCCAACGTGTGGCAACGGGCGCAACCCACGCCGAAATCTGCTCAGGGCTCATTACGCCGCGCACGCTGGGTCGGGAGGGTCGCTTCAACATGAGTAGAGGATAGACGTGTGGCTAGCCGGTGTTGCGCAGGCCGGCGGCGACCCCGCTGACCGTGAGGCGAACGAGGTGTGAGAGCTCGGCACGCTGCCCCTCATCTGTGGCGCCGCGCAGCGCGCGAAGGAGTTGCACCTGAACGCGCGAGAGGGCATTCACCTCGGGGGCACGACCCTCAATAGAGGCTCGTAGTTCTGGGTCGCTGGCAAGCAGTTCATCGGAGCCTGCGATACGTCGCAGCGCCTCGCCCGCGGCGGTGCGCTCAGCCACGATCGTTGACCACACCCTCGTTGCGTCGGCGTCACTTCCGGCGCCACCAAGCGCCGCAAACTCTTCGGCAACCTCAGGAGCCGACTTCGCCAAGATCATCGCGGCGTTGTCGACGATCGACTGGAAGAAGGGCCAGCGTTGATACGCATCGCGCAGCGTGGCCGTAGCCGCCGCGTCGTCGAGTGTGGTGTGCAGCGCACCGAGTCCGTACCAACCGGGGAGATTCACGCGCGCCTGACTCCACGAGAAGACCCACGGAATCGCTCGCAAACTGGTGAGGCCTGAGCCGCCCTTCGCCGCTCCCCCGCGCACTGCAGGACGTGAGCCGAGGTTCAACCCGCCCAGTTCCGCGATCGGGGTGGCGGCGCGGAAGAACGTCTCAAATGCGGGATCGTTCGGGATCAGTTGCTGATAGGTCTTGCGCGCTGCTTGGGCCACTGCACCAACGGCGGGGGCAAACTCCCCCTCCCACTCCGCACGTCGCTGCTCGGCGAGCGGGCTGCGCATGGTGAGCAGCGCCGAGATGATCTGCTCCGCCTCACTAAAGGCGATGGCGGGGTCGGCATAACGCGATGCGATCACCTCACCCTGCTCTGTCACCTTGAATCCACCGCGCAGGCCGGCCGGGTGTTGCCCCAAGATCGCGCGATGCGTTGGGCCACCACCACGACCAATTGCTCCACCGCGTCCGTGGAAGAGGGTGAGCTTCAAGTTGTGTGCGCTGGCACGATCTACTAGTGCCGCCTCGGCCACATGCAGCAACCACACGCTCGAGAGGTAGCCCGACTCCTTATTCGTATCGGAGTAGCCGAGCATCACCTCGAGGCGCCGCCCGCGCTCCACGATGCGCGCCTGCAGCACCGGGTTCGCAACGATCTCATCAACAAGTTCAGCGGCGCGCTCCAGCACGCGCGCAGATTCCAGTAGCGGCACGATGTCAACTTTCGGTGCTCCAGCATCAGCGCCAGAGGTAAGTTCGGAGCCGATGCGCTGATCCTCTGCCCAAGCGAAGAGCGCCAAGAGCTCGTGGAGATCTTCAACCCCTTCAAAGCCACTGATTACATAGCGGCCGAGACTCTCATCGCCGTGCGTGCGCTGGATCTCGGCGGCAACGCGAATCGTCGCCAGCACCTCACCAACGGTCACACCCGGAACCACCTCGTGTGCGAGTGCGCCCTTGGCTCGAGCCAGCTCTAGCGTGGTGGTGGCGCCAGGCTTACCCAGCTCTGCGGTGAGATGTGCGATCGCCGCATGGTGCGCTCCACGCGCCTGGCGGATCTCCATCATGGCGAAGTGGAAGCCGAAGGCTTCGACCTGCCACTCAAATTCCAGCAGTTCGCCGTACGCCGAACGCTCCAGGCCGTCAGCGGCAAGGCTGGCGCGAAGCTCACGCAACTCGTTGATGAGCGCCTGCGGAGTTTCGTAGCCACCAACCTCACTAGTCCCCTCAATCCGCACGCGACGGGTGCGGGCAATGCGCTGCGCGATGGCTCCGAGGCGGCGACGATACGGCTCGTCTGGGAAGCGCTGTGAGAGGGTGCGCTCAACCTCGCCAAGATCCTTCGCGTCGCGAACGAGCGATGCGCCAAGAGCCCCATCAAGTTCGCCGCCATCAACCGTTGCGGCGATCGACATCATCAGTCTCGAAGCAACCGCCTCAAGCGCGCGCAGTGCGTGGTCGGCCTGAATGCGCATCGCTTCGCGAGTCGTTTCGGCCTTTACGTTTGGGTTCCCATCGCGATCGCCACCGATCCATGTTCCCCAGCGAAGAGTCGGCAGTGGCATCGGCGCGCGAAGGCCCGACGGTGCGGTGGACTTCTCAAGGCGACCGAGCGCGTCGTCGAGGCTGCGCAGCAGTCGGGGCACGAGGCGGAAGATCGTTCCATCAAAGTGCACGAGCGCCGAACGAACCTCATCAAGGGCGGTGACGCGCCGGGTACGGATGCCGCCCATGCGCCAGAGGTTGGTCATCTCTTCACGCAGGCGTAGATCCACCTCGGCGGCGAAGGTTCCGCCAAGTGCGCGTCGGTCGAGCAGGGTGCGGATGCGGCTGAGCGTATCGATCAGCGTGCGACGGCGCGCCTCGGTCGGGTGAGCGGTGAGAACGGGCAGGTAGCTGACTTGTGAGGCGGCGAAGCGAATCGCCGCCGGCATCAGCCCCGCGGTGGCGAGGTCGGCGAGCGCGGCGTCGAAGCTGCCTGGGCCCGGCGCAGCGGCCGGATGTGCACTCGCACCGAGTTGGGCAGCCCGGCGGCGCTCCTCAACAAGGCTGGTTAGTCGAAAGCGCAGCGTGAGCGCCCGAACAATTCGCTCGACCTCATCGTACTGCTCAGGAGAGGCTGCGGTCAGATTGAAATCAACGGCGCGCTTGGCATGGAGGGCCTCACGGAAGCGAGCGACGAACGGGAGCCCCTCCTGCTCGGTCAGGGTCTCTTCGAAGATCTGATTCAGCAGTTCAAGGTCGTCCACGACCCTCCCCTCAGTCGCCGCGATGCGGCAGACGGTAGCGATCCCCTCCCAGCGACTCAACGAGCCCCTCAGAGACCATCTTGTTGATGGTAGCGGCGACCGCCGCTTCGTTGTGCTCCCCCCGCTCACCAGCAACCTGCACTCCTGCACGCCCAGCCTCGCGCAACTCATCCAGCAGGCGCCCCCGCAGCCAACGTGCGGTCTTCGTGAATGGGGTTCGCGCTTCGCCACTGCGCGGCACCTTGGTGAAGGTGCGACCCGCGGATGGGCAGTAATCGCGCAGCGGGCATTCGCCGCACTTCGGGACAGCGGCACGACATGTTGAAGCGGCCAAATCCATTGCCGCCTGCGCCCATGCACCAGCCTCGCCATCTGCAAGCTCAGCACCGAACTCGTCAGCGCGTAGCTGCACCTCGCGCGGTGAGAGCGGTGCATCGGCATCAACTAGCCGCGCAACGACGCGCGCAATGTTCACATCAACCGGAATCTCGCGACCGCCGAATGCAATCGCAGCAACGGCGCGTGCCGTATATGGGCCGATGCCCGGGAGCTCCATCAGCGCATCGACGCTTGACGGCAGGCCACCAGCTACAACAGCTGCAGCAGCGGCGCGCTGCAGCGCCAGCGCCCGTCGGTTGTACCCAAGCCCCTTCCATGCCACCAGCACGTCGGCGGTTTCGGCGGCTGCGAGTGACTCGAGCGTTGGGAATCGCGCAAGGAAGACGGTCGCCAACTGATCGACGCGAGAGATTTGGGTTTGCTGCGCCATCACTTCGCTCACCAGCACGCTGTACGGATCGGATCGCTCGCGAATCTTCAACGGTCGGGCGGTAGCAGCGTACCAGGCAAGCAGCGCACGGTTGACCTTGCGGATGAGTTCCCGATCGAGTGGCTGCGCTGCCGCGCCCCGCGCGGCCTTCGTCATCGTCGCTCGGGGATTGTTGGCGGAATGCGGTTCTTTAGCGCCTTGCTGCGCAAATCGCGCGCAAGCTCCGCCTGCTCAATTGCATCGGCGAGGGCGTGATGATCGGCAACGAGGTCGGTCGGGTAGACCTGGCGCACGAAACGCTTCACCGTCTTCTTCCAGGTGAGGTTCTCGCCACCGTGCAGCGTGTAATAGACGCTCTTTAGGTCCATCGCCGACATGCCGAACGGATTCTTCACGCCAGCCTCAGCGAACGCCATCGTGAGCCACATCCAATCGAATGGCGTGTTGAATCCAACGAAGAGCGGGCTTGACTCTGGTGCGGTTGCCTCGGCGGTTGCGCGCACCCAGAGGGCAAACTGGCGCACCCCATCAAGCCGATCGATGCCGTTCGCCTCAAGGTGAGCCCGTGACAGTCGATGGACTCGCTCCTCCTTATGCCCCCAATACTTCGTGGGGTCTGGGCGAAGCTCCACGTAAAAGCTCTTCTTCGGATCATCGACGAGGCAGGCGCCGATGCTGATCAGGCTCCCATCGAGCGGCGTCTGGCCCGAACATTCAACGTCAACGCTGAACCAGAGCTCCTGCGGGAGCCCCTCTTCAAACGGGGGTGGCGTTGGAGCGTCGTGCTGCATCTGGTGCAGCCTACGGCATCAGCCCGAAGTGGATCGTCTACTCGCTCCGCACCATGATGTGCTTCGCCACGGTGTAGTCCTCAAGGGCGTACATCGACTGGTCCTTCCCGTAGCCCGACTGCTTGAAGCCGCCGTGCGGCATCTCGCTCGCCAGCGTGAAGTGATCGTTCACCCACACGGTGCCGAACTGCAGCGCCTTGCTCACCTTGAAGGCTCGGGCAATGTCGCTCGTCCAGAGCGAGGAGGCCAGTCCGAACTGGCAGTCGTTCGCCCACTCCAAAATCTGATCGGCGCTCTTGGCGCGCTGCACCGAAACGACCGGCCCGAAGACCTCATCCTGCACGATCTCGGAGCTCTGCGCTGGCCCCGCAATGATTGTCGGACGATAGAAGTGACCCTTGCCAGCGACGCTCTTGCCACCGAGCACCACCTCAGCCTTCTTACCTGCGCGCTGCACGAAACCATCAACGCGCGTGCGCTGTGCGGCACTAATGAGTGGCCCCATCTCGGTCGCCTTGTCGCTCGTTGGTCCAACCTTGATCGTCTTCACCTGCTTGATGAGGGCATCAACGAGGCGCTCGTAGATCTTTGGGCCAGCGATGATGCGGCAGGCTGCGGTGCAGTCCTGCCCCGCATTCCAGAAGCTCGCCGCGCGCATCGTGCTCGCCACAAGATCAACATCGGCATCGTCAAACACAAGCACTGGTGCCTTGCCGCCGAGTTCGAGGTGGAGGCGCTTCACCGTCGAAGCGCCAGCAGCAGCAATGCGCTTCCCCGTGGCGGTATCACCCGTCACCGAGACCATCGCGACACCTGGGTGCTGTGCCAGATACGCACCAGCTTCGTCGCCCGTACCGGTGATCACGTTCAAGACGCCAGCGGGGAGGAACTCTTGCGCAAGTGCGCCGAGCATGAGCGCCGTAATTGGCGTTCGCGCAGATGGCTTCAAGACAACGGTGTTCCCTGTAACGAGTGCAGGGCCGATCTTCCAGCCAGCCATAAGCAACGGATAGTTCCACGGCGCGATCGAGGCGACGACGCCAACTGGGTCGCGACGAATCATGCTGGTGCGACCTGGGAGGTATTCAGCAACCGCCTTCCCTTCCATGTTGCGGCCCGCGCCAGCAAAGTAGCGCAGGTTGTCAACAACCGCATCGACCTCAATGCCAACGGCGCTAATCGGCTTACCAGCGTTCTCGGACTCTGCCTTGACAAACCTGCGCTTCGCCGACTCAAGTGCGTCGGCGAGCTTCAACAGTGCGAGTGCGCGCTCGGCAGGCGTGGTGGAACTCCAGCTTGGGAAGGCGGTAGCCGCTGCAGCGACCGCGGCATCAACATCGGCTCGGCCGCTCTGCGGCACGGTTCCCAGCACCTCGCGCGTAGACGGATCCTCCACCGAGATGGTCTTCCCCGACTTCGCCGCGACCAACTTGCCGTTGATGATCTGCTTCCATGCGCGCATCTCAACCCTCCTGCTTACCTGCCCCGGGCGGGGCTGACCCTGAGCCTACCGTCGTCGCCCCCTTCGTGGGGTGCCCCGTCGCGCTGGTTCCCCCTAGCGAACCGCGGCGGTGCGCGCTACCCTCATCCCATGGCACATCAGTTCGTCGTCCAACTTACGCATAAGCCTGGGGCGCTCGCTGCACTCTGCCGCGAGCTCGAGCGCCAAGGGGTTGACCTCAAGGGGATCGGTGGCGGCGGGATCGGCGACGTCGGCCACGTCATCTTGAAGACCGCCGATGATGTCAAGACGCGCGCAGTGCTCGAGGCTGGCTCCTACACCTTCATTGAGAGTGAGTCGGTGCTCGCCGAAGTTGACGACCAGCCGGGCGGCATGCTCTCCGTGCTCGATCGCCTTGCAGCAGCTGGCGTGAACGTGTACGGGCATCTCTTCATGGGCCGATGGGGCGAGCGAGCAACCTTCGCCTTTGTTGTTGATGACGTGGCGAAGGCGCGCGCTGCACTCGGGCAGGAGTACTAAGCCCGTTTAGCGCCGTCCGATCCGCAGCACCATCTCATCAACGGCAACCTGATACGCAATCGTCGCAAACGGATGGTGATTAAACCCCTTCAGCGTTAGGTACTCAACGTTGCCGAGGCTTGCCAGCGGCTTCGTCCACTCCGGTCGCACCAACGCATCGCCCTCACCCTGCGTGACAAGTGTAGGCACAGGAAAGTTGCCACCGGCTGCAACTACGGCACGCGCCGCCCGCTGCGCGCGGAAGCCTTCATCACCAAGCCGTGCTGTCACCGAACGCATTAACGCTGGTGCGGTTGGGTCGAGGTTCTCCAGCCGCTGGTCCGCACTCGTATCGGGACCGATGCCAGTCGGAATCCTTAGCATCGGGAGTACGCGCGAAAGGATCGGCGCAACGATGCGCTTCCAGGTGGCGATGTTCGCCTCAAGCGCCGGCGCAGAGAGAACGAGGTAGTCGGGCTTCGTGAGCCCCGCGGCAACGGCGCCGAAGGCGATGAGCCCGCCGAGGCTATGTGAGACCACAACCACCCGCCGACCAGAACGTTGAAGCTCGCTCACCTGCTCCGCAAGGTCGAGGTGGAAGCGCCGAAACTCCTTCACGTAGCCGCGCGGCCCCTCCGAGCGCCCGTGCCCGCGGAGGTCCCACGTAGTTGTGCGCCAGCCGGCGGCGGCGAAGGCGCGTGCCGCCTGGACGTAGCGGCTGGAGTTCTCCCCAATCCCGTGCCCAAGGAGGAGCTCGCCGAGCGGCTCCCCCGCTGGCTCGTAGACGCGTCGGAAGAGGGTAACCCCGTCGCTCGCCTTGAAGGGGGCCAGGCTCCCCTGCTCCATGCTCATGCGTGCGATCCTACACTTACAGGAGAGGCGCGCTGCGCCCGTATCGGAGGCGGCAATGAGCAACGCAAAGAAGACGCGCACGGAGCGCGACTCGTTCGGTGAGATCGAGGTCCCAGCAGATCAACACTGGGGCGCACAGACGGCCCGCTCCCTGCACTTCTTCGCCATCGGCAACGACCGCATGCCCCTTGAGGTGATCCACGCCCTCGCCACCATCAAGAGCGCTGCGGCGAGCGTCAACGCCGAGCTCGGACTCCTCCCCGCCGATAAGGCGAAGCTCATCGTCGAGGCGGCGTGCGTTGTGACAAGCGGCGGCGCCGACGGCGAGTTCCCCCTCTCAACCTGGCAGACCGGCTCTGGCACACAGAGCAATATGAACGTAAACGAGGTGATCGCCTCCATCGCCAACGAGCGCGCCACTGGAACGCGCGGCGGCAAGACACCAATTCACCCTAATGACGATGTGAACCTCTCGCAATCGTCGAACGACACCTTCCCAAGCGCGATCCATATCGCCGCAACGCTCGCCGTCAGCAAGACGCTCCTCCCATCACTGCGACACCTGCACGCCACCATCAGCGCAAAGGCCGCCGCGTGGAGCGACATCGTCAAGATCGGCCGAACGCATCTACAGGATGCGGTGCCGCTCACCCTCGGCCAAGAGTTTGGTGCGCATGCTGCTGCACTCGCGGGTGACATCGCCCGCATCGAGGCGGCACAGAGCGAGCTCCGCGCGATCGCCCTCGGTGGCACCGCAGTGGGCACTGGACTGAACGCCCATCCTGCATTCGCCGAGCGCGCCGCCAAGGCGATCGCGAAGCTCACCGGCGAACCGATTGTGAGCGCGCCGAACAAGTTCGCGGCACTTGCTGGGCAAGAGGCGACGCTCGCGACCTCCGCTGCACTGCGCACCACTGCAGCAACGTTGATGAAACTCGCCAACGATGTGCGCTGGCTCGCCTCTGGCCCGCGAGCCGGGCTCGGTGAGCTGCGGATTCCCGAGAACGAGCCGGGCTCTTCGATCATGCCCGGGAAGGTGAACCCAACCCAGGCCGAGGCACTGACGATGGTCTGCGTGCAGATCTACGGACTCGACGCGGCCATCGCCTTCGCCGCAAGCCAGGGGAACTTCCAGCTCAACGTCTTCAAGCCGCTGATTGCGCTCGACCTACTGGCGCAGATCCGACTGCTCGGCGATGCGGCACGCTCGTTCGCTGATCACTGCCTCGCCGGCACCGAGCCAGATGCCGCGCGCATCACCGAACTCGTCAACGACTCGCTGATGCTGGTCACGGCCCTCACCCCAGTGATCGGTTACGACAAGGCGGCGGAGATCGCCAAGCGCGCACACGCCAGCGGTGGAACACTGCGCGAGACTGCTCTTGAGCTCGGCTATATCAGTGCCGAGCAGTTTGATGCGATCGTTCGCCCAGAGAAGATGACGGAGGCAACCCGATGAGTAACAAGATGAAGATTGGTGTCTTGACCGGTGGTGGCGACTGCCCAGGGCTGAACCCCGCCATTCGTGCCGTGGTGCACCGCGCAACTGCTGGCGGCCACGATGTGGTCGGCATCCTTGACGGCTGGAAAGGACTCGCCACGGTTGGCGCGCCACTCACCCGACCACTCGATCGCGCCGCCGTGCATGGCATTCAGGCGCAGGGGGGCACGATGCTCGGCTCAAGCCGCACGAACCTTCTGAAGCGCGAGGGTGGACTTGATGCCGCCGAGACAAACATGCGCGCGCTCGGCCTGAGCGCCCTGATCGCCATCGGTGGCGACGACACCCTCTCCGTTGCCGCCGGGCTCGCGAAGCGCGGAGCCGCCGTAAACGCCATTCCAAAGACAATGGACAACGACGTTTGGGGGACCGAAGGGTGCCTCGGCTTCGACACCGCTGCGAACATCGTCACGGAGGCGCTCGACCGAATCGCCACCACCACCGCATCGCACCACCGCGTCGCTGTAGTCGAGGTGATGGGTCGCGATGCAGGCTGGGTCGCCGCATGGGGCGGGCTCGCCGGTGGCGCGCATGCAATTCTGATCCCCGAGGTGGAGTTCACCGCCGCAGCGCTCGAAGAACTCGTTGCCAAGCTGAAGGCACGCCGCGCAATCGGCGACGGGAGCTCGATCATCGTTGTCTCCGAAGGGGTGAAGCTCCCCGCCGCCGGCACAACAGCCACGTCCGTGCCGCTCGACGAGTTCGGCCACCCACGCCTTGACAAGGTTGCCGTTGGCGATGTCCTCGCCACGATCCTTGAAGAGCGAACGGGGCTCGAGGTGCGCTGCACCCGCCTCGGTCACCTGCAGCGTGGTGGAGCGCCGACCGCAGCCGACCGAGTGCTCGGTACCCGCTACGGTGTTGCCGCCGTTGAGGCGCTCGAGGCCGGTCGACTCGGCGTGATGGTTGCGCTGAAGGGCGGCGCAATCGTTGAGGTGCCACTCGCCGAGGTCGGCGGCAAGAATCGATCTATTGATCTCAGCTACCCGCCACTCTTCCCACACTTCGACTGACCGATGGCACGCCTGATTCTCGTTCGACATGCGCGTACCGCCGAGACCGGCATCAAGTTGAGCGGTCGCATCAAGGGGATTCCACTCAGCCCAGCGGGACGCAAGGAGGCGTCGGCGCTCGCCGAGGCGCTCAGTGCCGTGCAAATCGCTGGCATCGCCTCGTCGCCGATGCAGCGCTGCCTTGAGACCGCTCAAGCGGTGCGTTCAATGCGCGGCCCAAGCGTGAAGTCGCGCCCCGAGATCGTGGTCGATGAGCGCCTCACCGAGGTTGAATACGGCGACTGGTCGGGCAAAGAGCTACGCAAGCTCATGAAGGATCCGCTCTGGAGCACAGTGCAGCGCCAGCCATCGGCAATGACCTTCCCCAACGGCGAGTCACTCCGCGCCGCCTCGGCGCGCGCCGTTGAGGCAGTTCGCGAGATCGATGCTCGATTCAGCGACGACGAGACGTGGCTCTGCGCAAGTCACGGCGACATCATCAAGGCGATCGTTGCCGATGCACTTGGCACCCCACTCGATCTCTTTCAGCGAATCGCGATTGATCCGGCCAGCATCACCGTCATTCGCTATAGCGGGGAGCGCCCAACCGTGGTGCGCGTGAATCTATCAGCGGAGGGGGCGGCCGCCGGCCTCGTTGATAAGCCCAAGCGACCATCACTCCTCGGACGACTGCGCGGTCAAAACTGATGGCACGGCGGATCATCCGCTTCGATCCACCCGACCAGTTCATTGCTGGCGCCATTGGCGAGCCTGGCCAGCGAGTCTTTCATCTTCAGGCGATCGGCGGCGGTATCGCCGCAACCGTCGTTGTTGAGAAGAGCCAGATTGCGGTGCTCGCGCGCAGGATCGCTGAGATGCTGAAGGACCTGAGCGAGGGCGGCAGCGTGCAGCTCCCAAGCGCCCCACTCCCCCTCCCGCGCAAACTGCCGTCACTCGCTGAGCCATTCACCGCAGAGTTCCGCGTCGGCACCATTGCCCTCGCCTGGGATCCGCTGCTCACCCGCCTCATCCTCGAGTTCCGCGACGATATGAGCGTTGAGGATGCCGCTGCCCCGCCACCCATCAACGACGCTCCGGAGGGGCCTGATGTGCTGCGCGTCTCGCTCAGCATCGCCTCCGCGTTAGAGTTCGCCGAGAACGCCCTGCAGCTCGCCGCTGCGGGCCGACCGATCTGCCCCAATTGCGGCGTGCCGCTCGATCCACGCGGACATCGCTGCGCACGCAAGGCCGCCCTCCTCAACTGAGGTGACCGACACAGCGTCGAAACCTAACTGGCGCGGAGCGCTCCCCACCGCATCCGGTCTTGTTGCTATTGATGAGGCGATCCGCCTGATGCGCCTCTCCCCCGAGCTCACACCAATCGGGCGCATCGCCGAGGCGAGTAACGCGAGTTTCCTCTGTGAGATAGAAGGGGGACTACAGGTCATTTACAAGCCGATCCGCGGTGAGCAGCCGCTCTGGGACTTCCCCGAGGGGAGCCTCGCGGCGCGCGAAGCTGCCGCATATCTCGCGAGCGAGGCACTAGGCCTTGGCGTGGTTCCCCCAACTATCCTGCGCGATGGCCCCGCGGGCGAAGGTGCGGTGCAACTGTGGATCGACCACGCTGGCGTGCAACGTGCGATTGATCTCGTCAATGCTTCAGATGAAGGGTTGCGCCGCCTCGCACTATTCGACGCGATCGTAAACAACGGCGACCGAAAGGGTGGGCACATCCTCCCGCTTCCTGACGGACGCATCCTCGGTGTGGATCACGGGGTCACCTTCGCCGTTGAACCGAAGCTGCGCACCGTCCTCTGGGCGTGGCGCAGCAAGGCGTTCACCGCAGAGGAGGAGAGCATCATCGCCGGCGGTATGCAGGGGCTCACTGCTAACGGAGCGTTGCGCGCGCAGCTCTCGCCAATCCTCGACGGAGAGGAGATTGACGCGCTGGCGGCTCGCCTTAGCGATCTCGCAGCGACCGGCTGCTTCCCAGAACCGAGCCCCGACTGGCCGCCACTCCCGTGGCCGCTCGTCTAGTGGCGATCACGTTACGGTAGTAGAGACTCGTCGACGATATCGCTAGCCTTCAGCCCTTCAAGAACCTGCTGTCCAGGAATCGAGCGCATGAAGCTGATCGACGTCTCCCAACCCTCTACGCTAATCGCTCCGTAGCCGGCGGACTGCTGCAGTGGGCCAGCCCAGACACCGACCGTAGCCTGCATGACGGCGAGTGAGTTAGCGCGGGCCGCAGGTGTCGCAGTAACCTCCGGGACGACCTTCGCCGCTGCATCAACGCCGAGCTCCGGGTTTGCCGCAATCTGTCGCATCGCCTCAAGCGTTGCGGCAATAAAGGCGCGGATCGCGTCGCGCTTACTTTCAATCGTTGTTGGCGATGAGATGAGACCAGGCCCTGCAAATGGCGCCGCAGCCGATGCGTAGAAGACCTCAACCTCAACCCCTGCCGCCTGCGCCTGCACGAGGTCGTTGTTGGCGTAGCCAGTGGTTGCATCGGCGGTGCCGCTGATTAGCGCCTGGGTCTGACCAAAATCTGGGTAGAGATCAAGCGAGACATCGCCAATGCTGAGCGACGCCTCGTCGAGAATACCGAGCAGTGTTAGGTAGCCCGAACCGTATTGGCCTGGCGTACCAACGCGCTTCCCCTTGAGATCAGCCGGGCTCATGATCCCTGCGTCGGTTCGCGCGATCACAACGTTTGGCAGCACACCGTAAATCGTTGCCAAATAGCGCACCGGAATTCCCTTCGAAACGGCGGGGATCATGCTGGTGCCGTCGGCTAGGGCTAGATCAAGTCCGCCACTGCCGACGAGGCTGATGAGGTCGGGGTCAATCTGATTCTGTAGGGTCACCTCGAGGCCTGCGGCAGCATATGCGCCGCTCTGCTGCGCCAAGTAGAAGGGGGCGAACTGAACGCCGGGAATATAGCCGAGGCCTACGGTGAGCTTCACCGGTGCCACTGAAGCCGATGATGACGGCGTTGGCGAAGCACTCGATGTGCATCCAGCGGCAACGAGCGCCAACGACCCGAGCAATACGACCAAAGTCTTCTTCATGGCTATCCCCCCTACATGCTGGATCGCATTAGGCGATCCTTCTAGATGTTACCCGCTCAATCAGAAGCACGAGTCCGTACGCACTCACGCCAAGGATCGCAATCTGCAGCAGATCGGCAAAGAGAAGCGGAGTGTCAAAGAGTGAACCGCGCGCAAGGTTGAGGAGCACGCCGAGGCCTGCAGTGCCGCCGAGCCACTCGCCCACGATCGCGCCAACTACAGCCAACGTTGCTGCAACACGCGCCCCAGCAAGGATGCCGCTGCGTGCCGCCGGGAGTCGCGCGTACCGAAGGCTCTGCCAGCGCGTTGCTCCAAGAGAGCGCATCAGCTCAAGTGTTCCGGGGTCTACGTCGCGCACGGCGACGAGCGTGGAGATTGCAACTGGAAAGAGGGTGATCAGCGCGCAAACGGCAATCTTTGCTGCGAGCCCTGGCCCGAGCCAGAGCACCAGAACAGGGCCGAGCGCAAGGATCGGCGTTGACTGTGCTGCGACGAGGTAGGGGCTCACCACACGTCGCGCCGAGCCGGAGAGGCCGAGGGTGACACCGATGATGAGCCCGAGTGCGCCGCCGAGCAGACCGCCAACCGTTACCTCGGTCACCGTCGGCACGAGATGGCGAAGCATCGTGCCGTCAGCCCACGCCTCGGCGAACCGCACCGCGATCACCGACGGTGCAGGGAGGATGAATTGCGGCACTGCTGCTGCGCGGACGCCAAACTCCCAGACCGCCAGCAGGAGGGCTGCGACCGCGAGCGGGGTCAGCTGGCTCAGCCTACGCATGTGTCACCGAATTGAGAGCGGCGTAGAGGCGCGACTGTCGTGCAGCGCCGTCAGGCGAGAGGAGGGCTGCGCGGCGCTCTACCGGCGGCAGGCTGCGTAGCCCCGGAACCTCAAGCGCAATCGCCCCATTAGCGCCGAGCATCAACACCCGGTCAGCGACGAGGATTGCCTCCGCAACGTCGTGCGTTACGAGTAGCGTTGATGCGCCGGCGACCAACTCAGGGAGTTCGTCGTCAAGGCGGGCGCGCGTGATGGCATCGAGCGCGGCGAACGGTTCGTCGAGCAGCAGGAGTGACGGCCTTCGCACCAGTGCGCGTGCCAACGCCACGCGCCCACGCTCGCCGCCCGAGAGCTCAGCCGGATTGCGATTGAGCAACCCGCCCGCGCCAACGCGCGTGAGCGCCGCCTCCGCGGTAGCCCGAGCAGTCGCCAGCGACTCGCCGCTCAGCTCTAATGGGAGCGTGACGTTACGCAACACGGTGCGCCAGGGAAGGAGTCGTGACTCCTGGAAGACAATTCCGACCTCAGGGCGACCGGGGGCGGCCGCACTCCCAACGAGCGCGATCTGCCCAGCCGTTGGCATGAGGAGTCCGGCCACAAGGCGCAGAAGCGTCGACTTCCCTGATCCGTTGGGACCGAGAAGTGCCACCGACTCGCCAGCAGCAATTTCCAACGTGAGGTCCTGGAGAACGTGGCGTGCACCGTACGAGTGCGAGAGCCCCTCAACCTGCAGTATCGGCATCAGCACATCATTGCGCGCAATGCCTGCGCGCGCCAATTAGGCGCTGGCGGCGGCGCGGGCTGATGCTGCTCGCCGCACCGGGCGTACGTAGAAGAAGAGTCCGAAGAGCAGGTATGCCCCTTGCGCGAGCAGCGTTGTGAGCTCCGGCGTTGAGCTGTAGCCAACGATTGCACGCAAGAACTGTCCGATCCCCTCTTTGTGCGGCAAGAGAGCGGAGATGTCGTAGACCGGATTGATCAGGGCTGGCAGAAGGCCAACCTCAATGAACTCATGGACGCCGTACGAGAGGAGGCCGGAAGCAATCACCACGAGAGCGGCGCCCGTCACATTGAAGAAGGCGCTCAAGTTCAGTCGCATGCCGAGTCGGAAGATCAGCACACCGATGCCAGCGGCGATCAGTAGTCCGAGCACTGCACCGATCACGACAGAGAGCCCCTCCCCCGCCGCAGCCGTCGACTGGCCGAGCAGGAATAGTGCTGTCTCAATTCCCTCGCGAATCACGGCGGTGAAGGCAAGGAGGACAAGTCCAAGTACCGAGGCTGATGCAACGGCGCGATCGACGCCCTTGCGAAGATCAGCGCCGAGGGTGATCGCCTGCTTGCGCATCCAGAAGAGCATGTACGTAAGGATGACGACCGCTAGAAGGGAGGTTACGCCGGCGAAAATCTGCTCGGCGGTTCCTTGGAGGCTCCCGAGCGCGACAAATGCGAAGACCCCCACTGCGGCGGAGGCGACGATGGCGGCGGTGACGCCAAACCAGACGCTGGCAAGTCGGTCGGCGCGACCGATCTTTACGAGGTAGCTCGCAATGATGCCAACGATGAGTGCGGCCTCGACCCCTTCACGAAGTCCGGTGAGAAGCCCTCCGAAACCCCAGGCGATGGCGCTCTCCATGTGAACCCTCCCTCGCAGATACTGCAGCCGTTACGAGAAATGGTGCCATCTCTCGTTGGGAAGTGTCAACCGCACCTGTCTAATGCGACAAGCGACCTTGTCTTTTTTGTGTGCCTAGCGGTCGAGAACGAAGACCGGGAGGCGATCAGGGTCGATGCCCAGCTCCTTGATCGCCGCAGCCGCCTCGGCCGGCGTGCGCTCCCCACCGCGCGTCAGCGCCACCATTGCGGCGGCGGTGATGTGCTTGGCGTCCACCGAGAAGAACTCGCGAAGTGCCTCGCGCGTGTCGCTCAGGCCGAAACCGTCGGTGCCGAGCACCAGATATGGCACATCAATCCACGGGGCGAGAAGGTCTGGGAGCGCCGTGACCCAGTCGCTCGCGGCCACGATCGGCGCGCCGCCACCGCCGAGCTGATCTTGCAGCCACGACGTTCGTGGCGCGCTTTCCGGGTGACGCCGATTCCAGCGCTCAACGACGAGGGCCTCGCGACGAAGCTCTGAGTACGAAGTTGCCGACCAAATCTCAGCACGGACACCGAAGCGTTCGCGCAGCAGGTCGCGCGCGGCAAGCACCTCGCCCATGATCGCGCCCGAGCCGAAGAGGCGAACGATTGGCCCAGTTCCGTCGGCATCCACCTCAGCGAAGCGATAGAGGCCACGATGAATCCCCTCATCGACATGCGCCCCCTGCGGTCGCGCCGGTTGCGCCTGGTTTTCGTTGTAGATCGTGAGGTAGTAGAGGATGTCTTCGCGGCCACCATGCATGCGGTCCATTCCGCGACGAATGAGCTCCGCCATCTCATAGGCGAACGACGGATCGTACGCCGCCACATGTGGATGGAGATGCGCGATCAACAGTGAGTGGCCATCGTCATGCTGCAGCCCCTCGCCAGCGAGTGTTGTACGCCCGGCGGTTGCGCCGATTAGGAAACCGCGACCGCGTGCATCGCCCACCTGCCAGATCTGATCGCCCACACGTTGGAATCCAAACATGGAGTAGAAGACGTAGAACGGAATCGTTGGCACGCCGTGCGTTGCATACGCAGTCGCGGCCGCCTGGAAAGAGGCCATGGAGCCCGCCTCGGTGATCCCCTCTTCAAGGAGCTGGCCACTCTGCGACTCGCGATAGCTCAATAGCAGCTCAGAATCGACCGGCTCATAGCGCTGACCGAACGGCGCGTAGATGCCGCTCTGCTTGAACAGTGGATCCATGCCGAATGTGCGCGCCTCGTCTGGAACGATCGGCACAATCTGCTGGCCAATGTTTGGATCGCGCAAGAGGTTGCGCAGCAGCTTGGCGAACGCCATGGTGGTGCTCACGGGCACGCTGCTTCCCGCAGAGAATTCAGCATCGACGGCCGCCTCCGGCGCACTCCACGTAATCGGATGAACCACGCGGCTTGGCAGCGGCCCGCCAAGTGCTGCGCGGCGCTCGTTGATGTACTTGACCTCTGGGCTATTTGGGCCAGGGTGGTAGTACGGCGCCTCCGGGATCTTCTCGTCAGGGATCGGCAGCCCGAGTCGATCGCGGAAGGCGAAGAGCTCCGCCTCGGAGAGCTTCTTCGCTTGGTGCGTCACGTTCGTCGCCTCTACTGATGGCCCGAGTGAGTAGCCCTTCACAGTCTTCGCCAGGATCACCGTGGGCGCACCCTTATGCGCGACCGCAGAGGCGTAGGCGGCGTGGATCTTGCGGTAGTCATGACCGCCACGGCGCAGATGGAGAAGGTCGTCGTCCGAGAGATGCTTCACCAGCGCTCCGAGCTCTGGCTCTGGCCCGAAGAAGTGCTCACGAATGTAGCCGCCACCTGCAACGATGTACTTCTGGAACTCACCATCGACGGTTGCGTCCATCTTGCGAACGAGGTGCCCGCCAGCATCATTCGCCAAGAGCTCGTCCCACTCGCGACTCCAGATCACCTTGATCACATTCCAGCCGGCGCCGCGGAAGAGGCCTTCCAGCTCCTGGATGATCTTGCCGTTGCCGCGCACTGGGCCGTCAAGTCGCTGCAGGTTGCAGTTCACCACCCAGGTCAGGTTGTCGAGCCCTTCGCGCGCAGCGAGGGTCAGCGCGCCAGCGGACTCGGGCTCATCCATTTCGCCATCACCCAGGAAGGCCCAGACGCGGCTACCTGACGTGTCAGTGAGTCCGCGGTTGTGGAGGTAGCGGTTGTAGCGCGCCTGATAGATCGAACCAATGCCGCCGAGGCCCATGGAGACGGTTGGGAACTCCCAGAAGTCTGGCAAGAGGCGCGCGTGCGGATACGACGGTAGACCGCCATGTCCCGCCGTCTCCTGGCGAAAACGGTCGAGCTGCGGCGCGCTGATGCGGCCCTCAAGGTAGGCGCGCGCATAGATGCCGGGTGCGGCATGGCCCTGGAAAAAGATCTGATCGCCGGCTCCGTTTTGCTTCCCCTGGAAGAAGTGATTGAAACCAACCTCGTAGAGGCTTGCCGCGCTGGCGTACGTGGCAAGGTGCCCTCCGATACCGGCATGCGTCTTGTTGGCGCGCAGCACCATCGCTGCGGCGTTCCAGCGAATGATGTGGCGGATACGGGTCTCCATCGCCTCGTCACCGGGGAAGGTCGGCTCGTCGCTCGTCTTGATCGTGTTGATGTACGGCGTGGTCGCCAGGGTAGGGAGATTGACGCCAAGGTCGCGCGCGCGCGCCAGAAGGCGCATCAGCAGGAGCTTTGCACGCTCAGGGCCGTGGGCGGTGATCGAGCGCTCAATCTCACCGATAAGGCGCGCCGTCTCCGTTGGGTCGGCGTCGGGGATCTGCTCAAGGAAGTCGAAGGTCTGCACGATGGCACAAGGGTAGCGCCCCGTGCGACCATGCGGGTATGGCAAAACCGCAACGTGCTCTCCTGATCGTCGATCTGCAAGTTGACTTCGGTGACCCCTCGGGGAGCCTCTTCGTCCCTGGTGCCCCCGCCGCCCTCCCCCACGTGCTGCGCCTGGTTGAGCGTGCCCGAGCCCACGGCGAGCTCGTCGTGTGGAGCCAGGATTGGCACCCCGAGAGCACAGCGCACTTCGCCCCCCAGGGCGGCGTCTGGCCCGTGCACTGCGTCGCGGGGAGCTCAGGGGCCGAGCTTCTCCCTGAGGCGGTCTTGGCCCAGCGACCAGGCGATCTGGTGATTCGCAAAGGGGTGGCCGGCGAGGATGGCTACAGCGCCTTCTCGCTGCGCAATCCGATCAGCGGCGAGGTCCGCTCCACCGAACTTGCGACGCTCCTGCACAGCGCAGGCGTAACGCTCGTGACGATCTGTGGCCTCGCGACCGATTGGTGCGTGAAGGCCACCGCGCTCGACGCACTAACCGCTGGGTTCACCGTTGAGGTGGCCGTTGCCGCAACCGCGGGTGTTGAGCTTCGCGACGGCGACACCGCCGCGGCACTTCAAGAGATTGAGTCTGCGGGCGGGGTGCTCTGCTGATGCTGCTGCTCTTGGTCGCGGGCTTCGGTCTGCTTGGCGCAACCTTCGTTGAAGTCCTGCTCGGGCGACTGATCAGATCAGGTGCGATTCGACGCCCCGAGATCAACCTCACAATAGAGATTGCAGCGCCGCGCGCCGCTGTGTGGGCCTACGCCTCAGACATTGCGCGTCAGCCTGAATGGATGCACGAGATGAAGCGCGTGGAGATGCTCACGCCACCACCAGTGCAGCCCGGCTCGCGCGGTCGGGCCACCGTGCGCATCTTCGGTATCTCGACAACCGACGATGTGGTGATCACTCAGTTCGACCCACCGAGCACCTTCGCTATTCGGCACGAGGGGAAGTTTGTTGGCGAGGGGCTGCTGCGCTTCACAGAGATTGATGCAGGGCGGACGCGGATTGATTGGATGGAGTACCTACGACCACCCCTCTTTGCAAACATCGGAGGGTTCGTTCAGCGGCCCATTCTCGGTTCAATCTTTCGATCGGATCTGCGCCATCTCAAGCGCATCCTGGAAGAGAGCTCGACCGCGAGCTAATCTCCGCAGGAGATCTCGAGTGGAATGGGGTCGCTGCCGAAACTCTTGAGTTGCCGATCGACGGTGGCCGTTGCCCCTGGCTCAATGCGCGGCGTGGAGATGATCTCGGAGAGGCCGGCGCTGCCGATCTCGCTCGTTGTGACCTGACAGGTGGCGGACCCCGCGGTAGCCCCCGTATTGGTGATGGTGATCGCAACGGCGAGTCCACCTGGCACTGAGTCGGCGGGGCTCATCGCCACGGTGAAGGGCCCAATCCCTCGTGATGCGCTTCCAGCAAGGGAGGCGAGAAGGAGGACCGCTGCGCCAATGCCGAGAAAGACAGTGCCGTGCGCCTGGCTCGCCGACGGCTGTGCGAGGCCGAGTGGGTTGCAGCGCTCGCAGAGTGCCGTCTGCAACGAGACGGGCGCGCCGCAGCGAACGCACGCTTGAACCTGGTTGCGCACTGCTGCTTCGCTCATTCGTCCATCATCGCAGTTTCGCGAGAAGTTGGAGCGCATCTCTGGCATCGCGTTCGGTGCGTACCGTCACGATCAGGCCATCGGCGCCAGCGGCGCGGGCTCCTGCAATCACCCCCTGCGGATCTCTCCCGAATGCCGAATCGGCAAGGGGCTCGCTAGCACGCAGCTCGTAGAGCAGGTGTGCTCGAACTGGTGATCCTGTGCGCCCAGCGGTGCGTTCGATCTCGCGCAACTGCGCGCACCCCACTGCAAACGTTGCTGATGGGGCCACCCACTCATCGGCAAACGACGCCGCCAGGCTGATCGAGCTTGGGTGGTCGCCCGCGATGAGTAGGCGCACGCGGGCACCTGGCCGCGGGGCGCTCGCTGCGCCGCGGAGTTTTCCTGCTTCGGTGAGCGTGATCCGCTCGCTCGGATCGCCGCTCAACATGGCACGTGCAACGGCAACCTGTTCGGCCAGCGCCGCAATGCGCTCGCCCACATCTCCGTACGGCATGCCCAGCGCGTCGTGTTCTGCGGCGTCACCGCCAGCGCCAATGCCGAGCGTAAATCGTCCCGGGGCAACCGCATCGAGTGTCGCTGCAATCTTCGCGGCGAGCGCTGGATGACGCTTCGTCACATCGAGCACCAGGGTTCCAACCTGCAGGCTCGGATTCAGCGCGAGTGCGGCGGCCGCGAGGCTAGTTGCCTCAAGCACCGGTCGCTCCGGTGCGCCGCGACCCATGAGGTGATCCCAGATCCAGAGGCGATCAATCGGCGCGACGGCCAGAAGCGCAGCGGCGCGCAGCCACGCATCCCCCTCTAGGCCGATGGTGCCGAGGGCAACGCCGACAGGGAGCGACGCGGATGGCGTCATCCGTGAACGAGTCAGCGAGCGCCGAGCGTCGCGGCAGCCTTCAGCGCAGCGCCGATCGTCAGGTCAATGCGCTTGATCAGTTCATCTTCAGGGAGTCGATACCACGGCTCGCTGCCCCCCTTACGCGCCTCGGCGACAACCTTCGGATCGCGAATCGTGTCGGAGACGGTCAGGATCGTTCCGGCGCGAACCGATCGCCCCTTAGCGCGTTCGCGCATCGCGAGCAGGAACATTGCCGCTGACTCCATCTCGACGCCGAGGTAGCCGCGTGCGCCCC
>Ga0214923_10002024_pt1 | contig 27772 bp, 26 predicted proteins | sample LL1510_MetaG_FD_177993 | JGI IMG/M metagenome (GOLD analysis project Ga0214923, IMG submission 177993) | Freshwater microbial communities from Lake Lanier, Atlanta, Georgia, United States - LL-1510 | ecosystem: Environmental > Aquatic > Freshwater > Lake | place: USA: Georgia | collected...
GTGCTCATTGCTGATTCCGCCAAATAGCACGACCACGCGGGTGCGATTTTCCATGAGTCCACGCTAGCCGATGTGCTCTAGTTTCATAGGCACTACTCTCTTACCTATGAGCAATTCGTCGCAGGAACCGGAATTCACTATTGATACGCTCGCCGTGCATGCAGGGCGCCCTGAGCGCACCCCAGACGGTTCCATTAATCCTCCAATCGTCCCGTCTAGCACTGTGCATGCTGGTGGTCCAATTGGTTACTTGCGACATGGCAATGAAACTTTCGAAGCACTTGAGACAACAATTGGCGCAATTGAAGCTGGCACTGCAACTGTTTTTGCCAGTGGCATGGCTGCCGCTAATGCGGTTTTTGATTTGGTGCCACTTGGTGGCGTGATTGTTGCTAGCAAACACTCGTACGCAGCAGTTGGAACGCGACTAAATGAATTAGCCCAGCGCGGTCAGATTGAATTGCGGTTAGTTGATGTAACCGACCAAGCAGATATCGCAGCTAAGATTTCGGGTCCTGACAAGCCTGCCAATTTAGTCTGGATTGAAACGCCAACTAATCCGCTACTAGAAATTTGCGACATTGCGGCAACTGCCAAGCTCGCCCATGAAGTTGGTGCGCTACTTGCAGTTGATAGCACGTTCATGACTCCCGCGCGCCAGCGTCCGCTCAACCTCGGCGCCGACATCGTAATGCATAGTGTCACCAAAGGCCTGTCTGGTCATGCCGATCTGCTGATGGGAGCAACAATTGCCAAGGACGCCGAAGTGGCCAAGCAACTTCACGGCCGTCGAACCATTCTTGGCGCAGTGCCGAGTGTCTTTGATACATTCTTAGCGCTTCGCGGAATTCGCACACTGACCGTGCGCATTGATCGCGCAGAGGCAAATGCCAAGGTCTTGGCTCAGCTACTATCTGAACATCCAAAAGTCTCTAAGGTTTACTACCCAGGCTTGGCTAGTCATCCAAATGCCGATGTTCATACAACGCAAGCCAGTGGTCCAGGCTTCATCATTTCATTCGAAGTCGGTAACTCGGCTAGTGATGCTGACCGAGTATGTGAATCAACCAAAATCTTGGCGAATGCAACATCGCTAGGTGGCGTTGAATCACTGCTGGAACGCCGTCGTCGTTGGACCCATGAAAACCAAGATGTGCCCGAAAACCTGATCCGAGTATCAGTCGGCATCGAGGATGTTGAAGATTTGTGGTCTGATCTCAAGCAAGCTATCGAAGTTTTACCTTAAATTTGGCGATGTTTCCTGTCTAATTAGGAAAATTTGCCGCAGATTTTTTGAGAAGCAACGGGCTCGAATTCGTAAATTACAGCGACTTCTTTTCAAACTAAGTACGCCTCTTGTGAGGTCAAGAAAAGACATTGACTAAACAAAGCAAATGGGTTGCGAGCCTTTTTGATTGTCGGAATAATATCGTCAGTCAAAAGTTTTAGATAACCGTCAGGATGGCAATGAAAAACCTAAAAGACCGAACCATGTTCGTTTTATCAATCGGTGTAGTTATCGCTCTAATCCTTGCCATAACTGGCGACTACATAATCTCTGGTCTCGAGACCAGCACTACCGGCGAAGCCCAAGAAGTTTCCTCTGACGTGATGAAACTAGCTCAGACTGCACTTGGTGGCGTAATTGGTGTCCTTGGCGGCTATTTCGGCGCGAAAGCAGGTAGAGATAATGAGCAAGGTCCCGAACAGGCTGCCTTGGTTGGCAAAATCGTGACCATTCTGGCTATTGGCACAATGTCCGCAGTGTGTTTGGCAATCATTGGAGACTATGTGACTGCCGCCATGGAGACGACTATTACCCGCCAGCCCCAGGATGTTTCGTCAGCAGTGATGACACTGGTTCAAACTGCGCTTGGTGGTGTCATCGGAATCATTGGAGCTTACTTTGGCGCAAATGAGTAATTAGCGCTAGCTTCAAGAATCCAATAACTGCTCGGAAATTTCGAGCCATTTATCTTCAAGTTCAGACTTTTGGGATTTGAGTTCGGTTAGTTGTGGCGAAAGTTCACCGATTTTCACAAAGTCCGTCGCGTGAACTTCCATCTGTTCAAGCAACTGCTTGATCGAGGTATCAGCCTTGGCAATTGACCGTTCAATTTTGGCCAATTCTTTCTGCAGCTCACGCACTGCCCCGCCACTGAGTTTCTCTTTCATAGGCGACTGATCGGCCACAGATGATTCTTGGTCTTGCAACGCTCGCAATTCCAAAAACTCATCCAAGCCACGGGGCAGATCCCGTAATCCCCCATCACCCATTACGCCGACAAATCGGTCACAGACCCGCTCAAGAAAATAACGGTCGTGCGAGACAACGAGCAATGTGCCAGGGAAACTATCAAGTAAGTCTTCAAGGCTGGCAAGAGTCTCAACATCGAAATCATTTGTCGGCTCATCCAAAATCAAGACATTCGGCCCACCCATAAGTAACCGCGTTAACTGAAGTCGTCTTCGTTCACCGCCGGATAAATCCCCTACTGGTGTCCACTGCGCTTCACTAGCGAAACCAAGTCGTTCACATAGTGACGAGGCACTAAGTTCTTTACCTTTACCAATTTCAACTCGAGCAGCAACTTGCTCAACTGCCTCAAGGACGCGCCAAGTGGGATTAAGTTCTTCAAGATGTTGCGACAGAAAGGCCGGCTTAACGGTTACGCCCGTCACTAACTTGCCTTGAGATAATTCAAGTTGGCCAGTTAACACGCGAAGCAAGGTTGTTTTGCCGGCACCATTAACGCCTGCAATCCCAATTCGATCACCCGGACCAACATTCCAATCCAGATGGTCAAATAGATTGCGTTCACCCAAAGTCACTCGGGCGTTATGCAGTTCGTAAACCGTGCGACCAAGTCGTGCGTTGGCAAATGCCAATAGTTCAACGTTGTTGCGCGGTGGTGGCTCGTTGGCGATTAGTTCGTTTGCGGCATCAATTCGAAACTTCGGCTTAGAGGTTCTGGCCGGTGCACCTCGGCGCAGCCAAGCCAGTTCCTTTTTGATTAAGTTATTGCGCTTTTGCTCTTCAACCGAGGCTTGTCGCATTCGCTCGGCCTTTGCCAAAACAAACGCTGAGTAGCCGCCGTCGTACTCTTCGACCTGCCCGTTAACCACTTCCCAGGTGCGATCACTTACTTCATCCAAGAACCAACGGTCGTGGGTAACTACTGCCAAGGCCAGATTGCGCCGAGCTTTCAAATGTTGTGCCAACCAAGCAACAGCTTCTACATCAAGATGGTTAGTTGGTTCATCAAGCAGTAGCACATCCAAATCGCTGATTAGAAGTTTTGCCAAGGCCACTCGGCGTCGTTCACCGCCGGAGAGTGGTCCCATTGTTCGAGTTAAGATTTGTTCGCCAAAACCGCCAAAGAGGCCAGTCAGTACATCACGAACTGCAGCGCTTGTTGCCCACTCGTGATCTGACTGATCGCCTAAGACAACATCTCGAACGGTAGCAGCGGGATCGGCACTATCAACCTGATTTAACGTACCAACCACAATGTTGTTTGCCTGCGAAACCCGACCGCTATTTGGAGTGTCATCGCCAGCCATTACTTTCAACAGTGAGGACTTGCCGCCACCGTTTCGGCCAACGATACCGATCCGAGAAAATTCGGCCAAGCCAAGCGATACCTGATCTAGGACAGCGCCTTTTCCATAATCGAGCGAAACATTCTCGATGTTAATTAGATTGCGCGGTGCCACGGCAAATGCCTTTCGTTAAAGTCCATTGTGCCGTATCGAAGGGTAAGTCCTAATCCTTTAACGAGCGGAAACAAGCGCCCGCAACAAAGTTCGGCAACTTAAACGACTGCAAATTTTACGAGACGACTTAAGCCTCGGACATTACCTCAACATGCACTTTGCCCTGCTCGGCTAAACGAGCGGCGCGCTCGGCACGACGACGAGCAACTTCTTCAGTTGCTGCATCAATCGTCTCCTGATCAAGTGGCGCGTTCTCAACCTTGGAAACACCGTGGTACTTCTTGATGTAGGCATCTAGATTGTCGCCTGATTCCCATGAAGTGATGAGGCAGTAACGAACTGCATCACCCTGATGCCACACTGCATGCCACAAACGCTGAGTGTCAATGATGACCTGAGTGCCAGCTGGCAATGGGATGCGAGTTTCAGTTGATGGATCGTCACGATCTTCGCGAAGAATCATCACTGAATCAGGATTGTCGGTCAAGTTAAAGAAGCCACGAACAATCCAGCCAGTGCCTTCTGGATTAAGACGGTTGTTGTCGTCGATGTGCAAGTTGTAGATGCAGTCTGCATAGGCATTTGGCTTAAGTTCAATGACTCGGCAACGGCCAATATTCGAGCCTGGCTCTTCAGCACGGGCTTTCAAGATTGGAGCAACGGCAATATTGTCTGGCACCCAGACACCATCTTTGTCGGTCTTTGGTGGAGTGTGATTCCAAAAGCCATCGCATTCCATGTCTCCATACGCGGATGCGAGCGGAGCAAACCTGGTATCACCCGATGACTTCCAGTCAACGAATGTTAGATCCAACCATTCTTTTGGATCCTGTGACTGGTCATAACTGTCTAAGACTACATATCCGGTTTCTTCTAGGATTTCGAGTTTGGTGTAGGACACGGGGAACTCCATTTCTCTGCCAACGAATTAGGCGATGACCATTTATGCCATCGCTAGTAACTTTAGTCGCATAGATTGAAAAATGCCTGAAGTGGCACCACTCTTGCGGTCTGTGTTTTCAAGAAAAATCAAGATTTTGCCGAGGAATCACGCATCCCGAACGGCTGACCATATTCAGCATCCATCATGTTTAAAAATGGCACTGCATCAAAGTAATCGGGACTCAATACTCCTGTTCCCTGCCAGTCACCACGATGCAAAAGCTCCAATGCGATTACTGGATTGATGGCTGTTTGCCAAACAACGGCTTGAGTTTGATATTCGCGCATCGTCCAGTCATTGTCAGCAACGTGATACAGATAAACCTCGCGCGGATTTCCATCCTTGCCAATTCCTGTGATCCAAGTTCCAGCACAAGTCTTTCCAGACATCCGGTCCCCGATTTTTGCCGGATCTGGCAGAACGGCAGCAACTAAATCACGTGGTGAAACTTTTTGGCCGTTGACCGTAACTGGCTCAGTGCTATCGAGTCCCAATTTATGCAAAGTGTTCAGAATCGAGATGAATTCACTTCCAAGGCCAAATTTAAAAGTGACCTTGTTGCACTTGATAAATCTTGGGATTGACACCACTTCTTCATGCTCAACATTTACGCACTCAACAGGTCCAATGCCATCGGGGAAATCAAAGACTTCAGGTTCAGAAAATGGCTCGGTAGTGAACCAGCCTTGGTTGCTTGTCCAGATGATTGGCGGATTCAAACACTCCTCAATCGTGGTCCAAATTGAAAACGACGGGGCAAACTCGTACCCAGAAACCGTTATGTTCGAGCCATCTCGAATTCCAATTTCGTCAATATCGCTGAACAGATGGTCGGATGCATACTTTGCAAAAATATTCGCCAGACCCGGTTCTACCCCGATGCCGACCAATGCAAGCAAGCCTGCATCTTGCCATTTTTGCGTTTGCTCCCACTGCTCGTCGCCAAGTTTTACACCTGTCTGATGGAAGGGATCTGTCGGATGTGGTTTCGACAAGCTCATTGCGGTGTCTAAATAATGTGCGCTAGCTGAAAATGCTCCATTGAAAATGGAAATTACAAAACGTGGATCCACTGCATTTAGCACATGCGTTATTCGGTGCGCTTTACAAAGTGAACTCACTTCATAGGCATTCGAAGCATCAATTTGCTCCGCCACAAATCTGGAATCTTTCAGTTCTGCAATAACTGTCTCGGCTCGTTGCCGGTCGTAGTCAGCAAGGACCCAAGATTCAAAGAAATTTCGACGCTGTGCAATTTTCGTGGCTGCACTACCAACTCCACCAGCGCCGATGACCAGCACTCTCACGGTTTACCTCGATACCGGCACCATATTTGGATGCCTCAACGGACGATTGGTCCTAGTTTAATTGGATTTCCCAGAATTAGTCGGCAATCGAATCAGCGAAGAATTGACTATCGGAATGGACAGGGATCGGCAGGTGTTTGCGGTCCAAACCCAGCCGGAAAGCCCCCGACACCTTGAGTATCAAAACTGTATGGAGTTCCCACGGGATTTCCATGAATTGTCCAAGTTGTGATTAGCGTGATGTCCAACTTCTTGATCAGCAAAGTGTTGATGGTTGGCGCAGCAGACATGTAGGTAACTCCGAGCCCACCATTCATCTTGACGACATACTCTGAATCCATGCGAGTATGCATGGCCGGATACCAAACCAGATAAATGGCATCGTCAGTTCCAAGAAGATTGGTGTACCAACCGGTTGCACCTTCCAATTGGGATAACGAGGTAGCACACGGAGCTGGTGGCTCGACCATCTGGCTCATTTTTACTGAATTCTTCAGGTTCAGAAATTTTCCAGCAACCAATCCATCAGTTGACAGAGAATCGAACTTCCAACGAATCAAATCAGTGTCATTTATGCTATCCGCGGGTGAGAAATTATTGACCTTGCCAAGGAACTGAGTCCCAACAAATGGCTGAACCATCGTGCTAGTTGGCACATAAAGAACTGGCGTTAAAGATACGACTCGGGACTTTTTTAACTTCGCCTTAAAAATGTACTGCGCTGCCTCAGGCTTGCCGGATAGACCTGCAGGTACCAATTTCGCTGAAAAGGATGTCCGCTTATTCCTGCGATCAAATAAAGTCCCTAAAGAATCAGAGCCTGACTCGCCAACAATTACGATTCCGTATTTTGCAGTTTTGCTATCCGAAGGAAAATTGATTGCCGGCTTTGATGGATAAAACTTGGTACAGGTTGGCACGGAAACTTTTCCAACTTTTACGCTTTTACCCATGCGCTTGCACGGACTTTCGGTTTTGGCCTGACTGTTAGCCGGCCCCAGACAGGAAATAGCAATGACTAGTAATGTCATTAAACCGAGTGAGCGCTTCATAATTACAGCGTACATAACTAGCTAACTACTTCTGTGCGGTTTGATTATTCGTGTTCTTTATGGCCGGTCTCGGACCGAGTTGAACGAGCCATAAAGGCTTGCAACACTTCAGATGGACTCTTGCCGTGGTGAATCACATTCACTACCTGTTCAGTAATTGGCATGTCCACTTTGTATCGTTTAGCTAGTTCCAGTAGCGGACCACAACTCTTAACACCTTCAGAAGTGGTCTTAGTTGCAATCTCGGCTTCTTCGATGGTCATGCCTTCACCTAGGTAAACTCCGATGGTACGGTTGCGCGAGAGCGGCGACTGGCAGGTAGCAATCAGGTCACCAACGCCAGATAATCCAGAGAAAGTGTAAGCGTGTGCACCTAGGGCTACGCCTAGTCGAGATAGTTCGGCCAAGCCACGTGTCATAATTGCCGCTTGCGAGTTCTCGCCGTAGCCCAATCCAACTGCCATGCCATTTGCCAGTGCAATAACATTCTTCAGTGCGCCAGCTAATTCCACGCCAAGTACATCAGTGGTGTAGTAGGGGCGGAAATATTCTGTAGTGCACGCATCTTGGACTTTACGAGCAGAGTCTTCATTCACACAGGCAACAGTGGTTGCTGCAGGCTCACGAGCAGCAATTTCATGAGCCAGATTTGGTCCAGAAACTACGGCAATGCGATCTACTGAAATATTCGCAACTTCAGCAATCACTTCACTCATGCGCTTAGAGGTGCCAAGTTCAATGCCTTTGATCAGCGAGACTGCGACCGCATCACTTGGAATGAGTGAGCCCCACTCTTCTAGGTTTGACCGCAGAGTTGGCGAAGGTAACGCAATGACTACAAGCTCAGCATTTTTCAAAGCCTCACTTGGCACATCAGTTGCGCAAATATTCTGCGGCAACACAAGTCCGGGATGATAGAGAGCATTCGTTCGCTGCTCGTTCACTTCACTTACGATTTCAGCAGACCGGGTCCAGAGCACCACATCGCAGCCAGCGTCCGCCAAGATCATGGAAAATACGGTTCCCCAAGAACCAGCACCCATTACGGCAACTTGCATTTAGGCCTCGCCCTTTTCGTCGGAAGGTTTCTTGTTCAAGGCTACGCGTCGGTCAAAGACTGTTGTGGGAGGTGGCTCATTTCGCAGTTCGGAAAGCAACTCGGTGATTGCTGCCATGATTCGTTCCGTTGCCAGCTTGAGATTTTCAGCAGTCACTGGCTGGTCTAGTAGATCAGATAAATCAACAGGTGGACCAGCAAGGATGCGCATGGTCTTTCTTGGAAAAAATTTCGGAAGCTTTCCACCCTGCGGAGCAAGGACTTTCTCGGGCCCCCATTGCGCTGCTGGAATAACTGGCGCTCGAGTAGCCAAAGCGATTCGAGCTACACCATTTTTGGCCGTCATTGGCCAAAGATTTGGATCGCGAGTCAACGTGCCTTCTGGGTAAATGATGATGCACTCACCTTGATTAACTGCCGCGATAGCCGAGTGCAATGATGATGCAGCATCAACCGAGCCACGATGCACTGGAATTTGACCGGCACTTTTTAGAATCTTGCCAATTACTGGGATTTTGAAAATTTCCGCTTTGGCTAAAAATCGAACCGGCCGGCCCTGATCATTGCAAAAGTGCGCTGCCGCAAATGGGTCAAACCAAGAAAGGTGGTTCATGGCCAAAATGGCGCCACCTGGGCGCTGCAGATTTTCGCCACCACGCCAGTCGCGCTTAGTGAGTAATTGCAGTGGAGGTCGCAATAGAGCTTTAACAACCTGATACCAAGCACCAGGCTTGGACTGTGGTTTTGTTTTACTCATAGTGAAATCCTTGCATACCTAAAGTAATCGGGCTCGCAGGGTTACCCCTACGAGCCCGATTAAATAGGTCGCTTTACTTACCTGAAACCTTCTTCTTGAATTCTGCGCCTGCGCGGAACTTTGGCACTGAGGTTGCTGCAATCTGGACGGTAGCGCCAGTCTGCGGATTGCGACCTGTGCGAGCTGCGCGGTCTGACTTCTCAAAGATGCCGAAGCCGGTGAGTGAAACCTTGTCACCTTTAGCAACTGCATTGGTGATGCTTCCGAATACAGCGTCAACTGCTGCGGTAGCATCCTTCTTGCTGATGTCAGCTGCTGCTGCTACTGCATCAATAAGTTCTGCCTTGTTCACGTGGAACCTCCATAGTTACCCGAGGCCCTGGCCCCGATTTTGTGGGTCATCCCCGACGGGAGCCGGCGATGTCTTGCTTGAACCGGACTTCCCCGCCCGGTTCAAGAATGACTTTACGCACCAAACACAAGGGTTTTAGCAGCAACACGCCGTAAAAAACGATAAAAATCGCCAACTTTCGGGATTTTTGGGCAATTTAGACCGTTTTCTGCCGATTTTGGACAGTCTCCTGCAAATCCTCAGTCGGGCAAAACCTAACGACTAAGCGATAAATTCTGCTAGTTGCTGGGCAGTTGGTGGATTACACCCAGCTTGAGTGCAGTTGTATGCCGAAGCAAATACCGCATCGTGAACTACTGAGTAAAGCAGTGTTCGATCATTGCGCAGTTCGGGTGGAAGTTCCAACAATCCACCGGCTAGCCAACCGAAAAAGGTGTCACCTGCGCCGACCGTATCTGAAACCTTGATTTTAGGTGCGGCAATCGAGAATAAGTTCTCACCACTGGCGAAAATTGTGACTCCGCTAGCACCTTGGGTCAGTGCTACCAGATCTGGCCCCCGCAGACTTAACTCTTTAGCTGCCTGGGTGGCGGTGGCTCCTGGCGCCCACCACAGCAGATCTTCGTCCGACACTTTTATTACGGTGGCAATATCAATCCACGTTGAGTAAGTCAGTCGGAGCTTAGCTTCATCAAGTTCAGCAAAAGCGCCAGATCTAACATTTAAGTCGTAAAAAATTGGCAACCCTTGTTCTTTCTTTTGAGTCGCCCAGTCCAGCAAGACCTGCGCCCCTGGCGGAAAAACGCTGGCCATTGAACCAGTCATGATGCCATCGCAATTTTTTGGAAGTGGAAGAGAAATTTCATCTGCGGTCCAATGCCAATCAGCGCAGGAAAGTAACTCGCCATAGTTGAAGGTTGGATGGCCAGTTTCATCCTTGGTGATGGTTATTACTAATGCTGGTTGGGTGGCATCAATACTGTTAGCCACCGATACTCCTTGTGAAGCAATGAATGATTTTAAGAATTGCCCATTTTCATCGACCGAATACCGCGCCCGCAAATCTACTTGCGCGCCAAACCTGGCAAGGGCTAGAGCTTGGTTGGCGGCACAACCGCCAGGCACCTTCTGGATGGCCCCATCGCTCATGACACAGTCCAAAACGACTTCACCGAGAATGGTTATGGCCACCATTTAGTTGCTTAGGAGCTAGTTGTGGGCTTGAAGGCTGGGCGCTTTGTTTCGAAGTCGGCAATCTGATCGACATGGCGCATAGTTAGTCCTACATCATCTAAGCCTTCAAGTAACCGCCAGCGCACATAGCTATCAACTTCGAATTTTGCCGAAATGTCTCCAGCGGTAACCGATGACTTTTCTAAATCTACTGTTACGTGAGTTTCTGGATTTGCCTCTACCAGTTCCCACAAGCGTTCAACGACATCCTGCTCAACTACTGCTGTGAGCAAGCCTTGCTTACCTGAGTTGCCACGGAAAATATCTGCAAAGCGCGAGGAGATAACCACCTTGAATCCGTAGTCCATCAGCGCCCATACTGCATGTTCTCGACTAGAACCCGTTCCAAAATCTGGACCTGCGACCAAGATGGTTGCATTGGCGTATTGCGGTTGATTAAGAACAAATGCTGAATCCTTGCGCCACGCAGCAAATAAGCCGTCTTCAAAACCGTGGCGAGTGATTCGCTTTAAGTACTCGGCTGGAATGATTTGATCGGTGTCAACATTGCTTGCTCGTAGCGGTGCTGCAATGCCAGAGTGAACTGTGAACTTGTCCATGGAATTAACCAACCTTAACTTCGAGGTCTGCTGGCGAAGAAAGCGTGCCGCGAAGTGCAGTAGCAGCTGCCACTTGTGGTGAAACCAGATGAGTGCGACCGCCTGGACCTTGACGACCTTCAAAGTTGCGATTTGAAGTTGAGGCACTGCGTTCGCCCGGTACCAGCTTGTCGGGGTTCATGCCCAAACACATTGAACAACCCGCTTCACGCCAATCGGCACCAGCTTCAATGAAAATCTTGTCTAGCCCCTCTTCCATGGCAGCTAGGCGAACCTTCACTGAACCTGGAACTATCATCATGCGCACACCTTCAGCCACTTTATGGCCTCTGATGATTGCGGCCGCGGCCCGCAAATCTTCAATGCGCCCATTGGTGCAGGAACCGAGGAATACGGTATCAATCTTGATGTCTTTGATTGGAGTTCCTGGGGTGAGAGCCATGTAATCAAGCGCTTTTATTGCTGCTGCTTTTTCAGTCTCACTATCGAAATCTTCTGGTGATGGAACAACGCTAGACAGTGGGACGCCTTGCCCTGGATTTGTTCCCCAAGTAACAAATGGACTCAAGGCAGTGGCATCAATAAGGACTTCTGCGTCGTAACGGGCATCAGCATCAGATGGCAATGTCCGCCAGTATTCAACAGCAGCATCCCAATCTGCGCCTGATGGAGCATGCTCTCGACCCTTGATGTAATCGAAGGTTGTTTCATCTGGCGCAATCATGCCTGCGCGAGCACCGGCTTCAATACTCATATTGCAAATAGTCATTCGAGCTTCCATTGATAGGGCCCGAATCGCTTCACCGCGGTACTCAATTACGTAACCTTGTCCACCGCCAGTTCCAATTTTGGCAATGATGGCCAGAATCAGATCTTTTGCTGTGACATCTGCTGGCAACAATCCGTTTACGGTAATTGCCATGGTCTTAAACGGCTTTAGCGGCAAAGTCTGGGTTGCTAAAACATGCTCAACTTCGCTTGTGCCGATCCCAAAAGCTAAGGCGCCAAATGCGCCGTGTGTTGAAGTGTGTGAGTCGCCACAGACGATTGTCATACCCGGCTGAGTTAAACCTAGTTGCGGGCCAACCACATGCACAATTCCCTGCTCCTTGTTTCCAAGTGAGAATATTGGCACTCCAAATTCAGCGCAGTTTTTGCGAAGGGCATCAACCTGCGCCCGACTTACTGGATCGGCTATCGGAAGCAAGATGTCTGCCGTTGGCACATTGTGATCTTCAGTAGCTAAGGTGAGGTCGGGTCGGTGCACCGGACGACCAGCGGCTCGAAGGCCATCAAAAGCCTGTGGACTTGTGACTTCGTGTACTAAATGAAGGTCGATGAAAAGTAAGTCGGGTTCGCCCTCAGCCTTTCGGACCACATGGTCATTCCAAACCTTTTCAGCAAGTGTGCGACCCAATTCAAACTCCTTCAATCAAAATTCCAGAATAGATTCGGAATTTCGTAGCCCCGACGGGATTCGAACCCGCGCTACCGCCTTGAGAGGGCGGCGTGCTAGGCCACTACACAACGGGGCCCTAGCGTGCATCGCCATCCTCACCAAGGGCTGGGGTACCTGGACTCGAACCAAGACTAACTGAACCAGAATCAGTTGGGCTGCCAATTACCCCATACCCCATGGGCTTTGGTCTAGCGACTTAGTGAGTCTACCTGAGAGAGATAGTAGGTGCGAAATTAGTCACTGACTGCCTGACCGATGCGGGCAAGAGCCCGATCTTTACCCAGAAGTTCCAGTGACTCAAAAAGTGGTGGTGAGACCCTGCGTCCTGTCACGGCGACACGTACTGGGCCGAATGCAAACTTGGGTTTTAATCCAAGTTTTTCAATTAAGGCAACCCGCAATGCCTGTTCGATATTTTCGGTATTCCACAGCGTAATTTGTTCAAGTGCTTGTTGTGCGGCATGAAGTACTGGCTGTGCCTCGGCGGTTAAAACTTTTTCAGCTTCCTCTGGATCAACTGCGAAAGCGGGACTTCCCGGTTCGTCGTAATACAGAAAGCCAAGCATGCCTACGCCCTGACGAAGGGTTTCCATCCGCTCTTGCACTAGCGGAATTGCCTTGGCCAAAGTGTCTAGTTGATCGCTAGTTGGATCAGTTAAGAAGACCCCGGCCTGCTTTAAATATGGAACCAAGCGAGCGGCCAAATCTTCTGGCGCTATTGCTCGCATCCACTCGCCATTAATTGCTGTGCACTTTCGCAAATCAAATCGGGCTGGATTGGCATTGACCCGACTTACTTCAAAAACGTCTGCCATCTCTTCTTTGGAAAAGAACTCGCGATCCTCACCAAACGACCAGCCCAGCAACGCTAGGTAATTAATAAGTCCCTCGGGAAGATAGCCTTCTGTGCGATACATCAACAAGCTTGACTCTGGATCACGCTTAGATAATTTCTTATTGCCTTCACCCATCACATACGGCAAGTGTCCATACTGTGGGCGTTCACCCTTTGCGATGCCAAGTGCAGCTAGCGCATCAAATAGTGCGAGCTGCCTTGGCGTCGAACTCAATAAATCCTCGCCGCGAAGCACATGTGTTATTTCCATAAGCACGTCATCTACTGGATTAACCAATGTGTAAAGTGGCTCACCAGTTGCTCGAACAATGACGTAATCAGGAACATGTTCAGCAGCAAAAGTGACTTCGCCACGAACTAAGTCAATCCAAGTGAAGTCGGTATCGGGCATTCGGAAGCGGACAACTGCACTTCGGCCTTGTTCCTGGAATTTAGCTTGATCCTGAGCGGTGAGTGTGCGACATTTGCCATCGTAACCCGGAGTCTTGTTGGCCGCTTTTGCTTGTTCGCGCCGTTCTTCAAGTTCTTGCGGAGAACAGTAGCAACGGTATGCATAGCCACCCGCAACTAACTTATGTGCGACATCGGCGTAAATATCCATGCGCTGCGACTGCCGATACGGTGCAAATGGACCACCAACTTCAGGTCCTTCATCCCAGTCCAAACCAAGCCACCGCAATGAATCTAAAAGGTCTTGGTAGGACTGTTCACTATCGCGTGCTGAATCGGTATCTTCAATTCGAAAGACAAAAGTTCCGCCAGTGTGGCGAGCATAAGCCCAGTTGAAAAGTGCGGTGCGCACCATACCAACATGCGGATTACCAGTTGGCGAAGGGCAAAATCGAACTCTTACCTTAGTCACAAATATTTCCTATCAGTTGCGGGCAACTACTGGATTGGTCAGCGTTCCGATTCCTTGAATGGTCACACTCACACTATCGCCAGCGACAATTGGGCCAACGCCAGCAGGTGTGCCAGTCAAAATTACATCACCCGGGATTAAGGTCATGACCTTCGAAATCCAAGAAACCATTTCGTAAACACCTCGGATCATCTCTTTGGTGTTGCTACTCTGCTTCACTTCATCATTTACTTCGCAGGTGATAGCCAACGTGTCTGGATCGAGTTCGGTTTCAATCCATGGGCCTAGCGGGCAAAAAGTATCGAAGCCCTTGGCCCGAGTCCACTGCTTGTCTTTAGTCTGCAGGTCACGAGCCGTTACATCATTTGCGCAGGTGTATCCGAAAATTACTTCACCGGCTCGCTCAACTGGAACATCTTTGGCAACCGCACCAATCACAACTGCAAGTTCTGCTTCGTAGTGAACTTCTTGCGACTGCTCGGGCAAGACAATGGAATCTTGATCAGCAATCACACTGGTGTTTGGTTTGAGAAAAATCACCGGTTCTTCTGGCACCGAACTATTCATTTCTGCGGCATGATCCGCATAATTTTTGCCAACACAGATTATTTTGCTCGGAATAGTCGGGGCTAAAACCTTCAGCTCGTCAAGCTCAACGGCTACCCCAACAAAATCTGGTTCGCCCCATGGTAACCCCCGAAATAGTGCGACCTGGGTTCCTTCAAGTACTCCGTAAACCGGGGTTTCAGTATTAGGAATCATCACTCGAACAAAGCGCATGTTCTAACCCTATCGGGCAAGTTGACCTAATGAATTAGTTCTGGTGGCCCAAAAGTCCGTACGTGATGGCATCTTCCAGCGCTAGCCACGATGCCGCAATCACATTCTCATGGACTCCTACGGTATTCCAACGCTTGGTGCCTTCGGCCGTTTCAATCAAAACCCGGGTGACCGCTCCAGTGCCCTGACCGCCATCCAAGATTCGGACCTTGTAATCAACAAGCTCAAGTGATGCAAGTTCGGGGAATCGTTGGATTAGCGCAGAACGCAAAGCATTGTCTAGCGCATTCACCGGGCCATTTCCAGATCTAGTTTCACTAATGATCTCATCACCAAAGCGCACATTTACTGTGGCATCACTTACGACGGAGCCGTCAGCGAGTTGTTCAGTTACGGCCCGCCAAGAATCGACGGTGAACTTATGCGTGTCGGTTCCCGTTAACGCACTTTGCAGTAATAGTTCGAATGATGCATCGGCGGCTTCGAATGACCAACCGCGTGCCTCAAGATTTTTTACTTTCTCAACAACTTCACTTATGGCCGCTGGATTTGTCGACAAGTCGTAACCAAGTTCACGGCCTTTGAGTTCAATCGATGCCCGACCAGCCATTTCAGTAACCAAAACTCGCATGTCATTGCCAACCACTGCAGCGTCAATATGGTTGTAGAGCTCGTGATTCACTTTGAGGGCACTGGCATGAAGTCCAGCTTTATGCGCAAAGGAAGAAATGCCAACATACGGCTGGTGCGTATCAGGGGTGAGGTTCGCGATTTCAGCAATTGCATGGGAAACCCGGACCATTTCTTTAAGTGCACCTTCGGGTAGCACCGCGACGCCCAGCTTTAATTCAATATTTGCAACCACCGAGAATAAATCTGCGTTGCCAGTTCGTTCACCATAGCCATTGGCGGTGCACTGTGCATGAGTTGCCCCAGCCTCAATTGCGGCGATCGTATTTGCAATTGCGCAGCCTGTGTCATCCTGACAGTGAATACCGAGCCGAGCACCAGTTCGGGCCAAAACATCTTTGACAATTGTGTGAATGCCAGTTGGCAGCATGCCACCATTAGTGTCACAGAGCACTGCCACATCAGCACCTGCATCAATTGCAGCCATTACTGCTGCCACACCGTAATCGGCATCGTGTTTATAGCCATCAAAGAAGTGTTCAAAGTCAACGAATACCCGTCGACCTAGCGAAGTAAGCAAAGAAACCGTGTCTGAAATCATGGCCAAGTTTTCTTCGCGAGTAGTCTTTAGCGCCTGCTCAACATGCCAGATGTCACTCTTGGCCACCAATGTGATAACTGGTGCCTGAGAATCAATTAAGGCTTGAACTTGGGGATCCTCGGTTGCGCTTATTCCAGCTTTTCGCGTTGCACCGAAGGCAACTAGCTTGGCGTGTTTTAGTTCGACCTCACCGGCAGCCATTCTGGCAAAAAATTCAGTATCTTTAGGCAGCGCACCTGGCCAACCGCCTTCAATGAATCCAACTCCAAATTCATCTAGCAACTTGGCTACTGCAAGTTTGTCCTCAACCGAGTAGGTAATTCCTTCGCGCTGAGCTCCATCGCGCAAAGTTGTGTCATAAACATGGAAGTCGTCTGATAACGGCACCTTAAACCACCCGATGCATCCAGTTATGTTTATCTTCTGCTCTGCCTGTTTGAATATCTACCAAAGCTTGACGAAGTTTCATCGTGATTTCTCCGGGCTCACCATCGGCGATGGTCCAGGAGCCGCTGTTTTTACTTTGGACCCGGCCTACTGGCGTAATCACAGCAGCTGTTCCGCAGGCAAAGGTTTCAGATATTTCTCCGCTCGCGCAACCTTCGCGCCACTGCGCCACAGAAATAGCTTCTTCAGAAACTGGAAAGCCTAAATCACTGGCCAAACTCAATAGCGAATCGCGGGTAACTCCTGGCAATAAAGTTCCAGTCAATTTCGGCGTGGCGATTCTTGCTCCAGCACCAGTTCCATAAATGAAGAACAAGTTCATGCCACCCATTTCTTCAATGTAAGTGCGCTCGATGGCGTCTAGCCAAACAACCTGATCGCAACCTTGCGTAGCAGCCTCTGCTTGCGCCACCAAACTTGCCGCATAATTGCCAGCACACTTAGCCTCACCCGTGCCACCTGGCGCGGCCCGAACAAAATCGTCTGAAATCCAGACGGAAACCGGCTTAACGCCTTGTGGGAAATACGCTCCAACGGGCGAGGCTAGCAAAACATACGTCACATGAGTTGATGGGCGAACGCCGAGTGCATCCTCGGACCCAAATTCAAGCGGGCGCAAATAAAGTGACTTTTCTGGACCTTCTGGAACCCATTCTTGATCCTGTCGGACTAAAGCTTCAATTGAGCCGAGAAATAAATCTGTTGGCACAGGTGGAAGTGCTAGGCGAAATGCCGAACGCTGAAATCTGAGAGCATTGGCCTCTGGGCGAAAGAGGTAAATTCCACCATCTGCATGTCGGTACGCCTTAAGTCCCTCGAAAATTGATTGGCCGTAATGCAACGCGTTAAGTGCAAATCCACCAACCTGCATTGAACCGGAAACCAATTGAGCTTGCTGCCAACCACCATCGGCGGTCCAAACTGCCCGAACGATATTGTCGGTGAAGTACTTACCAAAGCCGGGATCTTCGAGAATTTTGGCTCGCTCTTGATCAGAAACTGGATTTGGATTGGGGTTTACCTGAATTTCTGAAACTGCGCTCAGTCGGTCATTAACTGGGTAAACCTGCGCACCCGAAGCGGCCACAGCAGCAGCCGCGACATCTAAATTGGAGTGAACAGTTTCAGTCATAAGTACACGCTACTAGTTTTTAGGCAGTAACGGCAGTGGCTAATGCGTCACCAATCGCACTAGTAGACCTAACGGAGCTTCGGCTGGCTAGGTCAGCGGCAACTGCAGACTCTACTTTCTGAGCCGCGGCAGTCTCGCCGATGTGGTCAAGAAGCATTGCAACACTCAAAACTGTTGCTGTTGGATCTGCTTTGCCCTGGCCCGCGATATCTGGCGCACTGCCATGAACTGGCTCGAACATGCTTGGGTTGGTGCGACTCGGGTCAATGTTGCCACTAGCTGCCAATCCAATTCCGCCGGCAATTGCTGCGCCAATGTCGGTAATGATGTCGCCAAATAGATTGTCGGTGACAACAACATCAAATCGCTCGGGCTGAGTAAGGAAGAACATGCTTGCGGCATCAACATGGCAGTAGTCGGTTTCAACTTCCGGGAATTCGGCAGCAACTTCGTTGAACGTGCGCTGCCACAAGTCGCCACCATAAACCAAGACGTTTGTTTTGTGAACCAGTGTTACTTTGCCACGACGCTTGGTTGCGCGAGCGAAGGCGTCGCGAATTATGCGCTCGGCACCAAATCGAGTGTTGATGCTCACTTCGGTTGCGACTTCCTGTACCGTGCCTTTACGTAACGAACCACCGGCACCGACATACGGTCCCTCAGTTCCTTCGCGACAAACAACAAAGTCGATGTCCTTCGGGCCCTTACCAGCAAGCGGCGATTGCACTCCAGCGAAAAGTTTGACTGGGCGCAGATTCACATGATGATCGAGTAAGAATCGAAGTGGTAGCAAAACTCCGCGCTCAAGCACTCCTGGTGGAACGGATGGATCGCCAATTGCACCGAGCAAAATGGCGTCATGGCCCTTTAGCTCCGAAACAACAGAATCAGGCAAAGTCTCGCCAGTGGCGTGATAACGACGAGCACCTAAGTCATATTCATTGGTGCTAATGCTCAAGTTTGCAAAGGAAGCGACTGCATAAAGGACCTTGAGTCCTTCAGTCACAACCTCGGTTCCGATGCCGTCGCCTGGAATTACTGCAAGTTTGATGTCTCGTGCCATGCGTTCAAGATTATCGGTCGCGGGCTAGAACTGAAAAACCGCTGATTCTAGAAATGAATTTTTCGCAAATGCCAGAATGCTGATAGCCTAAAACCAATGTACGTGAGCCTGCTCCTTCGCAGCCGCGACGAGGCCTAAAAGTCGGTCCACTCGTCGCGGAGTTTTTGTTGTGCCGAGCCTTTGTCCCCATAAAACTCACTACATTTAACTGGAGCAGTTCCAATGACTAAACACGATGAACGTAATCCGCAGAATTCTTCTGGAATGAGGTTTGCCCGATACGCGCCCTTTATTCCAGTAAACCTCACAGATCGCACCTGGCCAGACAAGGTAATGACTAAAGCGCCTCGCTGGTGCGCGGTTGATCTGCGCGATGGTAATCAAGCACTTATCGACCCAATGACGCCTGATCGCAAACGACGGATGTTCGAGTTGCTCGTGTCTATGGGCTACAAAGAAATTGAGGTTGGCTTTCCTTCTGCCAGTCAACTGGACTTTGACTTTGTCCGGATGCTTATCGAAGAAAACTTAATTCCTGACGATGTTGTTATCCAAGTTTTGACGCAAGCTCGCGAGCATTTGATTGAGCGCACATTCGAAGCAATTGAAGGCGCTAAGCAGGCAGTTGTTCATCTTTACAACTCGACTTCAACATTGCAGCGCAAGGTAGTGTTTGGGCTCGACAAAGATGGCATCAAGGAAATTGCAGTGACCGGCGCAAGACTTTGTCAAAAGTATGCCGAACAAATTTCTGGCACAGATATTTACTTCGAATATTCGCCCGAGTCATTCACGGGAACCGAACTCGATTACGCAATTGAAGTTTGCAATGCGGTCAACGATGTGTGGCAGCCGACGCCGGAACGCAAAGTCATTATTAACTTGCCGGCAACTGTCGAGATGGCCACACCAAATATTTACGCCGACAGCATCGAATACATGAATCGCAACCTGAAGTATCGAGACTCAATCGTGTTGAGTCTGCATCCACATAATGACCGTGGCACCGCAGTAGCCGCGGCTGAACTGGGCTACCTCGCAGGCGCAGACCGCATTGAGGGCTGCCTATTTGGCAATGGCGAGCGCACAGGCAATGTCTGCCTTGTGACACTGGGTTTGAATCTATTTAGTCAAGGTATAGATCCAGAGATTAACTTCAGCGACATTGATGAGATTCGCAGAACAGTTGAATACTGCAACCAACTTAATGTGCCTGAACGCCATCCGTATGGTGGCGACTTGGTTTACACCGCATTTTCTGGTTCGCATCAAGATGCAATCAATAAGGGTCTTGCTGCAATGCAGAAGACTGCGCAGGCCGCTGGCAAGAATATTGAGGACATCACTTGGGCAGTTCCTTATTTGCCAATTGATCCCAAAGATGTCGGTCGTAGTTACGAAGCGGTAATTCGCGTGAATTCACAGTCGGGTAAAGGTGGCGTCGCCTACATCATGCGCACCGAACACAACCTAGAGCTACCAAGGCGTTTACAGATCGAATTTAGTCAGGTCATTCAAAAAGTTACCGACACTGAAGGCGGCGAGGTTTCCCCTCAGGATATGTGGAACGTTTTCCTTGATGAGTACTTGCCGAGCAGTGCAGCTCCTTGGGGTCGGTTCAAACTCAAGACTGTCGCCGTCGATAGTGATGTGGATGGCGATACCCGAGTAAAAATTGGCATGAGCGACACCGAGTCATTGGTGGGAGTTGTTGAAGCTGAGGGCACGGGCAATGGTCCGATTGCAGCATTCTGTGATGCGTTAAGCAAAGTAGGCGTTGATGTAAAAGTTCTGGATTACCACGAGCATGCAATGAGCGCCGGTGGCGATGCCCAAGCAGCTGCCTATCTAGAGTGTTCAATTTCTGGTCGAACTCTTTGGGGAGTAGGCATCGACTCGTCAATTGTTACTGCGTCTCTTAAAGCAGTCGTTTCGGCAGTCAATCGAGATCTGCGGAATCAAACAATTTAGTTGGGCCAAGGTTTTGCAAAGAAGAAACGGTGACCAACAAATAATCGGCTCCGGTCTCTACAAGTTTTCCAAGTAGGCACTTACTGTAAGTCTTTCGTGAGCGAACTGTGATTGATTGGTGAATTCTGGTAAATAACTTCGTCTTATGACACAGAGCCTAGTTAACAGAACCCGCGAAACATCCACACCAAATCTAGGCAAAATTGCCATCCTGAGTACTTATCCACCAACGGAATGTGGGATAGCAACATTTGCTAAATCTTTAGAGTCAGCACTCTTGGCAAACGGCCAAGCGGTGGACATCGTGCGGCTAACTAATGGTGAATCCAAACCATCGCCTGCAAATGTAGTTGCAGATCACAACGGACAGCAAGACCTTGCAGCTACCTGTGAATTGCTTAATAGTTATGACCACGTTTTGATTCAGCATGAGTTCGGTATTTTTGCTGGCAACGATGGCGAAGAAGTCACTGACATTATTGATGGGCTGTCCGTGCCGGTCTCGGTTGTCTTGCACACAGTTTTAACTGAACCAACTTTGAATCAACGGACAATTCTCAACCATATTGCCAAGAATTCAGATGCCCTGATTACCATGACCCAAACTGGTAAAGCGAAGTTGATTGCCAACTACGCTGCCGATGTCGCCAATGTGCACGTAATCGGCCATGGCGCTCGAGCTATTCACAGCAAACTGGTTGAGCAAGCGAACCAAGTCAAGCGACCACGAATTCTCACTTGGGGTTTGATTGGGCCAGGAAAAGGAATCGAGTGGGCAATTGATGCGTTAGCCATCCTGACAGATTTAGACCCCAAACCTGAATACATAATTGCTGGCCAAACTCATCCGCACGTTAAACAACGAAGTGGTGAAAGTTACCGCCACTGGCTTAGAGATCGCATCGCCCGACAGAACCTAACTGGCAGCGTATTTTTTCTCGACCACTATCTCACAGAACCTGAACTTGATGATTTAATCGCCACTGCTGATATCGTCTTATTGCCCTACGATTCGGTTGAACAGGTCACCTCTGGCGTGTTGGTCGAGGCAGTCGTTGCTGGAGTGCCCATAGTAGCGACAAATTTTCCACATGCGCGCGAAGTGCTTTCAGACAATTCCGGTCTATTAGTAAATCAAAAGGATGCCATCGGTATTGCTTTGGCGATTCGGGCCATTCTGACTAGTAAGAATCGGGCCGATGCTATGCGGTCGCGACTTCGCCGGAAATCACCTGGCTTTCTGTGGCCAGAAGTCGGCCGAAGATACCTAGATGTGCTTTCAGGACTGGCTGATTCATCTGACCTTAAATCCGGACAGAAATTAGTTGGGTAGACAAAATTAATGGCTCTTAACTACTCTCATTTGATTTCGCTCACTGACACCGTAGGAATATTTGAACATGCAAAATACAACAAAGCTAGATTGGACCACGGTTACTGCGTTGATGATGTTGCTCGAGCATTGCTCTTAATTGAGCGTAATCAGCCAGATGACTCGATTGTCTTGAATCTGCGGCACATTTACTTTGACTTCCTTCGACAAGCGCAGAGTCCCGATGGCGCATTCATCAATCGTCGCGACATCGCTGGCAACTGGAACGGTGAACCAGAAGTTTCGGATCATTGGGGTCGAGCCTTGTGGGCGTTGGGAGCAGCATTCGCCTATGACCAAGACCGGGACATTGCCTACGAAGCTTTGCAACGATTCGAGTTAGGCGCTCAAAATCGCAGTGCGCATTTACGAAGTATGCTTTTCGCATCATTAGGCGCTTCAACCATACTTGAGATTGATCCTGACAATCAGCCAGCAACGCGATTGCTTCGATCGACTACTGATCGAATAGACGCCCTGAGCCAAAGTGCTACACCACAGGAAAATTGGCCCTGGCCAGAACCGCGTTTGACATATGCCAATGCGATTTTGCCTGAAGTCTTAATTTTGGCAGGAACTCATTTGGACAATTCGGCTTATTTGACATTGGGTATTGAGTTGCTCAGCTGGCTGCTCAAAATTGAATCAGCAGCTTCACATTTTTCGGTAACGCCAACAAACGGCTACGGACCAACCGAACAACGAAGTACCTTTGATCAGCAGCCTATTGAAATTGCCGCACTAGTTGATGCCTGTAGTTCCGCTTACAAAGTGACTAACGACCCGGTGTGGTTGGCTTACATTGCCCGAGGTGCAAACTGGTTTTCTGGGTCAAATGATTCAAAAACCATGATGTACGACCCGCTAACTGGCGCTGGCTTTGATGGCCTTACTGCTACTGGGCGTAACCATAACCGTGGAGCCGAATCGACAATTGCCTACCTATCCGTGATGGATCAGTACCAACGCCAGTTAATGAGGCAACATGTCTTTAGTTGAGCGTACGAGTGTATTACTACGACCGAATCCAGCCCGAGTACTGGCACGATTGTTCATTCCGGGTGAAGAGTACTTAATAGCTGGAACTAGCAGAGCTAAAGACGTTGTCGCCCGGTGTCTGAGCTTGTCAGAATTAGCGGTGCAAGAAACTCTGACTGCAACTTTGGCCAAGTATGGATATCGGCATCGAGATCTAGAGGGGCAACTTTTAACGCATTACAGCGCTGTTGAAAATTGGGTTGACACCAAAGGCACACCTATTTCTCAAGAGCGCAAATTATTAATTGGCGCTTACTTCACACAAGAATATTCATTTGAATCAGCCGCCTATTTCAATCCATCAATTGTTGCGCATCCCGATCAATCAGGTTTAAGTTCGGGCTACCTGCGCATCATCATGAGTGTGAGAGCAGTTGGCGAAGGTCACATATCTAGTTTGGTATTTCGTAGCGGCATCATCAACCCCATTGGTGAAATCCTGATTGATTCCAGCCCGCATTACGCAACCACCCATGCTCTGCGAAATTCAATCTTAAATAACCGAGTGGTTCGGCAAAGCGCGATAGAGAGTGGACTTGATTCAGAACGACTAGATTTAGTATTGGGCTTGTTGCCTAATCAGTTCACGCCAGCGGATTTAGAAGTCGCCCTAGCCCAAGTAATTCCAGCACAACAGTCTCAATCAACAGTGGATCATGTTCGTTCAGTGCTTCAGAATATTGTGCAAAACGGTTACGAGCTGACCTTTGATAAGCGCACGCCTATAAGCGAGCAAGTGCTTTGGCCAACTTCGCCTGATGAGCGTAGAGGAATTGAGGATGCCAGGTGGGTAAAATTTACCAACCCGGACTTCACCACTAAGTACCTTGCCACTTATACGGCTTACGATGGTCAATCTGTTTCTACTCGAGTGTTTGAAACTGAGGACTTTCAAAAATATTCTTCAACAAACCTCACGGGTAAGGCCATCACAAATAAGGGTGTTGCGCTGTTTCCGCGAACAATAAGTGGCAAATATCTGGCACTATCCAGATGGGATCGAGAATCAAATTCAATCGCTTATTCAGAGGATGGATACCACTGGCAAGATGCGACCACAATTCAGGTGGCAACTCAGCCATGGGAGATCGTGCACATCGGAAATTGTGGGTCACCATTAGAAACTGACTTAGGTTGGATAGTAATAACACATGGCACTGGCCCGATGCGCGAATACTGCCTTGGTGCGATTCTGCTCGATCTTGAGGATCCTACGAAAATAATCGGTCGTTTGTCTCGCCCATTACTATCGGCAAACGCAGAAGAGCGAAATGGTTATGTGCCAAATGTAATCTACTCATGCGGCGGACTAATCCATAATGAAACCTTGTTCTTACCCTATGGATTTAGTGACACCGGTACCAGAATTGCCACGGTGAAAGTCAATGAACTTCTTGACACATTGCTTAACAACGGTCCAGAAAATGTAGATGTCGACTTGTCAACTGACTCAATGATTCACACACATTAATTTCTAAACTCGAATTGCGATTGCTGGCTAGCTAGCAATCACTAATTCCTGAGCCAGTTCGTCGGCTTCCATTCCCAGTTTGTAGCCAAATCCTCGGACGGCAACTGCAATTGTCGGACCTCCGTGTTCGCGAATCTTGCTGCGCAATCGGGAAAGGTGCGATTCAAGTACATGGCCACCACAATGCCAGCCATCCCAGACCCGTACCATCAACTCATCGCGCGAATGAACGCGTTTGGGTTTTTCCATCAGCACCGTTAATAGATCAAATTCAATTCTGGTTAGCGACACTTCTTGTCCATAGATGGCAGCCGTACGCTCTTCCAGATCAAGCAGAATTGGTCCCACTCGTAACTGGGAAACTGGCAATACTTCCTCGAGATTGCGGCGCAACAGTGACTTCACCCGAGCAACCAAAACTCGGGGAAAAAATGGCTTGGCCATGTATTCGTCTGCCCCAGCTGCAAATCCAGTTAGCTGATCAATTTCATCAACCCTTGAGGATAGAAACAAGATGAGCACATTGCGAACACTCTTCAAGCGCCGGCACAATTCATAGCCATCCATGTCCGTATTACGGGCACTAATAATGACCAAAGCAGGCTGATGATTATGAAAGGTCTGAATCGCTTCTCGACCAGATTCAACCGCAATGGTGCTAAACCCTTCGGCTTGCAAAGTTGAAGCAACTAATGAACTTAGTTCCTTATCGTCATTAACAATGAGTATCTGGGGAAGCACTGCACTGCCTTTCTCTTTTTATTTTGACTTCATCCGAATTGAAAACCTCGGCTTTAAATATTCACCTTAGGAATAAGTTGCGGTCGTGTTGCAGAAAACTCACAGAAACAGGAGTTAGCACTATGGCTAGCGTCCTGACAGAAATCTCAAGCAAATTGTGAGCAAAACTTCAGCACCTTGCCAGACAGCACTGGTGTTATGAAAACTAATCGCAATTCTGCGAACTAAAAGGAGAAAATCAGTATGCCGAAAGCAAGCATTCGAAATACCCGATCGCTGCGACTAGTTCTTATGGGACTTATCGGAGCATCATTAATGGCAGTTGTAGGAGTTGGCACTTTTGCTGGACTAAATGCAACAGCTTCAGCAAGTCACTCAGCTAGTGCCGGAACCTTGTCACTGACAAGTGCAAATCGTGGAGTTGGCTTTAGTCAGAGTGTGTCTAACCTCGCACCTGGTGATGTAGTTAATCGTTATGTGAACCTCACAAATGGTGGCAGTCTCGACGCAAAGTCTTTGTCACTGAAAATAACTTCAACTGGTACAGCAAGTCTGATTACCAATGGTGTAGCACCAGTAACTACCAAAGCAGTCACAGTTACGGTTAACTCCTGCACGGGTACTTGGACAGTAGCTACAGGTGTTTGTAGTGGAACGGTACAGAGTGAAATATCTGCTACTCCGCTGTCTACATTCGCGACAGCACAAGATTTCGCAGCAAATCCAACTCTGGCCTCACTAGCAGGCCTGAATTTGCAGATCAAGGTCACTTTGCCAGATCAGGACGAGACCACTACTGATGGAACTCCTCCAGCTAACACTGTGCAGAACGGTTCAGTGAATCTGTCGTATTTGTTTTACGAAGCGCAGCGAACCTCCACCACAACCAATAGTTAATTTGCAATAGACAATGAGGCTGTGAGCTGGGTAAAACCTGCTCACAGCCTCTACCCGGAGGTGAGTAATGTTTGAATATTCAAAGAGAGATTCCGCAAGAAATAGTTTTGCGTTGCTCGCATTCTCAATTCTCTTTACTTTCACCGCCTCGCTTTGTAATCCGAGTTTGGCTGCAGTGAAAGGTACTTCGAGTAAAGCCCAGGTAGTAACCAGTACCGGCTGGGGGGCATATTTGGCACCGGCGGGATCAACGCCTAGTCCGGGACCTTATGTGAATACTTGGATTGCGACCCCTGGAACTCAATTGGCATATCTAGATTTGCTCAATCCGAACACCGTTGCGCTATCTGGAGTGAACTTCAATCTAAGTTCAGTCGAGCCAAACAGTTCTCGACAAAACGTACCCAGGGTCACTTTCGATGTATGCGTAGGCGCTACCTGGAATGCAACGACTGACACTTGTTCAGGCACCATCACAAACTTGGGCACTAGTACTGGCGGAACTGTTAACAGTTCGATTGTGATAGGCGCAAACGCGCGCCTCTCCGTTCGACTCACAGTAGGTAAGACAACCAAAATCTCCTGGACCACCACAATCAATGTTTTAACTGGCAGAGCTCAGGTTCGAGCGGCAATCACAACTAACTCATAACTAGAAGGAAAATATATGTATAGGTCAAAAACAAAAACAAGACTAGGAAGGCGAGCAGTAGCCAATGAACAAAGAACCATACTTGCCGCAATCACCCTTTTTCTTTTAATGGGCATAGCTTTAACGAGTGTGGCCAGCGCCACTTACATCATGGTCAAGCAGATTCATTTCTCTCGTGTTCTTTCCGACAGCATGAAGCCTGAATTTAAGCGCGGAGATTTACTGCTAGTTAAGCCAGTCGACAGACTTTCGTTAGAAAAAGGTGACATTGCAGTGTTGCCTATTCTTGGGGAGCCAGGATCTCAGTTTGCGCACCGAATCATTAATGTTGAGCGAACCAACAACACAGTTCAGGTGCAAACTAAGGGAGACGCTAATCCAGTTATTGATCCATGGAAGTTAACAATTACTTCCCGGAAGGTGCCAGTGGTTGTTAGCAGCATTCCAGCAAGTATTGTGCCGTTAGTTTCGCTAAATCGTTATGTGCTGACGGGCCTCTTTGCGCTTCTCTGTTTGCTCTTTATATCGCTTTTGACTCCACGCAGAATGCGAGAACCCGAGTCTGACTAAAGGGCAGAGACAACCACTTCAACCAGCAAGCGATTTCGGTTCTTTGGAGATTTTTTCACATCGACATGTGCGCCTAACTGCTCAATCGCCTCAATTAGCGATTCAACTGAATTAATTTCTCGATTTGACTTCGCAATTGCTCGAAGAATTCTGCCTTTAGTTGCCTTGTTGTGATGTGAAACAACTTTTGGCGGCCCAGATGGCATGCGTTGCAGAATTTTTGGTACCAGAACTGGAACACCTTCTGGAATG
>Ga0214923_10002025_pt1 | contig 27753 bp, 29 predicted proteins | sample LL1510_MetaG_FD_177993 | JGI IMG/M metagenome (GOLD analysis project Ga0214923, IMG submission 177993) | Freshwater microbial communities from Lake Lanier, Atlanta, Georgia, United States - LL-1510 | ecosystem: Environmental > Aquatic > Freshwater > Lake | place: USA: Georgia | collected...
CCCGTGGGATTCCCCAATCCAGTTGCTGAAGGTTATGAACCACATTGCCGCTACACACGATCAACACCCCATCGGACCGAAGCGCTCGGAGTTCGCGGCCAAGTTTCCAATGATCTAACGGCGATTTTGACCGATCCAAACTGAGCTGCACGACTGGAATGATAGGATCGCCCACCATATGCTTCAATACACTCCAGGCACCGTGATCAATCCCCCAGGTGAGATCCGATTCAATCGATCCAGTCACATGATGCCGGATATGATTTATCAAGTTCGGGTTTCCTGGACAGGGATAATTGACTTGGAACAATTCGTCCGGAAATCCAGCAAAATCGTGGATTGTTTTCGGCCACTCCATGGTGGTCACTCGGGTCCCACGAGTCTCCCAATGAGCGGAAATACACAAGATCGAGCGTGGTTGAGGTAAGGTTTTCCCAATTGACGCCCACATCTGTGTAAATGGGTTGGTTTCTAGTGCATTCATCGGACTCCCATGGCCAACGAACACAACGGGCATCATAAACTTAGGCACCAGCGGGGACGTTCAGCGGTTTTTCTATCTCAACAATAAATGTATTGCCAACATCCTCAACAACACCAATGACACAGTATCCTTGCTCAGCAGCTGTTTTAGGAACATTCGTTAGTGGTTCGCCCGGATTCAACCGGACTTTTAAACGGGCGCCCGGAGGGATACTTTCAAGCTTTAATTTAGTTTTTACGAAAGTCATCGGACAATGGTCACGAGTAATATCCAATTCATATGTGGACGTCATACAAACAGTACCTGTCCCCCCTCGGCAATATCTAAAAATCGGGCCACACCCAAACGTTCCTTGATGTAGAGGTAATCCGAATCATTAGTTCCAAGAATCACTTGCGACATTTCACATCCATAAAAGTTCACCCCGAGTGCTACAGACGCCTCAACCAGTTCGCCGAGGGTTGCAACATTTTGAGATCGCATCATGTAGGACATTAATCTAGGACTCAACCCAAAAAAATTAAGACGGGACAAGGGAAGATTCTTAAATCCTCCCAATAAGAAATTAAAAAAACGCGCCAGAAATCCCGTCCCTTGAATGCCTCGCCCCCGATATTTTTTAATAATGTTATATCCCCAAAAAGTAAAAAATAAATTCACTTCGTACCCGACCGCCGCCGCACCTGATGCCAAGGTAAACATCGCAACGGCTTTATCAAAGTCGCCACTAAAACAAATTAAACTCAATTTTTTGGACTGCACCATTACCTCAGCTCCCTACCGTCGTCGGTCTGTCGTTTCTCCATACTATTTCACCATGTCAAACATACGATCGATGCAGGCCTGTGCGCCGGCTAAATCGTCCGAATTTAAGGTAACAATATCCAAATCTTCCGGCTGCTCGAGAACACGTACGATGTCCGACAACGAATTCGATTTCATGTATTTGCAGGTGGTGCAGGATCCCACAAATTTTTTATTGGGGAACTCCAGTTGCAATCGCGATGTCAACCCACATTCGGTGAGCAAAAAGTATTCCGGCGCCTGTGTTTGGGCCACATACTGCAACATTTGCGACGTGCTCCCTACAAAATCGGACTCTTGGACCACACTTGGATGACATTCCGGATGACTGGCGACCTTCAATCCAGGATGCTCTAATCGAAGGTACCGAATCAGGTCGGGATCATATTCCTCATGAACGTAACACGTTCCATCCCACATATCGACGGTTTTGGTACTACCGCGTGCTTTCAGATAATTCGCTAAATTTTGCCCCATCAGCCGATCTGGCAAAAAATATATTTTATCGTTGGGTAACGCATCCACAATCCGATATACGTTAGACGACGTGACACACACATCGCACTGCGCTTTTACATCCACCGTAGTATTGATGTAGCAGACAAAAGTATGTTCTGGGAATTGCCGTCGCAGCCGGGAGACATCCTCCCCCGTAATCGAATCCGCTAGCGAACACCCATTCAAGCGACTGGGTATCAGAACCGTTTTGTCGGGATTTAATAGTTTAGCCGTCTCGGCCATGAATTTGACCGCAACAAATACGATGGTGTTGGCAGAAGTCGTTCGGGCCCATTTAGACAATTCGTACGAATCACCCGAAAAATCACTGACAGTGGCAATTATCTCCGGGCCCACATACGAGTGGGCCAACACCACGGCATTTTTCTCACGCTTGAGTTGTTCAATTCGATTGACGAGTGGCGCCAGTGAATGGCATTTTTCAAGCGTAAATAAACAGGTCGAGCCACCCAATTTCACATCTTTTAATCGCTCGAATAATTCGTCGCCAGTAATCATTGTGAGCCATCATCTCCTATTGCGTTGACCGGGCAACACGCCAGCGCTTCGCGGCACAAATTGAAATCTCGTTCAGACACAGGCTGACCCACAACAATTGCATGATCGTAATCAGATGTCAGTCGAAAACATTGTGGAGCAATTCCGACACACGTATCACATGCTATACAGTTCGAATCCACATAAAATGGACCCGAAATATTATCCGAAAATCGATACTCTATGGACGCCATCGATATACTATACCTTACGTTGCGGCGCCACTCCAACACGGCGGGATTACAGGCTCGCAAATGGCCTCAATCTGGTGTCTTCAGTCGGTTAAAGTTATACTATGATCGACATTACGAAATTTCCAACCATCCTGGAGCACCGCGCATGACTCAATCGCCAACCCGCCGACGACCGGACCTTCTGCCTACCGAAATCGATTTAAGCTACCCACCATTACCCCAATCTAAAAAGGTATACGTCGGCGGAAGCATTCATCCTGACATCCGCGTTCCTTTCCGAGAGATTGCACTCAGTCCCACTCAACTTCCCAATGGAAACACCGAGGCTAACCCACCGATTCGAGTTGTTGACACCTCTGGACCCTACTCTGACTCAGAAGTTACGATCGATATTTCGGCCGGATTACCCGACATTCGAACACCATGGTTAATCCGGCGCGATGATTCCGTGTACTTGGATGCGTCTGTGTCGGACTATCGGCGTGAACGAGACGCCGACGACCGATTTGATGCCATTCGATTTCCGAAGACGCGGCGTCCGTTAATGGCCAAAACGGGTAGAAACGTCTCTCAAATGCACTATGCCAAGCGAGGCATCATTACCCCTGAAATGGAATATGTGGCGATTCGTGAAAGTGCGCCGGTTGAATTTGTCCGAGACGAGATCGCGCGCGGGCGAGCCATTATCCCCGCAAACATTAACCACACAGAACTTGAGCCAATGATAATTGGTCGAAATTTCCGAGTAAAAATCAACGCAAATATCGGCAACTCCGCCATCAGTTCCAGTATTGCGGAGGAAGTCGAAAAAATGACGTGGTCAACCCGTTGGGGTGCCGACACCGTCATGGACCTTTCGACAGGAAAAAATATCCACGAAACACGGGAATGGATTATACGTAACTCCCCGGTTCCAATCGGAACAGTACCTATTTATCAGGCGCTCGAAAAAGTGAATGGAAAAGCGGAAGATCTGACATGGGAATTATTCAGAGATACCCTCATCGAACAGGCCGAGCAAGGCGTCGACTACTTCACCATACACGCGGGGGTTTTACTTCGTTACGTTCCCCTCACTGCCAAACGAATGACCGGCATTGTATCTCGTGGAGGTTCGATTTTGGCCAAATGGTGCCTGGCGCATCATAGAGAAAATTTTCTATACACCCATTTTGAAGATATATGTGAAATCATGAAAGCGTACGATGTCAGCTTTAGTTTGGGGGATGGACTGCGACCAGGATCGATCGCCGATGCCAATGACGCCGCTCAATTTGCCGAATTAACCACTCTTGGGGAGTTAACTCAAATTGCCTGGAAGCATGATGTGCAGGTGATGATTGAAGGACCGGGACACGTACCGATGAATCTTATAAAAGAGAACATGGACAAACAACTCGAGATTTGTCACGAGGCTCCGTTTTACACCCTTGGCCCATTAACCACTGACATTGCGCCCGCTTACGACCACATTACGTCGGCAATCGGAGCCGCTATGATTGGATGGTTTGGTACCGCGATGTTGTGTTACGTCACACCCAAAGAACACCTCGGGTTACCCAACAAAGACGATGTAAAAGCTGGTATCATGGCCTACAAAATCGCGGCACATGCCGCCGACCTTGCCAAAGGGCATCCCCTAGCGAAACAGCGAGACGATGCAGTATCTAAAGCCCGATTTGAATTTAGATGGGAGGATCAATTCAATTTAAGTATCGACCCGGAGACCGCCAAAAGTTACCACGACGAGACCTTACCTCAAGAGGGAGCAAAGGTTGCTCATTTTTGTTCGATGTGCGGGCCTCACTTTTGTTCCATGAAAATCACGCAAGATGTTCGAAACTACGCTGAACAACAGGGTGTCACAGATCAGTCCGCTATAGAGGTAGGGATGGCCGAAAAAGCGGATGAATTTCGAGCGATGGGCAGCAACCTCTACGTCCAAGGGTCCTTATTTTGAAGGGCGTTTTAATTACGGTATTTTTATTCGCAATGAGTGGATTAACGTTCAGTGATTCGGAAACGGTATCGATGACCTTTCAGTGGCCCAATACGCTCTGCGGAACAGTCAGTGACGCTCATATCGAGGCCGTATCTACTGCAACAACAGTCAATACAGTTGAGCTTGCGGTAAGTTATAAACTCAAAGGGTCCCGAACAACCACCGGCTATCGACTGGACAATGATACAACGTCCCCGTCGATTTCAGTAAAACAGGCTGGACTTAATGTCTCGTTGCTTAACGATTTGGTTAGCGCCGCTGTCACTCGGTTTCCGACAGTCCTAATCAACAACTTGGGCGAAATATCGGCGCCAAATCTCGAGAAAAACAGTGCCGACACAGTGACCGAACTCACTTCCCGATATCGGGATCAGATCCAAGAACGACATGCGATTGAATCGGTTTTCTCACCCAACCAAATTGATCAATCGATGAAAAATCAATGGTACCGGATGGTCCAGATGTGGAATGGAGTCGATTTGAAATTAGGGATGTGGTATCAAGCTCAAGGCTCGGACTACATCCCATTTTTGCAACAAACGATTCCATCCGATTACTACTTCCGGGTACTCGCCAAAGTCAGTTGTCCAGGCACGTTTAATCGCCGGGATTGCATCCTTATCGAAGGCAAATCCGTTTCAAAATTAATAGAAAATGAACTTATTACAGCCGTTACCGATGGAGATCCCAAAGACTCAAAGGTCGCGACGTATTTTTCAATAATTACAGACCCAAAAACTCTTCTGCCGTACTTTTATCAAGAATCCCGAGAAGGCATGTTTGGGACAACTCATGTGATGACCCTTTCCAGAATCCAGTACAATTATGAAACTGTTAATTAGTGCCGGGGAATTAAGTGGCGACATGCATGCCGCACGACTCGTTCGAGCGATTAAAGCGATTGATCCATCGATTGAATTTTATGGAATGGGTGGTCCACAAATGGAAGCGGCTGGGGTTCGGATTATCGCAGATTTAACCGCATGTAGTACCGTCGGGTTAATTGAACCGATTCGGTATCTGCCTGAATTTATTGATGCATTCCGTCACATTTTAAAAGAAACTCAGTTAGTTAAGCCAGATTTATTCATTCCGGTTGATTTTCAAGGTTTTAACAACCTATTGTTACGAACCCTCCAACACCGTGGCATACCATCGATATATTATATTGGACCTCAAGAATGGCAATGGGGTACCGACAAAGGTGGCCGATCGATTGTCAGTAGCACCGTTAAAATTTTGGCCATTTTTAAAGATGAATATGAATTCTTCAAACGTATCGGCGGTCGCCCAATATTTATTGGGCACCCGTTGCAAGACATCGCCGTCTCAACACTGTCCCGGGAGGAACTCTGTCGTCGATATGGACTCGATCAAAATCAACGGTATATTACGGTGTTCCCTGGATCCAGAAATCAAGAAATAGCCCATACAATGCCGGTACTGATAGAAACCGCGGTCCAACTTCAACGCGAATACGATGATATCCAAGTCGCAGTATCTGTTATTGATAACCGATTTGAGAAACCTATTCGAAAAGCAATGGCGAGGCACGGTCTCGAAGCCATTTTAGTGAATGATCGATCGTATGATTTAATAAAGCACTCAAGCCTATCACTTGTGACATCGGGAACCATCACCTTGGAACATGGCATCTTAGGAACTCCCCATATTTGCGCCTATCGATTCTCAGATTTAAGCTATTTGATCGCAAAATTATTCTTTGGGCGTCGGTTCCGGAAAATACCTTATTTTTCACTACCAAACATGCTACTTCGACGACGCGTTATACCAGAATTTTTACAAGACTACGCGAATGTATCGGCAATGACAAAAGCCGCAAAACAAATTTTAGACAGCGCCGAAAAAGATCGTCAAATTCGGACTGAATTAGACAAGCTATCGACACTATTAGGGCCGCCCAACGCACCCGATCGTGCCGCTAAAGAAATCACTGACTACCTGAGGACAATATGATCGATTCACTGCTATTCAAAGATATTGAAATTGTAACCCCCGACAAAGTAATTACGGGTGATGTTTTAATTAAAAACGGAAAGATTGTGGATATTGGATGGGATATCCCACCCCATGCTGAGATGATCGTTCATGAGCCTGGGCTGACATTAATGCCCGGGGTAATCGATCCTCACGTGCATCTGAGGGATCCAGGGGCCGATTGGAAAGAAGATTTTGAATCCGGATCCAAAGCGGGTGCATCCGGTGGCGTCACGTCTTTTTTTGACATGCCCAATACTACGCCAGCCACGACTACCCAAGAAATCATGGCTCAAAAAAAGCTCATCGCGTCAAAGAAATCGATAATAAATTATAATTTCTACATCGGAGCAACGACTGAAAATATCGACGAATTAAACCAATGCCCCAACATTCCAGGAATTAAGGTATTTATGGGGTCATCCACGGGATCCCTGTTGGTCGACAAAAAAGAGGACCTAACTCGAATTTTTAGCAACGGTAAACGGTTGATTGCGGTTCATGCCGAAGATGAGGCAATGGTGCAAGCCAATAAGAAAAAATACGAATCGTCGACCGACCCGAATGACCATATGCTTATTCGAGACGATGCCGCCGCACTAAAAGCGACACAACTGGCGGTTAGCCTTGCCAAACGATTTAATCGGCGATTGCATATCTTACATCTCACTACCCTAGATGAAGCCTTGTTCCTTGAAAAAGAAGTAAACACGGGTCTCATAACTACGGAAGTTTCTCCCCAACATTTACTCCTCTGGGGCCCTGAAATCTATAACCGACTTGGAACATTGGCTCAAATAAATCCACCGATTCGGACAAAACGCCACGCCGACGGCTTATGGCGAGCATTAAAAAACGGTGTGATTCAATGTATCGCAACTGATCATGCGCCCCATACGTTAGATGAAAAACTGCAAGCGTTTGGGAAAGCACCATCGGGTATGCCCGGAATAGAAACCTCCCTGCCGTTACTACTAACCCTAGTGAATCAGAACAGATGTACCATCAAAGATGTGTGCCGATGGACCAGCGAGGCCCCTGCCCAATTATTTGGAATTCGTGGAAAAGGACGAATTGAAACAGGCTTTGATGCGGACCTTGTACTTGTTGATTTAAAGGCTCGGCGTATCATTAAAAACAATACGACGGTCAGCCGATGCGGATGGTCAGCATTTGAAGGGCACAAAATTCAAGGCCTACCGATTGCAACATTTGTAAACGGCCAAATGGTATTCCGTGAGGGCGATTTTTTCACCGACATTAAAGGTAAAGAAATACAAATTTCGGCGCCTTGGGAGCGTTAGTGCGCATACTAGCAATAGAAACGTCATGTGACGACACATCGGTGAGTATAGTTCGCGATGGGCAATGGGTGGAGTCGTTAGTTGTTTCATCTCAAATAAAAGCCCATCAGCGATTTGGGGGTGTCGTTCCAGAACTTGCCGCCAGAATGCATACCGAAACGGTTCATTATCTGTTACCAAAATGCTTAGCCGAAGCAGGACGAACATGGTCGGAGATAGACGCCATTGCCGTGACGACAAATCCAGGCCTAGAAGGGTCACTAATTATCGGCGTTACAGTCGCGAAAACACTCGCAATGACACTTAACAAACCCATTATTCCAGTCAACCATATCACCGGTCACATTTGCTCTATTTTCCTGGATAATCCGAAACCCATCGTATTCCCGTTAGTCGCCCTCGTGGTATCAGGCGGCCATACCCAACTATGGACGGGCAATACGATTCAGACCGTTAAACTGTTGAGTGAAACCCGGGATGATGCTGCCGGTGAAGCCTTTGATAAAGTGGCACGCCTTTTAGGCCTTCCCTACCCGGGCGGACCCACCATCGAATCCCGAGCCAAATTAGGTCAACCCACACGATTTAAGTTACCTGAACCGCTTCGCCATTCACCCCTAGAATTTAGCTTTTCAGGTCTCAAAACAGCCGTTGCAAATTGCATTCAACAGCAATCACCTCTGACTGAATCCGACATAAATGATATTTGTGCGGCATTTCAGCAAACAGTGATTTCCACCCTATTACGAAAAGTTACCGTCGCCGTGAACCACTCCCAGGCCGCCACAGTAGCCATCGTTGGGGGGGTAGCTGCAAACCGTACGTTATTACACAATGCGACCGAGATATTTTCGTCGATCAATGTAATGGCGCCACCCATTAAGTATTGTACCGATAACGCAGCCATGATTGCCGCGGCAGCACATTTCTGTGGTTCTCAAGTACCACTCAACACCATTCGAGTTGGATGCGCATGTTAAAACTTCGGCCCACCGTTTCTCTCAAACAGACCTTAAAGCTATCTCAAATATTAAGCCCCAAAATTATCCAAACACTTAAAGCGTATGGCATGGGGTATACCGATCTCGTTAACCGAATTACCCACGAGGCTGAAGAAAATGTTGCCCTTGAAATAGTACAGTTTGATCGATTATCGCACTACGGCCACCGACCATTATTATCAACCATCGATCCAACAGACATTGCCCAATCGGCACGATCTCGGAGTGATTCAGATCAACTTCATACACATTTAATTCATCAAATTGAAATGGAAGGTTGGAATGAGCGTGATCAATCTATTGCGTTCGAATTAATTTCAGCAATCGATGATCGAGGCTATATCAATGATTTTGTATCAATTCGCCACCGAATCATGGCCCAATTCGATGTTGATGAACGCAAGGTGCTCGCGATATTACGAAAAATACAAGGCCTTGAACCGGATGGGGTCGGCGCACGAAATTTGCCCGAATGTTTACTCCTCCAAATCGAAGCCCACCACTTTGAAAATGACCGATTACGGGAGGTATTTAAGCAATTCGTTAGCCAGCATTTAGATGATTACGCACGCGAAGACTTTGAAAAAATATCGGAATCGATGGGAATAGATATCGACGGGGTTGAAGCGATCAGTCGGTTTATAAAAAATAATTTATCTCCTTTTCCTGGACATAAGTTCTCAAAACCAATCGAATCTAAACCAGTTATTCCCTCCTTCGAGGTCGATATTATCGACGACACATTATCAATCACCAACTTGGAAGAAACGCAGGGGGTTCAAATTGGAATTTCAGAACGGTATCAACAACTCGCTAACCACCCCGACACCGATCATGAAACCAGGCTCTATATCGCCGAACAAATCAAAAAAGTTACCGAGCTTATCGAATTAATTCAACATCGTCGACAATCGCTCGAAAACACCGTTACCTACATATTAAAAAAACAAATCGAATTCATACGGCGGGGTCCCAATTATTTAGTTCCACTTCAACAAAATGTTATCAGCAACGAAGTTGGTCTATCAGCATCAAGCATTTCACGACTCGTAAATTCAAAATACATTCAAACCCCTCACGGAATGATTAGCTTACGCCACCTATGTCCGAGAAATCATTTTGGGCTAACTGCGAGACAGTTAAGTCAAACGATTGGTGATGCTCTGAATGAATTCCCAGGATACAGCGATCAAAAAATCGCAATGATACTCAATTCACGTGGCATACCCATCGCCCGAAGGACTGTCACTAAATACCGATTAATTCGAGGCGTTCAATCGAGCTACACTCGCGATGAATGAATGCAATTTGGGCCTGTTGCAAAATGGCTTGTTTTCAGAAATAGCGATGTTGCCTAATGATTCAGATGCGCCGTTTCTCGCTCGACGTGGTGGTGCAGAGCGACATGAGGAGAGCGAAAATGGGGCAGATGGAGCATTTCGCGAGAAGGCCAATTTGCTAATTCTATTTGGCCTTTGATATCCTTTCCGAACAAATTTCCAAGGAGTCTACTATGAATTTTCCACGTCGAGATGTTTTTTTATACTGGGTAATCACCATCCCATTTTTGGCCATGATGGCGATGTCGGCATACATGTCATTGAGTATGAATCCTCAAGCGATAGCAGGGACTCAACATCTTGGGTATCCGCTATATTTCATGAAAATTCTAGGAACGTTCAAAACGCTTGGAATCATCGCTATTATCACCAATAAATCAAAGCTACTCAAAGAATGGGCCTATGCTGGATTTGCGATAACCACTCTGTCTGCAATGGCATCTCACTATGCCTCGCACGACCCTAAAACAAACGTAATTATGGCGTTGGTCTTTTTTGGTCTGACAATTGCGTCACGTGTACTCTGGGGACGAATTGCCGACGACTAAGTCCCGCTAAGGTATTCCGCGAGGCGGCTGTCCCAGAGACCTGGAATCTCAACCCCAAACGATCGTAGGAGGGAACAATCTAAGCGAGAGTTCAACGGGCGTTGCGCCGGACGGGGATAATAATCGGATGTAACCGGAATAATTTCGGCCGCCAGGTTCAAGCGTTTCTTAATTTCACACGCAACATCGTACCAGGACGCGAATCCACTGGGGGCCAGGTGATATATCCCGGATGGAATAGGCGACAGTAGTAACCGCTGTAGAACGTTCGCCACGTCCATCGTCCAGGTGGGAGATCCCCATTGATCATTGACGACGGATACGGTGTTTTTAGTGGTTAATAACTGAGTCATAGTGTCAATAAAATTGGGACCATTGGCACCGTAAAGCCATTGCAGTCGAATAATATTATAGTGACAACCACTCGCCTGAATTAAACGTTCTCCCTCTAATTTTGTTGTGCCATACACCGACAAGGGACCAACCGAATCGGATTCCGTGTAGGGTATTACCCCTGATCCAGGAAAAACATAATCAGTCGAAAAATGAATTAGGTGTAGGTTACGTCGACGACAATACTCGGCTAGCAAGGCCGGTCCGACAGCGTTTATCCGATAGGCGGGTTCATAATTGGATTCGGCGTCATCAACTCGGGTATAAGCGGCACAATTAATTATCGTTGATAATGAATCGACTGCGTCGAGCGTTTGAATCGACGTTGCATTTGTTATATCAATATCCTGAATATCGACGGCATACACGGTCGAAATGCGTTTTAAAATCGTTGTTGTGTCGACGCCCAGCATCCCTGCCGCGCCAAGAATTGCGACAACCATTATGACGCCCGGCCGTAATCATCCTCGAGGCGAACAATGTCATCCTCACCAAAATAGTCCCCACGTTGCACTTCAATAAATACCAACTGAACCGAGCCAAAATTTCCGACTCGATGGGCCATCTCACATGGAATTTTGACAACATCGCCAGGAAAAAAATCAGTCACCTCACCGTCCAAGGTTACCGTCGCGACACCTTCAACAACAACCCATGTTTCGGAACGTCGAAAATGTTTTTGATAACTCAACGGTTGCCAGGCGCAACAATAATCCGTTTAATCTTGCACACCGAAGATTCAAAGAGGACCTCCCATCGACCCCATGGTGTATCCAATGCGTAATCAATCATTAGAGCTAGTTTAACAACCGATTCAAAAAAAGAAAACCGCCACTATTCCTCAGCGACCCAGGGACGCATTGAGGTTCCCGATACTCTCGAACCGTGGGCGAAAAAATCCAAATCAGCACGGACCGTTTAAATATAAATTAATGAAACAGCCGAACACATAGAGACCGTTCAGTGGCAACCACTGTTTTCTGAAACAAATCCCCCGGTAAGCACGTGATCGGGATTCCGTTATCGATTATCAGCGATATAAAATCAGCTGTTAAATCAATAGCCACCGACTGTATCCCCCCTGGAACCATGCCACCCGATTGATCAGTGGGAGATAGGCCAAACGATTCTAAAAATGATAAAAATTGGGTCGATGTAATTGTCTTCATGCCAACTCCAGAAATGTTAATGAGTCCCCATACTCTATTATCGGTTTAAAAAAAAAAAAATTTCATCTAATTTTTTAACGCTCCTCAGTCGACAGGGCTACGACCCCATAGGCCTACTCCCCCCAAAGCGAAAAGACTACCCGTCACCTAATAAATATGTAACAATTCGGGGTAATAACCACAAAACAATCCGATTGAGTTTGGTGAAATCAGTAGATTTCATCTGTACTTCTCCAAATTCACCGTCATCACCTCATTACTTTACTACCCATCATCCGAAGGTCATGCAAAAAAAAATACTATCCACACCGCATCAATCCACCTCGCATCTAGACCCTGCAAAACAATGTTTCGCCTATGCATATTTATTTGTCACCGGACAACTGACACACCTGGCCTCTCAGGTATCAGTTATACAAGAGCATCACAATGAGACCCACGATTCGAGTCGCGAATTATCGAGTGATTTTCTATCTAAACAGGGCATGCTTGAACACCGCAGTGAAATATTTGAACCCGGGAACTACCCCACTCCAAATTGGAGTGAACTCGACCATTTAATTGTGATATTTGGAACCGATCAGTCACGCCACTGTGTGGCATTTCGCCAGCATCACCGAGATTTAAAATGGTATTTACTTGATATTGCTCAATATCGAACGGAACTAGATTACAAATTGTTGAACGTCCAACCCGTCCAAAATATTGATACCGAATTTGACCAGTTAGTCAGCACTTATATTGACAGTGGAAATGGATCACGTAATCCGATTCGATCCATACGGTTTCTAAATTACCTCCGGATAGCCCCGTAGCACCCCAACCAAATAAAATCCCCCTTTTTGGGAACATACGGATCTCTCGTCTACACTTTAGAGTCCATAAGATTCACGATTACATATAGGTGCTTCTGACAAAACCCTAGCGGCGCTATATTTCCGCGAACCGTGCTCGAGTACGTTACGCTTCTCTCCGTAAGTCGGTCTCATGATTCCTTGCGCTTGACTCCGTCAATTAGCCCCTATCGGTGGGAATCGCCCCAACGGCATCGTTAAAATAGTGCAATTGAGATCGCGAAAATCGCATAATACGAGGCATTTGGAGTGACACACCGCAGGCGGTTAGCGAACTATTGGGAATTTTGAACCAGAAATACCCCCGCAGCTCGCCGTTGTGTAGCGATCCAAGCCCTGCGTCAGCAGGGCCCAGATAAACCTAGCCAGCCAATTCATTATGGCAAAGTAAACCCATTGATAATCTCTTTAACGGAATTAATTGTCGTAGCATCAAATCGAATTAACTCGTCAGCACACCGCGAACAAATATCATGTAATTTAATTCGTTCATTAGGTTGCTCATGTAGGGCGCCTTGTAAAATAAAATCTAATCCCTCTTTAATATCAGAACGCTGATCGGTACGACCGAGTAACTGACGGCGTAATTCAGCCATCGAGCTGGCCGACCGGAACCACTGGTCAGGGGACGCGCTCGACTCATCCCCAGACGTTTTATAATATGGATATCCGAACACGATATCATGAACCGATGCCCCCAACGACCAGATATCAGACGAGTAGTTCATCGAAAAATCCTCAATACCTAGCCTGTCTTTGACCTCCAACCTATAAAATTCCGGAGGTGCATAATCTGGCGTGAATCCTAAATCATCGTGAGCCTTCTTTTTCGGAGATGCTTCGCCAAAATCGGTAAGGGAAATCGTCATTCGTTCGAATAACAAAAAATTGGCCGGCTTGATATCTCGATGAATGTATTTGGACGAATTAACCTCAAAAATCGCTTCCGACATCATCGCTAACAATGACCAGAAGGCAAACTGCTTTCGGTCGGATGGCACCTGCGGGTCATCAAAAAACGAAGCAAATTGAGATTTAAACTGATTTAAATCGCCTCGTGCGCGGGGCATAACGATTGAATCGGGTAATAGTGTCACATTCGACGACGATTCTGAATCAAAAGCGGCTTTAATTTTATAGACTGATTCACTGCTCAGAAGATGGAATGGAGTCGCCGATGTAATAAACGGTGACGGCTTAATATTACTTAGCAATCGAGTTTCTTCCAGCACACTACCACCCGATTTACAGGCTATTCCGGATCTTGGATTTAATTTGTTTGAAAACAGCAATACTTGAGCACCAGCCGACGACTGTACGATTTTTGAAAAATTAAGTTGCTCCGTTATACCGGTAGAAATCCTCGGAGGCGTAAAAAAATCACGGCATGTGACCTCTCCGCGATCTGGAGTCTTCAAAACCCCACTGGTGTCAGTAGGTTTATAGTTAAATCTTCTGGGTGGGGTACTCGGTGCGACTACTGAGGTTGATTCCTCGTCGTCGCTGAGATCCCCAAATAAACTAAACGCCGAAACACTAAACTTGGCAACGGGACTATCGTGCCGAATATGAGCATCTTGAATCGACGGCTCAGGTGTTGAAATAGTACGAAAAAAAATCATTGGTCCCTCCCCAGGGTAGTCGTTAGGCCCTGATGACGCAGGACCTGGATATCCCAGCCAAATAACGGCCTTATATTATTTTCGTATTTTTTGCGTGAAAAATTTCATTTTTTTTTTCGGATCAACTCTCAGGGTGAACTAAGCACCCAAAATACTACACACTCGTCGCGTCCATCCCGCACCAAATGTGCCCCATGTTGGAAGGCGAGTCATAAATTCAAGGCGTTGTCCGATTACCCCACATACGATTTTCAAGGGGTCAGCCAATTTTACTGCCGCCACAGTTTTGCTCCCAATCGTTCCATCATCTAGCACCCCTACCGATCGTTGCAACCACTTTATTGATTGTGTCACACCAGAATTCACCGCCGCATCAAACACCGGGTATCGAACCTGCGGTGGTAATTCGTCGGCGCGAATTGCATTCCAGTATGCTTTGCGGTAAATAAGTTCGACAGTTTGCATGGGAATGGTTTTCATATCACCGGTGTAGCCATGTGCCTTAGCCACAGCTTGAGTAATGCCATAATTCGTAGCACCACCCGGATCTTTTGGATTATCGGTGAATCCGCCCTCGAACACCAAGACCTTTGCCAATGCATCCTTAAATTCCATACCGTATCCACCTTTCGTCCCAATCTAATTCATCTGAACTACAATATCAAATTGAACTAAAAATTGGGACAATTTTTCCTGATAGCGACTCTTGCCTTCGTTTGGTCTCTGCTATTCTCACCGAATTTAACGATGATTGGTCCACTGGAACGAGGTTGTTCTCAGCCTAAATTTCCGACCCTATGAAATCACTTTTACAGAAATATTGTTGCATAACCTTAACACTTGCTTGAAAACAATATGAGCTTGCCCCCAGTAAGATAGCCCTAAATCGTTTAGGAAGTTATTAACGGGGCAGTATAGGAGTTCAACAAACATTGATCATTTGCTACTCTGTGTGAATGATACGAAGAAATTAATGTTCGAAAACAGACTCGAGAGTTTAAGGCCAAATTGTGCAATTAGATTATTTCGACTGTTGGATGATAAAACTCTATTTTAGAAAGTGTTCCAAGAACTAATGAAAAATTAGATGGTGGAAAATGCCTTTGATCTTATTCTTTACAATGGAACCATTTTTGACGGGTGTGGAACCCCCCCAGTACAATGCGATATCGCGATAAAAAATGGGAAAATCGCGTGTGTCGCAAAATCAATATCAGGTAAAACAAAGGCATCAAGAAACCTTGCAGGTCTTTGGGTTTTACCTGGCTTTATTGATATTCACACTCACTATGATATTGAAGTTGAAATATCTCCCGGATTAACAGAATCGGTACAAAACGGAGTTACTACTGTAGTGATGGGGAATTGTAGCCTCTCTGTCACATATGGATCACCGAGTAACTTAGCGGACATGTTTCTTCGAGTTGAAACGCTTCCTCGAATTCTAACAGAAAAATGGCTTAAGGCCTCAGTGGCTTGGGAGACACCCCAGGAATATTTTAATCATCTCTCTATGCTACCTATGGGCCCAAATGTTGCTGCTCTTTTAGGCCATAGTTCACTTCGTGCCCATGTGATGGGCATGGAAAGAAGCTTAACTAAGAAAGCAAGTAAAGTCGAACTGATCAAAATGAAAGAATTGGCTGAAAAGGCGATTGATGCCGGATGTATTGGAATTTCTATTGATATGGTACCTTGGCATATGATGAGCGGGAAATTTAGGGGGAGGACCATTCCCTCACAGCACGCTAATTTTCGGGAATACCGAATGTTGGCAGAAGTGTGTAGGAAGCGTGATGTCGTCTTCCAGGTTACGCCTAACCCGCAAGATTTGCGATCGGTGTGGGCCATCTTATGGATGAGCTTAGGAATTGTTCGTCGCCCGCTTAGAGTTACCATTTTAGCTGCGCTTGACTCTGTCGCGTATCCGAAGGCATGGCGGCTCTTTCCAAGCCTGCTATTTTTTTTCAACAGACTCTTGAAAGGGAACATTCGGTTTCAAACTCTAACGGAACCTTTCACCGTATATTCTGATGGACCGATAACTCCGCTTTTCGAGGAATTTTCTACGGGCATACGTCTTAACGATCAAGAGACTAGGACAGAAAGGATCTCGCTGTGGAAAGATAGCGCTTTTCGTCGGAAATTTCGCTTAGAGTGGACAAGTCGCTGGAGAAATACATTTCATCGGAATTTGAATTTAATGAAGGTAATAGAAAGCCCAAATCCAGCATTAATAGGGAAAACGTTTGCTGAAATCGCGGCAGAGCAAAAAAAAGATCCTCTCGAGCTATTTATTGAGTTACTCGAACAATTCGATACCGACATTCGGTGGGTAACTACTGGGGCCAATAATCGGCAGGATATTCGATTTAAATTGTTAAGTCATTCGCATATTCTCCCAGGCTTTACAGACGCTGGTGCACATGTAAGAAATTTAGGTTATTACGATGGAGCCCTATCGTTAATAAGACAAGCCGTTTCCACAGGCTTCATGGCCCCCGAAAAGGCAATAGAAAGAGTTACGGGTGAACCAGAACGCTGGTTCAACCTCGATCGGGGTGAGCTAAAACTTGGGAAAAAGGCAGACATCCTAGTGCTTGATCCTAAAAAAATCAAAGGAATTTTGTCAGAGCAAATTGAACATTCTGATCCGCTTTTGGACGGGGCTCTACGAATGGTCAAACGAGGAGCCGAAGAAATCGAATCTGTGTATATTAATGGCAAACTCGCCGTAACAGATGGCAATATCACCGACGTTGTTGGGAACGAATACCTAGGAGAGGTTTTATTTAGCACAAACAACCAGGGCGCCATGAAAAGAATAGATTCGCGGAATAAGATCAACGATGAAATTATTGACCATCCATTTGTAGACTATTGGGATATATTCATACTTAAGCATCAAGACAACAGAAATATCACGTTGCATTGTCTGGGGGTATTGCTAAATTACTCTGCGCTGGTTTGCCTAGCATTGACTTGGAATCCCTGGTGTCTAATGTTCGTGCCGCTCTCGCAAGTAATCGGGTTATTGGGTCATTATCTGTTTGAAAGGAGTCATATCGATAAGAGAGACGCCATCTTCTCATTTCGAGCAATCTACTGTCTGAATAAATTATTCATAAGAGTCGTTACCGGCAACTATTTCAAGGATATCTCCAATGTGAATACAAGGCTACAAGAGCATCTCAAGCAAAAGAATATTGAATCTAAAAGGAAAAAGGCGCTTAACTCTTGAGCACACCTACCGGCCCAATAACTTCGTCCAATAAATGGAAAAAATTTTGGGTTGGGTATCTTATTTTTTGTGTGTGCTATATGGGAACTGAATATTTCGCCAAACACGCCCGCATACTTCCACTATCTCAATTAGATACCGCTATTCCATTTCTAGAGTGGACCGTTTGGATCTATTTGTCGCAATTTCTTTTGGTATTTTTGGCTGCCTGGAAAATTAACGATTCTAAGATACTTTCCGTTACTTTTTGTGCGATGGCGCTAGCAAGTATTGTATCATTTATAGTGTTCATTGCCATGCCTACTAGATTACCTCGCGTCTTCCATTGCGAAAGCACTATTTGTAGAGTCATGTTTTCTTGTCTTTATTTGACAGATAGTGATTCAAACTGTTTTCCTTCATTGCATGTTTCTATCTCCACTTTGGCTTCATATGGATTGTATAAATCTGCCAAAAAATTGTCAGGACTCTTCCTTTTATGGTCGATTTTAATTTGGATTTCGACTCTTACTACAAAACAACACTGTGTCATTGATGTAGTCGGAGGCATTATTATGGCAACTGTTTCGATCTGGATCATCAAATTCTTATTAATAGACCGGGATAGCCGTTTAAGAAATCCAGGTTAAGTCCAGATTTCGAAAATTTGCTGAACTTCTTCTGGTTTTAACGGCCGGTTGAAAATCAGAGGACATTTCAAATCTCCTAATCTTATTCCAGATTTATTGTAGTAATTCTGAATTTTTTGGACGAGGCCTGGACAAGACTTTACTTGGACCGACTCCAGCTGCTTAAGCGATCTGGCCTTTCTGTACCCATAGGACTTCAGCAACTGACATTCAATTTTCTGCTCCATATGGCTTGAGGGTGAGTATTCGTTGACATCTAAAAGAACAAGATATCCCAATTTATAGTCGGACCACTTACAAGGAATAGCTATAGAATAAGCTTGGATATTTAACTGATTAAAACACTCAAAAACAAAAGCTTCGGTGAGCTTTTCGCCCACCATATCTGTACAAAGTCCATCTCTACAAATAAATTCAAAACAAGGCATTTCGTTATAAAAATGTGTTACCATCACTTCGTCATGAGTTCGATATCGGTACAGGCCACTGGTATTGCTGATAATTACTTTATATCTATATCCCAATTCTAACTCGTGGAGTCTGAAAACTAATCCATTTGTATTCTCAAACTCCATAAAAATATGGGTGTATAGGGGTAAAAATCCTTTCGCCAGAATAGAGGGAAAAGTCACAGGCGCTTCGGTGCTTATTAGTCCTTTGCCTTGAATTATTACATTAGGAATTTTTTTTTGGATTGCTTGAACAAATGGACTTGAGGTTCCACTTGTCCAACAGGATATAAATTTAAGTTTAGGCCATATTTCATTTATTTCCTGCTCAGAAAAGAGCTCAAGAAGCCTAAGAATGGAATGCAGAAAGGAAGGGTGCCAAATCGAAATAATTTCCAAATTTGACTCGTTCGCTAAAAACCTCGTTAATTCAGAAAAAAAAACATCAGGATCCGTGATCGTTTGAATCCGACTCAAATCTACTAAAAATGGAGACAAAATGAACCGTGACATAGGGCTAAGGTAATCTGTATCCTTTCTAAAGGACGATTCAGTAACCCCGTCACCCACCCTGGGACTAATTGAAATATAAATTCTGCCAGTCTCGAATCTAGGTCCTCTGGATAGCAAATCTTGAATCCATAGCAAAGCTAACGAGTTAAATGCTTTTTTCAACGAACGGGTATATGGGATTGATTTTGATGCCCCGGAACTTCCTGACGTTGTTTCCCAACTCAAAATCGACTTAGACGTTAAAATAGATTCTCCGGTTGTTTTTTGCCACTCAATACAATTTTGAATATCAGAATAATCGACTAGAGGAATTTTTGTTTTAAAACATTCGTAAGAATCAGATGAGTGCACAAGATGCTGTTTTCCATACCAAGTTGTAGATAAATCAGTGACTACACGAAACAATACCCGATCCTGTACTAAACTGATTTTTTGAATTGAGGAATAAAAATGCCGTGTACTCGGATAAGTAACAATGCTGGATAAAGCCCTCGCAAGACCTAACATTTAGTCTGCCCTGTGTTTAGAATTTGGATATAGCCTTGACCCGACTTCGATCCAGGTTCCCTGTTCGATTCTTACTCCAGGACCTACATTGGTCCCTGCACCCACAAAAGACCCAGATCCAACTTGAATCTCTTGAACAAACAGTAAAAATCCGTTCTTGGATTTTTTTGGTTTAATAATATGGGACGCAAAGCCACATCGATATCCAATAATCACACCATCTCCTACCACAAGCAAACTTCTGTCTAAAACTGTAATATCAATTGCCCAATACACATTTTTTCCGATCGTGCTGCCCCATAATCTAAGCCATGCACTAAATGCACCCGGGATGATAATTAAAGCCCTTTCAAAATACGGGAAGGCAATCAAGAACGCCTGAATATGATGAGTTCCCCACCAGGCGATGTAGCTTGGAGATTGCAAATTAAAGACGCCCTGGAGCTTTGGAAATATCATCTGATGCAGCTTAAAAGCCAGCAGAGGAACAATATAAATAAAAGCTAGCATGGCAATAAGGCCAATAAATACATGGCCAGAAAGGGCATAAATTCCGCCTAAAATTGCACCTACCCCTTGTAAAACAGGAAAAAAAACAATCCATCTGCTTAATTTCATTTGCTATCCCAAAAACGGATACATTACAGCTTTTTTGAGACTAAAATTTTTCGCCATAGCGATATCCGTAGGGTAATCAAATGCCTCTTTAAACGTTCCATGAATCCGGTCCCAAATTGAAAAATTTGCACCAAAATTACAGGAACCTTTGGCATGGTGATAAGCGTGATTCCTGGGATTAATAAAAAACCACAGCAACATCCTCCAATTAGAATCCTGAGCGGGATATAGTCTGGAATGCCTCCACAAATCCAAAATGGATGTTATTCCCATCGCCAACCCTACAGCTTGGGAATGCTGAAAAATATAGGCTACGGTGGAATTAGCCAGGCAATAAACAATAAAAAAGCTTCCGATTAAACTATTTCTAGAACTAGATACTACGTCCATCTCTGTCACAGAATGATGGATCCTGTGAAATATCCATCCTCTACCCGAATGAAGAAAGCGATGATTCCAATAATAAAGGTAATCAATCCCCAAAAAGCAAATTAAAAAGACACAAACTGGGCTCAAATGAATAGCATGCGCAAATCTTGGAAACAAGGCTGAAAGTACATAATTTCCCATTAAAAATTGAATAAATGGCACGAAAATCCCTTGAATGGCGAGAGATAGAATGTCTAAGATCCAGTCCTCTTTTTTTTTGTTTTTTAAGAGCATTTTAGAATTTGGATTAATCAAAAGAAGTAAAATGAATACAAAAACAATAGCCGTAAATTGAGTCATATTAAAATGTCCATCGTATACCTAGTTGTTTCCAACTCAAATGGATTTTGATCCTTCTCAAAACACTCCCATATTTTTTCTATTTCCTTCATGACGCAATCCGATCCTGAATAACAAAAGGTTACCTTAGAAAAAGAATCAAAATTTTTTTGTTGAACTTTCAAAATCTCGAGATCTTGATCAATCACTTTTTGCCCCAATAACCGAACAATAGGGCCGGAGAATCGTGTAAATAAACCAAATGAGTATGTTAGATCCGTGTACACCATAGTTTCAGAGTGACTAATCATTCTTAAAAACGACGTAATAATAAATTTTCTATTCTCATCAAAATGATACTCCACCGTAGTAATATTGGGTGCGATGAAGCGGTCGATATGAATAACTTGGGATTTTGATGGATTTAAAAAATTGGAAAATAATCCAAAATTATCTGATTCATTATAGTAATTGATCTGGACTTCAGCATTTGATTGGGTCACTGTAATTTGAATTTTATTTTTTTTGGGCACTCTAAAAATTACGGGATGAATAAAAACGGTATGCGGAACATTGATAAAATTTTCGGCACAATTTGGAACAGAGTTTTCAAACCGATTCACTAGCCGCTGGGTCCTGTAGGCCGGAGATTCAAAGTGAGGGCTCCTCATAGGTAAAGGGCTCATTGGCGTATCGCTTAGACAGACAAATATAAAGTTATCCTGTTCACACACTCTGTATGTCTTTACTCTGCGCATTCCAGTCTTGTTATCTTTGGGTTCATAGGGGATATCTGATACGCGTCCGGATCCGTCATAAGCCCATCCATGGTAAGAACATTTTAAGCATCCATTTCTGACCGTTCCTTTTGATAGAGGTGCCCCACGGTGAATACAGTAATCTTGAACACAGACGGCTATTCCATTTTCATCTCTAAAAAGTACGTATTGAATGCCTAATAGACTGAAAGATAACGGCTTTACCTTAGATAATTCTTCACCCCTACAACAAACCCACCACGCATCTTCTAATCTCATGGAAGAGACGCCTCAACTGTCATGTCTGTATATACAAAGACCTGACATCCCAGGCGGGATCGGGGTGTACTATCAAATAAGGACAGAACCTCCAATTCTTCTTTTGTTGGGGCAGGCAAAAGTTCCGGTAGACTTGGAATAACTTCGACTCGGCAAACCCCACACAGTCCTGTCCTGCACCCCCAAAAAATGGGTGCCGGGTGCTCCGCAAATGCGTCTAGAAGAGCAGTACCATCTGGCACATCAATAACCAAATTTTGCTGACTCGGAATTTTAATTTTTCTCATTCATGCCCTTCATAAATAATTTTAATTTCTTTGAGTTTAAGTCAAGATATTTTCCTACAGAATTTTGCTTCATTATTTTCATCTCTAGGTTCTCTCGTGACAAAAACGAAAACCCTTCAACATATTTTTGATAGTCTGAGATCGCTTTTTGGAATGATTGCCAGGACCTACTCAAACCCTCGGATTCTAAAGTAAAACATTGAATCATCATATCCAGAGCTTCGGACTTCGAAAATCCAAATACATCAGATGTCAGCAACAAAAAAACATTCGGAAAAACAGCCGGCTCGTACCAAAATAGCCCGTTTACGGTAACCGAAAAATTTGCATGATCCCTTTGACAACCCATTACAAGTTGATTGGCGATCCATTTTTCAAATCCGGTGGGCTTTGGTAAAGATTTAATGAGCCCTTTGGAAAATAGTAAGGAACTGTTGAAGTGAAACGATTCGTCCAAGTAATGATGATAACTTACTTTCGACGGAATGGGGGCGTCCTGTTGATGGGGGTGGTTTGAATAATATTTGCTAAGTTCATGCTGTACTAACTTCCCTTTGATTGTCCTAATCCCTCTTACGGTAAAATATTGAGATGCTAAAAATGAATTACCGGATGAAAGAAGAGAAAAGGCTTGAATTTGAAGTCGTTTCCAAAACGCTCTTACCCGATTTGAATTTTGAAAGATCATTGTTTCAACGTAATACGGCCTCATGGGATAGGTAAAGATGCGCTTTCCAAATCGTTTAAGCTCATAAGTTTCAGAAATGGTTTTAAATGCATTGATGTGCGCACGCTCTTGGGATGTTTCAAGATCCAGTGTGTCACAGACAAGCCTAAACTCTTCTTGGCCATAAAACCCTGCAGCCGCCGTTTGGTTTAAAAATATGGTGGCAATTTCTGCAGATATAATTTGTGAAAAATAGGCAATCCAATACATATGATTCAGCACCATTTTTTGATCATCTGAAGCATGTTCCCAGAGTTGGGTTCCATAGAGCAATGAAAATTCAGGAGGGCTCCAAAATTCTTTTATGCTGTCCTCATAGCGATATTGATCAGCTAGTAAATCTAGCTCATCAGCCCTATTTTGGGCCTTATTTCTAATAAAATTCAATTCCATCTTACGAATAAGGACGGGATCTTGCGACAAAAATACTGACTGTCTTTGCCATAATCCTGGCTGATATTCTCTAAATCTCATTTACATTCCTACACATATGAAACGGTTGATCTTCTACAAACCGAATAAAATCAACTATTGCCCTGTCGTCCTGAAGCGGATGCGCTAAATTGAATCGAATGCTCTCAAAAATCTTAGTATCACCAAGTGCAAAATATTTACCGGCAAATAAAGTAATAAAAAGAACCAACTGGTTAAAAATTTTTGCGAATAAACTACTCTTGGCGGGAGTCAATGCAATCATGTGCCCGATCGTTCCCCCGTCTGCAGAAAGCCTAAGTGCGAAAAGTAAATATAGTCGAAAAAAACCAGGACCTAATGTAACTGTACCGGCATTTCCTGGCCAGTAAGTTAACTGATAGTGTATTGGTTGTCCTTTATATATTCTGAACAAAATTTTCCCTAAAATTGATTTTGTTTGAATGCCATGGACATTTCTAAATGAAATGATATTTTCACTTCTTCTGTGTGATTCCATCTTAAGAGGAATTGAAATCCAGTGGACAGATTTAAAATGTTGTTCATCGATAGCGTTGACTAGTACAACATGCGGATGACATTTTTTTTCGAAAGAAGATGTCATTTTATGTTTAACAGATACGCCAACAAGATCCATTGGAAGAGGTAAATCTGTTGGCGAATTGTTTCCTAGCCAAATCCAAATTAACCCTAGATGATCAACAACTGTCCATGGATTTGTTTTAATCTGATTCGCTAATCCTGAAGTTTTGGAAGGAATATCTACACAAGATCCTGTTGAATCAAAACACCATCTATGAAAAAAACACCGAATACTTTCCTTTTCAACTCTACCTTCTTTCAGATGAGCTCCCATATGGGGACAAAAGGCGTCTAAGGCCCTTATGAATCCACTTTCTGTTCGAAAAATAACAATTTCAATACCAAACAGTTCAGTCCCTACAAGTTTCCCTTTTTTTACCGATCGGGATGGCATCAAAAAATACCATCCTTCGGAATACATGTTTTTATTTCCAAAATTTTTTGAGGGCATTAGATTTTTAATTTTGACATTTGATATACAGAAAGGGGTACAAAAAAATCATTTTTTTCTAACTCTTCTTTAAGAGGAAAAAAACCTGATGTTGTCACTAAATGTTTCAAAATATTTAATTTTTTTTGGGTGGTGGCAAAAGCCTCAACGTCGTTTAGAAACTTGATTCGTTGATTCTTTGCTATCCCATCGCACTGAGACTCTAGGGTGGCTAGGATAGATTGAGGTCCAATACGGACCAAATATATTAGTTCTTTAACGGCATCATAAATAAATTTGGTTTCATGGGAACTGAGTAAGTTTGAGTCAAAAAACAAGACTCCTGATCCATGATGGTCTGCTTCATCGGCCAAAATATCCATAAGTATTTTTTTTAAATTTAAATCTAGGCAAGAGTCGGCCAAGCCTTTGTAGTGAAACATTCCCCAACCTTCTAAAATAATTTGAACAATACACTGAAGCGCTAGTCTGGTACCTGACTCGATAATGTGAATGAGTAACTTAAAAAACGGATGTTGCACTGCGACGGATACGTCTGAACTACCACAAAATTGACTAAGCTGATAATAGTGTCTAGCTTCCTGGCTCGAAAAAACACTATACATAATACGTTCCTCAACGGATTCAGACAGTAAATTCATTTTTGCAGCAAACGCCATTCCCGATTGTTCGATGGCGAAGGATTCGATTACGGATTCATTTGCCAGAATCTCTAAAACTTTAATTTGGATGTCGTTGGGTAGCGCGTTATACAGTGAAGATTTGTCTAATTTGTAAAAGTGATCAGGCCAAAAATGGCCTATTTTTCCGTCCGATAAGGAATTACTACCTAATAATCTCTTGACTATACGGTGACTTTTTGAATTATTCGGGAGATGGGGCAAATGATATCCTACTGAGACCTCAATGTTTTTCTTCAAGCCAGAATTCCTTTCATCAGCAAAATATCCTGTTCAGAATGGCCCTGAAAATTCGAAAAGGTAGAAACCGTCGAAAATTTACTAGTGCTAATGCATCAATACCAACTTCTGTATATAAAATTTCTGATCTTGATTCTGCAATTTTTTTAACAACTTTTGCAACACGACAAGGATCGGACGCTTTATGGATCAAGTTTCTCTGAAATTCTTTAAATTGCACCCTGAAACTGGCATAACGATCTGACGTCTTCATTCCCCAAATTGCTCTAGAAGCGAATCCTGTTTTGTGGCTTCCGGGTCTCACAACTGAAACCCAAATATTTCTCAATTTTAATTCATACCGTATTCCCTCCAAGAAACCTTCCAAGGCAAATTTTGAGGCAGAATACATCGACATAAATGGAAGGCCAACAACCCCTGCTACTGAAGAAATGACGATTATCTTTCCTCTCTCTTTCGACATAAATGGCAATATTCGAATAATAAATTTTGCAATGGCTTTAAAATTGATATCCAGAGCATCATCAATCTCTTGGTCGGAATAACTCTCAAATTCGCCGAGTACCATTTGTCCAGCCGATATGACTATTGTGTCGACAGGCTTCGTTCCAGGCGCAGACAAATAAGACTCTAAGCTTGAAAAAGAATCCAATTGCATTAGATCAAATAAAATAGTCTTGATTTTTGGATATTCCCATGATGGCGCAACAGCTCCATGATGGGTTGCGATAACATCCCATTCAGACTTTGCAAACTGCTCTACGATAAGGTTACCAAAACCTGTGGTTGACCCAACACAAAGCACCGTTTTTTTCATAATTTTTTTGTCTTAAACAAAGATTTAATTCCATACTTAAACGGCATCCACAAAGTCATTTTAGCAAGACAGAGCAACTCATCGCCTTGAGCATAGCCAGGATTTTTTTCAACAAAAAACTTTATTTTTGGGTTCGATTCTAAAAGTTCTTCGCTAATATCAGCTATGCCATTTTTAACAAATGCATTTTTCTTAAGAAGTACCAGATTTTTTTCACGTAAATATTCTTCTTTAAAAAGGGTTGAGCCTAAATCATCCATCACGTTTCTAACTGAGGCTGGCGTTTCCTTATCATACCGAGGAAAATACCAGGAAAAATTGTTGGCCATCATTAGATAAGTTTTGTATCCCTTGCTAATTAAAATCCAATAAAGCGGAGAAAAAGGCCTTTTTATTTTTCTTTTGAACATGTATGCCAGAAAAGCTTTTCCTAAATTCCGATTCCCCCAATATTCTTTCCTTACGACCGTATCTCCAGAAAAAATGGCTTTTGTTACATTATCATTTGTTAAAACAGATCGAATGGTGGAAAAGCCTACTACATCTCCTAATGTATTATCTATCATTAAAATAACATCGTCTTTTGCAAACAAGTCCTCATCGAAGAGTTTTCTATCTGTGTTTGAATAATATTCGGAGTAAAGCAAAAACATTTTATCGATCGTTTCTGAACCAAGCTTACTGACTGATATTACAAATGTTGAAATCATGAGATTATTTTTTCTGTGGCTGATTGCGCCACATTTAGTATTTAGTGCGGGACATTAAAATAATATATAATAATTTATTTCTCAAATTATTAACACTAGTTGTGCTTCAATTTTTCTGTAAAATTGGGTTTTCCACGAAACCCATATTTGGTTAGACAACGGAAGCGAGGGGCAGTGTCCAGACGGGCGAAAGCCGCCCGAAGGGTTTAGTCTGGACACTGCCGTGAACGGACGTTACGAAAGAGAGCCAAATCTGATTCCATAGTGGCCGGTAAAACTACTAAACGGAGGTCAGAAATGGCTCGAATAAACGGTACCGCAACAGAAGAAATATTGGAGCATGCCAACTGTTGATG
>Ga0214923_10002026_pt1 | contig 27752 bp, 27 predicted proteins | sample LL1510_MetaG_FD_177993 | JGI IMG/M metagenome (GOLD analysis project Ga0214923, IMG submission 177993) | Freshwater microbial communities from Lake Lanier, Atlanta, Georgia, United States - LL-1510 | ecosystem: Environmental > Aquatic > Freshwater > Lake | place: USA: Georgia | collected...
TTGAGAACCAATAGAACCAGTTGCACCTGTAAAGCCTTGGGCTCCTGTTAAACCTATTGCACCGGTTGGTCCTGTATCACCCGTTGGTCCTTGTGTACCTGTAAAGCCTTGGGCGCCTGTAAAGCCTATTGCGCCTGTTGCACCTGTAGGACCAGTTAACCCTTGTGTACCTGTAAAGCCTTGAGCGCCTGTAAAGCCTATTGCGCCTGTTGCACCTGTAGGACCAGTTAACCCTTGAGAACCAATAGAACCAGTTGCACCTGTAAAGCCTTGGGCTCCTGTTGCACCTGTAGGACCAGTTAATCCTTGAGAACCAATAGAACCAGTTGCACCTGTAAAGCCTTGGGCTCCTGTTGGTCCTGTTGCACCTGTTGGTCCTTGTGTACCTGTAGGACCTGTATTAGTTGCTATTCCTGGTATACCTTGTGAACCGGTTGGACCGGTTTGTCCTTGTGGACCTGTAAAACCTGTTGCTCCAGTATTAGTTGCTATGCCGTTGGCACCAGTTGGGCCGATAACACCAGTTGGACCGGTTGGACCAGTTGTACCAGTTGGACCTGTTGGACCTGTTGGACCTGTTGTACCTGTTGGACCTGTTGAACCAGTAGTACCAATAATGCCTGTATTACCTGAACTTGTTAATATATATAAATCATTATATCGTAAATCATAACCATTATCAACCCATATACCAGTAATACCACTCGTAATTCCAACTTGTCTGGTTAGCTCTAAAGCTATCGGATCTATAATACCATCAACATTTAATTTACCAGTTATATTAAAAGCACCACTTGGCCCAAATGTTGGATCAAATGTTAATAATTTAGAACCTGTTACACCTGAACCATAGTAAAATAAAACTGCACCAGTTGGACCAGTACCAATATTTACAGAACTACCAGAACCCGCTGGACCAGTCGGTCCGATTAATCCATTTGCACCTGTTGGACCTGTTGGACCAGTTGGACCAGTTCCAATATTTACCGGACCTGTTGGACCTGTTGGACCAATAACATTTGTAGATGTAATAACATTAACACAACATTTAATAATACAATCATAAGAATAATTAAAATTATTTATAGGTTGAGGTAAGCATTCAGATTCGACTGATGCAATATAAGGTATATTATTAATAATTGGATAAAATCTAGAACCATTTAAATAAACTTTCGTTCCTGCTTTAATTTTAACTAATTGTTGATTTAAATAATTATTATCAAAATAAAATAAACCATAACCGGTTCCATTAACAAATTGACTTTCAACTTGTACTTTAATTGTTTTTTTAATATTAACTATAGAATTATTAATGTAAATACCATTTTGTGATGGATTTTTAATATAAATTTTATCTATATCTATATTTGAATTTATAATTTCTATACCATTTTTTGATGAAAATAATGATACTAATTTATAAATATCATAATTTTCTTTTGTAATATTATTAAATTGTATAGTTTCAATATACTTTATTAGAAAAGATTTTACTTTAATTCTAGTATTATTTCCATTAAATATTAATTTATTATTATTATTAGTAGGTTGGTTTATTAAACTGTAATTTTGATTACATAATCCTAAAATGACTTCACAACCTATTAATTTTGAACCATTTTGAAATATTAAATTTCCACTATTTATAATTAATAATATTAATGTATCTTTTTCTACTTCAACTATCGCATTATTAACAACATTAATCGTTGTTGTTATGATATATACATTTTTGCTGGTAAATTTTGTATTTTCTGTAATGTCTGAACTAATTATTACCTTCATTCTTATATATAAAAATAAGAAAATATAAATTTTATAATTTATATTTCAATACTATTTTGTAAATTTAATTTTTGTTCGACCTTCATATCTATATGCATATTTATTATCAAGTAAATATTGATTTAGATTAATATTATTTATATATATATTTGCTAAAATTCTACCATATTTATCTTCTCCTTCAAGTTCTAAATAAACTATTTTATTTAGTATCATGTTTTCTACTACTTTCTTTGCTTCATTTGCTTTTTTTATTTCTTTTATATTTTTAGATCTTAATTCAGGTGTATCTATGTGAGCTAATCTTAATTTGTATTTATATATTGTTGAACTATTCGGTAATGAAAATACTGCATGTACTGTATCTCCATCATATACATGAACTATCTTTGCCCAAACATTTATCTTATTTAATGTATAAAATTTTGTTAGTTTATTATAATTTCTGTATTTCCATTTATAATAATATTTTTTTATAAACCCAATCATCCTCTTAATATATTTATTATAATTCTATTAATTTATATTTATATTTATATTTATTATTATATAAAATGGAAAATTTAACTTGTTATTGTATTGTATCTGAAAATAATAATAGAACTTATGTTGGAGCTACTAATAATTTTAATAAAAGAATAAGGCAACATAATAGGGAGCTAACCGGTGGTGCAAAGGCAACTTGTGGTTATACTTGGAAACCACTAATTCTTATAACCGGTTTTAGTAGTAGAAATGAACTGCTTAGCTTTGAATGGCATTTTAAACATGTAAAAAATCTTAATATTAGAGGTGGTGTTAATAGAAGATTACAAGCATTAGATATACTAACCCACCAAGATAAATGGAAAAAATTGAAAATATTAATGGTTTAAATTATTATGGTTTAAAATATATATCCTCTGACTAGAATGGCTCCATTTTTTTCAAGTGATTTTTATCCAGTTATTATGAGTATTGAAGCACAGATTGCTTTAGTTAATAACGAAATAGTCGTCTTGATAAATGATCGGCACCATCACGAGAACTATTTAGATGACCTACTGTCTCAACCAGATTCGGAGGAAAGGGTTGCACTGCTTCTGCAACAAAACGATGAAACTGCTCGTCAAATTAGGACAATGCAGGAAAACGTCGCTCAAATGAAGCGGAGAATACAAGACCTTGTCCTTCTGCACCAAGTTGCTATTGATCGTGAAGAACATCATTGCTTATTGTTTGGTGGTTTTTTGGTGTAGGTTTGACAGTTGAAATTAGCAAAAAAGTTGAATATTATATAAACCTTGAATAAATTATACTAATTATTACAAACAATACTCAATGCCAACTAAAATAGAGTTGTTGGATCGTCTAAAAGTCCTTGCGGATAGCATGATACGTCTTTACGACCGTGCAGCAAAAAGGCAGGCTAAAAAAGCCGGAATCCGTAAAAAGGCTAAGTAAATTCAAAGCCTATCAATATATGTTTTTTATCAAAAATAATTGAAAATTATTATTATTAGAAATAACTAACCCAATGTTCCAGATATTCTGGTATATTATCATAGGTCTTTCCATTTGGTTTCTTAATAGGAAACCTCCAGTTCCTCCAAAACAAGAAGATCCGTTCTGTAGCAGATGTGTTGTAAGTGCATACGAGCAACTTGGTCGGGCGGCAGATTTTGAATCTCTTGCTTACATGCCAACCGGATTTAGGGTCCCGGTTATATTTCCGCCCCACACTATTATGTGGTTGATAAAAGTTAGAGAAGTGGATGGAGAGATCTGGTTGAAAGTGTGTGGAGAAACACCATCAGGATACGGAATCGGGTGGATACGAAGGCGCAACCTTTGAAACCTACATTTCTGTATCAAGCTGATAGTTTTCAGAATTTTCTATATTTAGTTCAACAAAAGTATTTAAGTTTTTAACATCAAAATTTTCTGTATTAGATTTATAAGTATCTTTTTTTTTATTTAAAATTGTATTAAAATTATTAGAATTATTATTAAAATTATTAGAATTATTATTATCATCATTATCATTATTATTAAATTTAATTAAATTATTAATTAGAGTTAAAACATCAAATGGTGAAAAATTATTAATAGATAAATCATCATACCCAAATACATTTTTAACGGCCATTAATAAATCATAAAATTTCAGATAATTAGGTTCATCATAATTATAATAAATAATATTATCAAAAATATAATTTTTAATAAATGGAGGAAAAGATAATAATTCATTAGGTAATTTAAATAATTTTTTTATAGAAGAACAAAATTCAAGAAATATTTCATTTTTTGAATCTTTATTTTCTATTATAATATTCATTAATTTTTCATTATTATAAAAATAATAATCATAATATGAATATATATATAGATATTTAACTAAATCAATTAAAAATTTTTGTACGGAATCGTTAAAAGGTATATAAATATTAATATAATTAAAAAAATTATAAAAAGTTAGATAATTAAAATTGTTTATATTATTAATAAACATAAATTCATATAGATCTGATACATTATATTCTAATAATTTAAATGCTTTAGTTAATATATAAAATATATTTAATAAACTAGATAAATTATTTATAACATTATCTTCATATTTAATCTTAAATAGATTCTTAGATTTTTTTATAAAATTAAAATCTTTTAATTCATTACAATTAAAATAAAAAACATCTAATTTATATTGAAAAGTATAAAATTCATTAATATCATTGTCTTTTGATTTTTCAAATAATATTTTACCTATTTTTTTATTATTTAATATAAATGAAACATCTGTAATTTCCTCTAAGGAATAATCATTATTATTTATTTTTATAAAATATCTAACAATATCAATATAATTAATTTTAAAATTATTTTTTAATAAAGAATTTGTTTTTAAATCAATTATACTTTTAAGTTGTGGAATCATTTTTATTAAATGATTCATATTAATAAATTTATCATCTTGATAATATTCTTTTTTAAAAATATTTTTCATATAAAAATCATTATAATTACTAAATTTACTATTCTTAACAAGAAGATATTTATAAATTATTGAATTTAATATTTTTTTATAATTATCAAAATTAAATAATTGAATTTTCTCATATTGTTTACAAGTTTTAATAAAATTTGTTGAATTATCTATCTTTTTATTGATGTTAAACGGGTTTAGTTTTTTTATTATTTTGCTAATTGTTGTATTATCAGATAAATTTAATATTTTTAATACAATTTCTTCTGAATATTTAATTTTATCACTAAAATTATCAATATCTAAATTTAAATTATCTTTATGATTTGTAAATTCTAAATAATTTGTATAATAAACAAAATACAATTTTAGTAAATTATATTTATAAAAAAAGGTTTTTGTATCAGTTGTATAAATATCTTCATAAATCTTTTCAAATAGTGGTTTTATATTTTCCCATTTATATTCATCAATATCTTGTTCTAAATAATTTTTTATTTCGTCAAATGGTATAGTTAATAATATAATAAATTTTTTTTCATTATAATACATATTTATATATTTTATTATTATCTATAATAATCAAAATATTTTTTATAAATGAACTAATAAAAATATTGAAAAAGAATAAGAATATAATAATATTATTATATACAATCATGAATAATACTGAAAATAAATTTTTTACTAAAAATAATTTTTTTACTGAAAAAAAATTTATATCAATAGATCAATCTCACGAAATTGATACTTCTATAATTGAAGATTTTTGTTATCTTACTATTATTAAAATTACTCCTGAAAATTATAAAACACTATTACTACTATTTAAAGATATTATATTATATCTTAATCTTAGTGATATTAAATATATTAAACAATTTATACACTGTGAAGATATAAAATCTTTTAAAAATAGCACTATAAATGCTAGTGATGAATACAATGATTTTGTTTGGATAACAACTAATATTGTAGATTTTATGGAAGAAATTTGTCGTGCTTTAAATATAAATCATTTTTATATAAAAAATTGATTTAATATAAATATATATTAATTATTATATATTAAATGAATAATAATACACCATTAAATGGAAAACTACGTTTTAAAAATATTAAAAAACCCTTTAAAAATCCTGAAATAAATCAAGATGATGTTAATAAAAAGTTTGATATTATTAAAAGTCATGGAGCTGATTTATTAGACAAAGAAGATATTATGGTTAGTAAAGAAGTGTTTGATGATGAAAAAGATAACTTTGATGATATGGGTGGTAATGAAGGATTAAAAGAAAATCTTTTAAGAGGAATTTATGCTTATGGTTTTGAAATTCCATCTAGAATTCAAAGTCTTGCTATTCCACAAATTATAAATGGAAGAGAAATTCTAGCACAATCGCAATCTGGCACTGGTAAAACAGGAGCTTTTTTAATTTCTGCTATTCAAATGATTGATGAAAATTTAAATGCACCTCAAGTTATTATTTTATCACCTACTCATGTTTTAGCACAACAAACTTATATGGTTGGTAAATCAATTGTAAATTTCTTTGAAAATATTACTTTTTCATTTAGTGTTGGCGGAACTGACAGATTACAAAATTTAAAAGAATTAGGATTAAAGACAAAGGAAAAAGATAATGAAAAAGTAGCACAAATTATAGTAGCAACACCTGGTAGATTATTTGATTTATTACAATCAAATGCTTCACTATTCGACCATATTAAATTATTTATTGTTGATGAGTGTGATGAACTGTTAGCAGGTTCATTTAGAGATGAATTGAAAAATATTATTGAAAGATTACCTACAACTATACAAATCTGTTTATTTTCAGCTACACTTACAAATGAAGTTGTTACACTCGCTGATATATTATTAAAGAATCCTGTAAAGATATTAATTAAAAAAGAAAAAATGACACTTGAAGGTATCGTCCAAACATATATTGATATTGTTAGAGAAGAACAAAAATTAGATATATTATTAGATATGTTATCTACATTACAAATTTCACAATTTATAGTGTATGTTAATACTAAAAAAAGAGCTGAATGGCTTGGTAATGAATTAGAAAAAGAAAATTATTCAGTTATGACGCTAAATGGTGGTTATAATAAATTAGAAATTGCTGAAATTATTAGAAACTTTAAACAAGGTAAAGCTAAATGTCTTATTTCTACAGATCTAATATGTAGAGGTATTGATATCCAACAATTATCACTCGTTATTAATTATGATATGCCAAGAGCGGATAATATCCAAACATATATTCATAGAATTGGTAGAACTGGTAGATACGGTAAAAAAGGATTGGCTATTAATTTAGTCACTAAATATGAAAAAGACGTACAAAATCTTATTTCTCTCACATTTAAATGCCCTATTAAACCTTTAGAACAAGATTTTATTAAATTAATTTAATAATTTTTATATTAGATTCAGTATAATATCTTAAAAATTAAATATTTATATTTTTCTATAAAAATATAAATTAACTATTTATTGTTTTATTACTTATTCTTCTGCAGTGACACTCTTATAGCTTCTTACTGCTCCACCTCTTCCTCTGGAATATGATTGACCTCTAGTTGATGGTTGACCTCTTGAAGATTGTTCGGTTTGGTATGTTGACTGATGTGTAGTATTTTGACTTTGTGTAGTATTTTGACTTGGTTTATTTTTCTTATGACTAACTGTTTGAAATCCATCTGCTGATACATCTTTTGTATTAAATTCATCACCCTGATTTTGAGTAAATACTAAATTAGATTTATTAAACTCTACCTCAGAATCTTTGAAAATTCTCTTTACTAACTTTTTATGGACGTTTAATGGTGTTCTTGATGTAAATAACAACATACCTTCATCGTAATGAAGTCTAAGAAATGAATCTTTTTGTTGTTTTAATTTTTCAGATGTTGCTACATCACAAGTATATTTGGTGACAGAAGTATACTTAGAAACACTAAAATCAAGTTCTTTTTTAAACTCAGCAAAGTTATCACGATTAAAAAGCAACATAATAATATTGCACTCAGGATGATTGCTGAATTTAAGATGAAATTTAGATTTTAATTCGTTGATAGATGTAAAGATTTTCTTGACATCCTCAGGATTATCATTCTTATAATCATACTTTCTGTAACATGTTACATTAGCATTTTTTTTAGTTTCTGTTTGTTGTTCCATTTTATAAGTTATTATAAAAATATATATTTATATTGTTTTCTATTTTTTTGAATTTATTAGTAAACTAAATGATAAAACTAGATAAAAATTGATTTAGCTATATAATGTGTTCTAATATATATATATAAATTAATATATTAAAAATATGGCAAATATTATTCAAAAAAAAAGATTTGCGAATGAAAAAAAAATGTTAGAAGAAGGGCCACTACATTATAGCACAGCTTATCCAGATGATGAGAATCCACTTATTTGGTATTATATTATTTACGGCCAAGAAGGTACTGATTATTATGGTGGTAAATATATTGGTAAAATTACTCATAGCACTAAATATCCTGTTGAACCTCCTTCTTATGAGATGTTTACACCTAGTGGTCGATTTGAGATTCTTAAAAATATTTGTTTAACTAATTCGGGATATCATAAAAATGAATGGAGTAGTACTTGGAATATTAAAACTATCCTAATTGCGTTTAATTCTATCTTTAATGCTGATGATACTACTGGAATCTCTCATATTAAAAGAACTAAAGAAGAAAGAAATAAATTAGCTTTAGATAGTGATGAATATAATAAAAAAAATCATGCTAAAATTTATGAAAAGTTTATGACTTTTACATATCTTTCTCATGATCCTCCTAAATAAGATTTTTTGTATATTAAAATTATTAAAAATTGAATCTTTAAACTAATATAAATATTAATATATATATATATAATATTATGGTTATAAATAGATCAGGAGGTAATAAGACCAAAAAAATAAGTAGGAGTGTTTCTACAAAGTTTCTTCCAGTAGACAAAATTGAATCCGGACAAATGTTCGCTCAAATTTTAGGTTCTCAAGGTGAATGTAGATTTAGAGTTATTTGTTCTGATGGTGTAATAAGATTAGGTAAACTATCAGGTTATATGAGAAAAGGCCCTCGTATTTCTTCAGGTTCTTATGTTGTAGTTTCTTTAAGAGAATTCGAACAAGAACATAAAAATTGTGATGTTATTAGTTATGGTAATCCACCTCATCATATTATTTCTATCTTTAAAAAGAATGATGTTAAATTGCCTACTGATGATATTGAATTTGAAGAATCTGAAGATGAATTTGCTGATTTAGATCAATCAGTAAATAGAAAATTTGATTTACCACCAACATATAGTGATAATGATGTAGAAGAAGAAGAAAATAAAAAAGAAGAAAATATTAATTCAGATAATAAAATAGTTATTAATGGTAAAAATAATGGTAAAAATAAAGGTAAAAATAATAAAGATAGTGATGAAAAAGAGGAAGAAGAAATTGATTGGAATGATTTATAATGATTTATAAGTTTTTGTATTTTTGTAAAAATTGATTATTATTTAGAAAAATAATAATATATATATAATAATGGCTTATTTAACTAGAAATAAGAATGGTGATAATTATCAAAATCAATATGAGAATTTAGTAAATCTTATAGAAACTAGCATGATTAATAAGAAACCAGATTTGATTTTAATCAAAACATTTTTCGAACAAATTTTAGGTTCAAATGCAGCTAATTGTTTATCAATTTCTTATAATAATAAAAATATAAAATTACATAAATTAATAGAAACGATAAATGATAATGATATTGCTATAGAATCTAATTATTACGCACAATTTTTACCATACATAGATGAAAAAATTTGTTTAAAAATAATTAAAAATCAGACTTTATTAAATAAAGATTATTGTGATAAATTATATTTTGATAAAAATATAAAAAATAGCTATAGTAATTATTTAACTTTTGTAGCATTATGTATTAATAATTATAAATTTGAAATATTAAATTACACTCTTGATAATATATCATTTCAGGCATTTCTTATAGGTTATCCTTGTTTAAGGAATATAAATGAAAAAAATATTGAAAAAATAGATAATTTATACAAAACAATTAAAAAATATTTTGATGAAATTTTTGAAAAAAATACAGAAATTAATAAATTTCTTGATACTTTTATTAATAAAATGACCGTTATTAAATATATTTACAGTTTAATTTCAAAATCTATAAATAATATTGCGATTAAAAAAGCATTATTAGAAAGATGTATTAAAACTTATAATAAGGAACTAATTATAACTATACTAGAAGAATCAAATGAAAATTTAGCAAGTCCAGAATTATTAAATATACTACTTAATCAAAATTATTTTAGAGAATTAGATGGTTCTTATAATTCAAAATCTACAGCAGATATTATTGATATATTTGTATTATATGGATATGAAATTACAAAAGATTTTGTCTTAAGATTACTTGATAGAGGTTGTTATGTTAATAATATAGAAAAATACAAAATAGATCTTGATAATGAATTAGTTTTAAAAATGTCTAATTTAAATTATTATCCTTATGAATTTGATTGTGTTCCAAACATAGAAGTTTTACTTATAGAATGTTCTAAACCAAATAATCTTGATAAGATTAAATTGTTTAAAGAGAAAGGCGGTATTTATAATAAAGATTGTTTAATTAAAGCATGTGCTGTTAGAAAAAATGGAAAAGTAATTAAGTTTATAATCAATGATTGTAATATTAAACCTGATCTGGATTGTATTAAATCTTTTCAAGAAAATTATGGTATTGAGGCTTTAGATATTTTAATTCATAATTATAGTAAAAATAATACACCTGATTCAAATATTGAAAGGAAAATTGAAATTGAACCATCAATACTAGTATCAATTGATAAAAGAGATTTTGAAGTTGATATGGAATATAGTTATAATATTAGAAGTAAAATAAAAAAATTATTAAATTATAAAAAAAATGTTATTACTTTCCAAGAATTGGAAGAATTATTTCTTAAATATCTTATTAATCAAAAACTTGTTATTGGTAATTATTTTGTTGTAAATAATGATTTGTGTTCTATTATTAAAATTAATCAAAGTACACTTTTGAATATTGATGAGGTTAAAAATATTATTACCTATTTTATTGAAAAATAATTTTTTTATCTATTTATATAGTCTTAATTTTTTTATCTATTTATTTTCTAGCTCTACTTTTGGAACCTTTTTTAGAGACTCTTTTTTTTGAGGCTACTTTCTTAGAGCTTTTTTTGGAACTTGCACGGCTTCGTCTTTTTCCACCTTTCATGCTTGCTTTTTTAGAACTTGCTTTTTTAGAGGCTTTTCTTTTAGAACCAGCTGTTTTTTTGGAAGCTACTTTTTTGGAACCAGCACGGCTTCGTCGTTTGCCGCCTTTCATACTTGTTTTTTTGGAAGCTGCTTTTTTAGAACCAGCTTTTTTGGAGGCTGCTTTTTTGGAAGCTGCTTTTTTAGAACCAGCTTTTTTGGAGGCTGCTTTTTTGGAGGCTGCTTTTTTAGAACTAGCTTTTTTAGATCTTCTTTTAGCTCCACCTTTCATAGAAGTTTTTTTAGAACCAGCTTTTTTAGAAGCTTTTTTAGAAGCTTTTTTAGAACCAGCTTTCTTAGATCTTCGTTTAGCTCCTCCTTTCATAGAAGCTTTTTTAGAAGATTTTTTAGAAGATTTTTTAGAAGCTTTTTTAGAACTAGCTTTCTTAGATTTTCTGCGTCTTGCTCCACCTTTTTGGCTGGTTTTTGTAGAAGAAGTTTTTTTTGAAGCGGTACGTTTTTTACGTTTACCACCGCCAGTAAATGTCGATGATACTTTTAAAATTTCTTCACAATTTGTTTTTAATATACTACCAGTTGCTGCTTTTACACCTGCATTTATTTTTTTAGTCAATAGTGGATTAAAACATAGTACGATTACAACGCGATCGGTAATATCATCAAAATCAACTGTTGTTGGTAATGTCAAGTCCGCCAACTTATATGGTGACGCATCATCAGTAGGAGTGATAGTTTTCTTACCTGCTATAAAATATTTTAGAGCTTCTAAAGAATTAAATATCTCTGCAATATAAGATTTATCCGGTCCAATTGGACCGTGTAAGATTAATGCATCAGCTGTTAATGTTGATTGTACCTTCTTAAATTCTTCAAAACATTTTTGTATAGATAATAATTTACTAAACGCTTCCCCTGATTTTGTACCGTTTTTTAAAGCGGTTAAAACTGCAGAGCGTTCAGCATTCTTTGTAACATCCTTTTCTAAAATTTCATCTAATTCAGTATTTACAGTTGCGTAAAAATTATAAAATAACATGTAAATAGGATCTTTTTTATAGGATTCCTGTAAATTTGTAAATTCTGTATCAAAAAATAATAAACATCTGTTGTTTGCCATTATATAATATATATATATATATTATATAAAAAAATAAAAAAATTTGATAATTAATCTATATATTAAAAATTTATATATATAATATAATAAATGCAGTCATTTATACAACCTATTTTAAATCATAGCTATACTGACGCAAATACATCACATATTATTAATAAATGTAGTAATTTTACATCTCATGAAATTAACAAAGAATATGTAAAATTATTATACAAAAATCAAGATAATAAATATGTTATTGAAATAACAAAAGAAGACAGAAAACCAATTTTAATAGTATCTGACGTTAATAAAAAAGATGATAATTTATACACTGAAATATGCAGAAAAATAGAAAAAATAAATTTAACAATTGAAAATTATGAAGATATTATGGATATTATATATGAACTAAATCTATACATTAACAAAATAAAAATAAGTTTAAATAATGAAGAACCTAAAATAATTAAAAAAGATGAAACAATTAAATTAAAAAGAAACATAGAACAATTAAAACACGAAGAAAGAACAAAAAAAAAATCTATAGCACAAAATGAACTATTTTCTAATGGAATATTTTCTTACGATTCGTGTTTAGAAATGTTAGGAGATCAATTATTAAAGATTAATAATGAAAAAAACTTCCAAATTGATATAGTAAATTTATTCCGAATAAATATTAAATTAACTAATTTTAATATTAGTAATGATATTTACATTCATGTTTTGATGATAATAAATCCTGAAAAAATAATGACTGAAGCTCCAGAAATTAAATTAACATCAAATATTGTATTTAAATACAATTTATTACAATCAATTGAAAAACTAAAACCTTTTGTTAATAAAAATAATTGGTCTATTAAATATTCATTTTATGATATTATAGTTAATATTTATAATATGGTAAATCAATTTGGAGAAATTGAAATTATTTCTAATAATAAATTAGAATCTATTATCAATGATTTAGAATATTTACTCTCTCTAAAAACTAAAAATATCTCTGAAAATAAATTATTGGAAGTTTTTGATATTCATCTTTTGAACCAACAAACGACTATAACTAATAATTCAAGTACAGATGCCAATAGCACTTATTGGAAAAAAGGGACTGGATACGGCCATTCTTCTTCTTCTACTTGGAATATTGATGATTATGTTGCTAGTTTAAAACTTAAACGAAAAAATATTAATGAAAAAATGATAGAACTATTAACCTTTATTAAAACAGAATCTAATTTAGAATCCTATATAGAAACTATTATGAATCTATACAAATCATATTTAACCGATGATGAAGTTGATGTTAAAATTGTGACTGATATCAGTCATTTTATTACTAAATATCATAAATTAACTATACCTTATTTAAGCATCATTAAAACAATTAAAGACTTTTTAGATGATAATAACATTTCTTCAGTACATTTAGATATTATCTTTAATAATAAACAAGTTATTTTATCTGTAATGAATGATAATTTATCACCTTATCAAATAAAATTTAATAAATATAAGTTTCAATTTTGTAATTCTAAATTAAATAATATGGCTTTTATTGAAAGTGAAACATTACCATCATCTATTAATAGTCAACAAATGACTAAATTACAAAAAGAATTTAAAATATTAAAAAATTCTATTATTCTATCACAAGATGCATCAATCTTCTTTATGGCTGAAAAAGATAATATAAATAAAATGAGATTTATTATTTCAGGACCTAAAAATACTCCTTATGAATATGGATTATTTATCTTTGGAATGACTATTCCAACAAATTATCCTTCAAAACCGCCATTTGTAAGATTATCTAATACTGGTGGAAAAAGATTTAATCCAAATCTTTATGATAGTGGTAAAGTTTGTCTTAGTCTTTTAGGAACTTGGAAGGGTGATAAGGGAGAAAGTTGGAATTCAGAAACTTCTACATTCTATCAACTCTTAATATCTATTCAATCGCAAATTTTAATCGATGAACCATATTTTAATGAACCAGGTTATGAAAAATATATTGGCACTACTTCAGGTATTAATAGTTCTAAAGCTTATAATGAAAATATTTATCAATATACAATAGATCATGCTATGATTGATTTGTTAACTGTAACAAATAATGATAATAACCCTGATAAGGTGAAAATAGACAATTATTCAGAATTTAGAGAAATTATTAATGAATACTTTACATACCATAAAGATAACATAATTAATACTATGAATTTATGGCATAATAAATTATCTCCTAGTAAAAAACCTGCGTTTTCACAATCACTTGGTAAATTGATTAATTTACTTAAATAAAAATTGATTTTTATATAATAAATAAATAAGAATATATATATTTATTAATATTATTAAAAGATGTTAAGTATTCTTAAAGCTGATATTGTTGGTTATTATTCATTCAAACCAGATTTTGAAATTAAAAGTTATTGTGAGAAAGATACTGATAAATCTAAAACAGAATGTGTAATATGTAAAAGAAGTATTTATGAACCAAGCTACGAACATATTACTGATAACAGTAAATTACAAGAAGAACCACAACTTATAATTGGTAAATGCGGTCATATTTATCATAATGATTGTATGACTAAATGGTTAAGTACAGGAAATAAAACATGTCCGATTGATAAAGTTGAATGGCAAACATATCGTGTTGCTGATAGTATTACAAAATTAGTTTTAGAAAGTGCTAGAGTAAATAAAAGAAATACTGATCCTAATAATTTAAAAAGAGTAATGAGAAAGAAAAAAATAGTAGATTTGTAAATTAATTATAAGAAAATAATTTTTTTATATTATAATAAGGTAAAATAGAGCAACCAAGACTAAATAATTTTATATGTAATATTTTATCTCTTTTAAAAGATTTATTAATATCATAATCTCCGCAAGCCATATTATTATAAATTTTTTTAATAATTTCTTCACAAACAGTATTTCTTAATAACCATAATTTGAAAATACTATTATTTTCATCAAAATTTGGATTATTATAAAATTCCAATAATTTTTTAACAAGTTTTTTTGTGTATCTTATATCTACTTTTTGTTTAACTAGATAAATATAAATATCATCTTTAACACTATCATGAAAAAATGCTGCATCTGTAATATTATTAGCATATGCATCAACGTTATTATCTTTAGAACAAATCATACTATTAATTTTAAATTTAAAATATTCTAATGGTATCTTATAATCTATACCAAGTTTTTCATTAATTTTATTCCTTAATTTATAAACAAATTCTGTAAAATTATCTTTATTTGAATAATTATTATCATTTGCTAGTTCAGTATCAACTTGAGCGCCATATTCTACATATGATTCTCTACACGATTGACATGGTAATAATATTTGTAAGGACAACATATGTTCTTTTACTGTTCTTATAAAATTACTATCTGGATTTTCTGGATAAGACGCACACATACTAAATATAGTTCTCCAATAATGTGGTCCCCAGAAATATGGTTTTATATTATTCATAATTAATAATATAATAACATATAAAAAAATTTGTTTCTAATAATATTTTTTTACTCTATTTATATTTTAAGTGAACTAAATGGATTTGACATATTCTTAAATATATCTGTAAATCCACTTAGTGAATTACTTAACTTTAATTGTTTTAAACTACCATCTAAAAATGTATCTAAATCAAAAGGCCAATTTAAAGAAGAACTACTGCATATTAATAACCCAAAAACTAAAATTGCTAATAAGAGTGCCCCAATAATACTACCGCCATGCTGAATTGCTATATTATTATTTTTATTAAATATCATTTTATAATATCTATTTATAATATCTATTTATAAAATTAATTATAAATTAATAATAAATTAATTATAAATTATATTTTTTTATAATAATATTTTCCAACATCATTTAAATTTTTTAATGTTCTTATCCAAGCTTCTTTATAAGTACATATAGTATATTTAATATCCCACTTTTTAGCAAATAATATTAATTCTTTAGACACTTCTGGTTGTCTGAAATTCTGTAAAGTAGGAAATAAATGATGCACTGTTTGACAATTTAAATAACCCATAAACCAACATATTAACATATTATTTGGACTTATATCTATAGTATGTTCTAAACTATATTCTACCCAGTTTTTATCAGTATTTTTATCAATAATATCTGTTGATGAATGTGATAAAGTAAAATGGCCGAATAAATATAGTGATATTAACCACATCATACAGTGATATAAAAATAATGATTCTTTAAAAGTATAATCACCTAAAATCATTAACATTGCTATTTTACTTATATATGAAAATACAGCTATAATCATTTGTTTATAATTTCTATCTATAATCATTTGTTTTGGATGATCTATATATTTTAAAAATAAAAATACAAAAAACATACCAAATAAATAATAATTATAAACTTGAAATCTTAACCAATATCTATTTCTAATTACAAATTTATTCTTTTCAACTGCTCCTATAAAATATGCTATTATACTATCAGTATCTAAATCATGATTTACTTTTTGAGTACAAGCATGATGTTTATTATGTATTAAATTCCAACTATTATAATGCATAGATACTCCTAATCCAATTGATAATGATTGAATAAATTTGTCTATCTTTATATTACCTGTTAAACTATTATGCCCTGCTTCGTGATTTAACCAACCACATTTTCCATATGATATACTAAAAGCTAATAATGAAAAAAATATATTTATTGATATTAAATAAACACCTAATCCAAATAATAATAAGATATCTAATATAAATAAACTTAACATCCAGTAATTAGGTTTATAAAAACCTCTATCTAATAAATTTTGTCTAAATTTATTAAAATCTTCTAACATTAATTTATTTCTGTTATCATTAAAATCTGTATTAATATCTGTATTAATATCATTTATTACTGGCAAATTATTTAATATAACATTAGCTGTAAAAGATCTTTGATGAAAAGCATTATAAACATCTGTAGCATCTTTATTAAAATAGTATGTTATAACATCTCCACCTGGATGATTAAAGTTAGTTATATCATATTTATTGTTATTTATTATAATAAATTTACTCATATAATATTATAATAATATTATTATATATAAATAAAATTTAGGTTATAAAAATGGAAGAATTTATAAATCTTGATGATTATATTAATGATAATATAAGTAAAAAAAAATTATATCAGATACAACTTTTAAATAATAATTTTATTTTTAAACATATTGGTAATAGTAATACTAATCCTCCTGATATGTCTATTAAAGAAAATTTTGGTATTGATAATTCATTTAATATTTATTCTTTATTATATCTTGAAAATGAATTATTAGACTATAAAAATAAAATAATTCCACTTATAAAAATTACAAATAATAAATTAAATAATAAATATTCATTATGTATAAAATATACTTTTGAAAATATTAATGAATATAATAATAATTATGATTTATTTTTTGTTTATAATACAAATGAAACAGTTTTATGCGAGCCTATTAGCTATAATGATAAACAAAATATTAATTCTGATAATATTATTGAAAAGTTATTTGAATTAATAATAGATGTAGGAGTTATTATATTTTAGACTCTAAAAAAATGATATTATTTATATATATAGTATTATATATATAATGAATTTAAATACTATTAATGTGTATACAGATGGTTCTTTAATAAGAAAAGGAAATTTAGTTTTATGTGGTTATGGTATACATTTCCCTGGTGGCGAACATAAATCATTGTCTAAAGAATATACACACGAACCTATAACAAATAATAGAGCTGAATTATATGCTATTTTAAAAACTATACATATTTGTGTTAAATTAAATGATAATAATAATAATACATTAAAAGTTCTTAATATTTATTCTGATTCTGAATATTCAATTAAGACATTTAATGTATGGCTTCCTAATTGGAAAAAAACAAAAAAAGAATATCTTAATAAAGATATTATTGATTCTATTGATTATTATGTAGAAAATGTATTATTTAAAATTAATTTTATTCATGTTAGAGCACATACTGGTAAAAAAGATATTCATAGTATTAATAATAATATTGCTGATAAATTAGCAAGAGATGGTGCATTAAAATTGCTTAAAAAATAGTTTAATATTTTTAATTTAATATTCTTAATTTTATTTCTGGAACATTTGATGCATTCCAAACAAGTCCTAAACTACACATAGTGCATGCTAATAATAATAAATAAATAATAATAGAAATAGTTATATTTTCATTACCAGAAATTCTTTGTGATTCATAAAGAGAACTTATAATAATTAATGCTATTATTGTTGAAGATAACCAACAAAAAATTTCAGAAGCAGGAAATATATTTGTTTTATTCATAAAAATATATACATATGCTATTAATAGTGTAATTGATGCAGTTGTAAAATAAATTATTTGTTTTTTTGAAAAATCCATATATATTAATTATTTATAAAATTATAAATATTAATAACATTATTTATTGAAATAGGAATATAATCTATATTACTATCTATAACTTTGTAATAATTTAAAGTCCAAAGAATATTATTGTAATATGCTGCAAATCTTTCATAATTAATATTATTATTATTAAATTTAATATTTTTGGTTATTATGTAATAAGTAATAAACATGATTAAATTATCATTTTTTATTTTATTTTTACTTATAATTTTTTTTTTAAAATGTAATTTATATTTTTGATATGAATTAATTAATATGTTATAATCTATATGGCTAGTACTTGGTAAAAAATCATTTCCTAATAGTAATAATAACAAAATATAATCTTTTTTAAAATTTGAATATTTTATTACAATTTTATTTACATCTACAAATAATAAAGGTCTCAAACTAAAAATAATATCAATTTCAATATTATTTTTAATAATTAATGAATATGATATTAATATCATATCAGTATCTTTGCTTAATAAACAATAACTCTTATCTTTACAATCATTAATTAGATCCAAAATTTTTATATCTGCCTCTCCATCTATATAATCATCATTTACTATTATTTCAAATTTTTTTTTATTTATTTTTTTTATTTGTTCTAAACTTTCAATTAATGCTGTCTTAAAATCACAAATTATTTTACTCATTGGTCTGATATCTTGTTTATCAAAGTCATCTGTTTTTTTTAAATATTTTGTTCTGTTTTCTATTGTTAATTGTTTTGGATTTACTACAAATTTTTTATCGTATTTTCCATCAAATACTAGTAATATTCTATTTTTAATATTTATTATACTTGTTAAATTATTAATAAAATTATATATCTTTTTGTCAAATTCGTTCTGATTATTACATTTATATATTAAATAATGTATTAAATAATTACAATCAATTAATAAATTATCATATATTCTTACTTTTGATTTAATATCCTCAAGACATAAATTCTTAGAATAATTTTTTATACCCATAAATATCTATTATCTATCGGTTTTATAATTATATATATTTACATATTTTACATTATTATATTTGTTTTTCAATATTTATTCTTAATTTTTAATTTATAATTATCATACTTTCTTCTAAAAAATATTTAAATTGATAATTTTTATAATCTACTTTTTCTTCATTTTTATAATCTATTTTTTCTTCATACTTTTTATTATCTTCTTTTTTTATTAAACTATTTATAATCATATTATTACTATTCAATTTACCTTTTATAATTTCATATAAATTAGATAAAATGAATAAAAGATATAAATTTATAAAAAGATTTAATAAATTATTATTATTCAAAATATTAGATATATACAATATTAAAAATAATATTTTATGAATAGTTGTATTAATCATATTTACTATTAATAAACTACCTATGCTGTTTATGTTGTTTATGCTGTTTATGCTGTTTATGTTGTTTATGTTGTTTATGTTGTTTATGTTGTTTATGTTGTTTATGTTGTTTATGTTGTTTATGTTGTTTATGTTGTTTATGTTGTTTATGTTGTTTATGTTGTTTATGTTGTTTATGTTGTTTGTTATGTTTTTATAAAAACTACCAGAACTAATATAATTATTTATTAATATCCAACTCGTATATTTAAGCATATAAATTAATTTTGATATATTAATAAAATTTATATCAATTAAAATATATTTTTTTTTGAATAGATTATTAAAAAATGATATTGTAAAGTTATTAATTAAAAAAGGATAACCAAATGCGGTTATAAATGATGTTAATATTGAATTATTATGAGTAATAGTTATCAATAATGATAATAAACAATTAGCTACTTTATTATAATTTGGAACTAGGGATTTGTATCTATAAATCTCTATTGTAGCATGAATTGGTGGTATAAAAAATAATGATATGAAATTACCTAAAGACCAATAGCTAAAAAAAATAATTAATCTAAATTCTAACTTTTTTATAATAGATATATTTTGTGTATCATAATTTATATAAATTGTTTTAAGACTATTTGTTATTCTTACAGATGTTATACTATTCCAATCATTATTTATAATCATTAATCTTATATTTTTTTGTGCTTCTTCTAAATTTAATTTAGTTGATACTTCTTCACCTGATTTATAATTATAAAGTTTTTTAACAAAATTATAGGATATATTACTCATATTTATTTTTAAATGATTAATTATGGTTATTATTAATATATTTTTCAACATACTAATTATAACTTCAGATACATTATCTATATGATCCCATAATGGCATAATTTTATTATAAGATAATACTAAAGATGGTGAACCTGTTATAAAAGAATTATTTTCAATAAACTTTGATATTTGCTTTGAAAAAAACTTTTTAAGAAAAATATTTCTTTTTGTTATTATAAAATTAAAAAATATTTTTCCATATTCTGTTTTACTGTATAAATAATTTATTGAAGGTGGTAATAAAAAAATATATATTATGTAATACAAATATATTTCTTTAAAAAATAAGATTATATTTGTTAAATAATATATCAAATTTAAAATAAAATAATATTCATATCTTGTTATCGTATCTATTATATATATATCACTAACACTAGTTATAATCTGATTTTCCGTTAGATTTTTATTAAAATATTTATATAAAAAGTATAATCCTGAATAAATACCATCACATGTTATACCTAATATAAAAATATCCTTTAATGAATTTATTAGTATTGGTATTCCTAATATAAAATAAATTATAAAAACATACCATTTCATTATCTCTATAATACATAAATATTTTTTATATATAGAGGATTAAAATATTTTATATTTATTAAATCATTTTTTTAGTTATTATATATATTATTAATAATTTATGGATAAAGTATATTTAACAAATATTTTTATAATAGATTGGGATGATACATTGTTTCCTACTAATTGGGTTACAAAAAATAACATTGATATTAATGATTCAGAATCATGTAATAAATATAAGCTATTTTTTATTGAATTAGATAACATATTATCAAATGTCATAAATAGTCTTAATAAATTAGGAAATATATTTATTGTTTCTAATGCAAGTTTATCTTGGCTTAAAAATTGTTTAGCAATATTACCTTATACAAATAAATTAGTTAATGCTTTTGGTATAAATGTAATATCTGCTAGAGATAATTATTTAAATCAAAATTCTTTAACTAATCCAGAGAGAACATCTGTAATGGAATGGAAAATAACATGTTTTCAGGATATTTTAATTAATGTTTTAAATAGTATAGCCGGTAAATTTAATGAAAAAAATTATTTAAATATTATTTCAATTGGTGACGCTAATTATGAATATGTAGCATTAATGAATCTAAATAATTTTTTTGATATTAATAAATTAGATATTAACTATTTTTTAAAAAATATTAAATTTATTGAAAAACCAGAATTTAATATTCTTATAGAACAGTTATTTACATTAAGAAAAAATATACAAACTATAGTTGATAAATTACAATTTGTAGATGTTAATTTAGTTCTTAATTAGATTTATTTTGATATAAAAATTGATTAAGTATTATAATATATATTATAATATTTAAAATGAATATAGATAAAGATATTACTCCAAATATAAATCCAATAAAAAAGTTAATTATTGTAAATTCAAATAGTAAAATTATTTCTTCTAAATCGTTAACAGCTAAAAAATGGTCGTTAATTGAAAAGCCATTATCTGAGGCTGATTTAAAAAGAAACAAGATCATAAATGATTTAGGTGAAAAAAGCACAAATATGACTATTAAAATAATTAATAGTAGTGGTTTATTTACAGTTGGTGAAATTAATTATTTAAAAATCAGAGATGAAGTAAAAGATTTATTAGGATTACCGGTATTAGAAATAATATCAAAAAAAGAAGAAAAAAAGTTAAACAAAGTTACAAAATTAAAATTAGAAAATTGTCAAACAAATTTAAAAAATAAGATTGATATATTAAAAAATCTATTAAAAGATGATAATATTCAAGACAAATTATATGAAGATTTGATGATAAATTTTAATTATATTGAAATGAGAATATTAGTATTAATGAAACTAATTGATATAATTACTAAAAAAAAAACAAATTCAATATTTGGTAAAAATATTAAAGAAATTTCGTTAGAAGAACAGAATGATACTAAAGAAGAATTATTATTAGCAAGTAAAAAAATATTGCATAATTTAAAAATATATAAAAAAACAGACAACTTTTTTAAAAAAATATGTAACATATCAGATGTTGATATTGTTCTTTCACAAACATTAATAGATGATTTTAATTTTAAAATAGAACAATTGAGTTCTCAAATAGATTTAAAATTATATGAAATAGCAAATAAAAGACCAAAACTAATTTTTGATACAAAATATGATATAACTATACCAGAAATGAAATTAAAACCACATGATACACAAATGGAATTAATAAATACTGTTAAAAATAATATTAATAATGGTTTCTTAATTTTTTACAAAACACTACCTGGTTTAGGTAAAACTTCTATGATACTTAGCATTTGTTCTTTTATTAAAAAAAGCAATGAATTACCTAAGAAAAAAGTTATATTCTGTTGTTCTGATATTTTAGAATCAGTTAGAGTTCAAGTATTACGAGTTATGTTTAATTTTGGTATTAAATTTGGTATTGGTATAAGTTCAGATGAATCAAAATATACAATAAAAAATTCTTGGAATTGTAAAAACGATGATGATAGAGAATTAATTGTTTGTGATTATTTATCAACTTATTTAATATTAAAAGAAGCAAAGAATGATTATTTATTATTTTTTGATGAACCAACTGTTTTAACCGATGTAAGTTCAGATTCATTAATTATAAAAACTTTAGCAAAAATTCTATATTATTTACCAAAATGTACTATTTTATCATCTGCTACACTACCATTATTAGATGAAATTAGTGATATAACTGATAGATATAAGAAAAACTATCCAGAAAGTATAATTAGCGAAATAACTTCAAATAAGATACTTGTTGGATGTACTATTAAAGATTTTGATGATAATATAATTGTTCCTCATAATTATTGTAATAATAGTAAAGAATTAGAATTATTATTATTAAAAATTAAAAAATATCCACTATTAGGTAAATTTTATACACTACCATATTTAATGAATTTAAATGAATTTATGAAGAATTATAATTTAAATATAAATTTAGAATCAATTGAATCATTCGACCAAGAGAATATTTTAGAAAATATATTATTATTATTAGAAAGAGTTGTTAATAATAATATAATTGATTTTAATAGTTTCAAATTAATACAGATTAATGATATAAATGAAAATAAATATGATAATACTAAATACGATAACACTCTTAATAAAATTGATTATAGTAAACTGTTAACAACTCATGCTTTTAAATATATTGGTTGTTGTTTAATTGCTACACATAATCCCTTAGATTTTATTAGAAAGAATTTATATGAGATGATTGAAAAATTAAAGAATAAAATTAATATTAAAAATATTAATCATGTTTATGATAAATATATTAAAGATAATAAATATTTACAAGAACAAATTGAAATTATTCAAACTAAATATACATCTGATAATGTTATTGAAGAAAAAATTAATGGTTTATTTAGTAATAAACCAAAAATTAATTTTCCACCAGCTCTTCAAATTAATACTCACGAACATATTAAAAACTTTTCAAAGTATGTAAAATCGTATGATGATACGCTATTAAAAAATGTTATTACACCCGAATCAATAGATATTTCAACTTATACAATAGAAGAACCAGTTAATTTTTTATTGTATATGGGTATTGGTATATATTCAAAAAATTTACCTTCAGATTATACAGATTTAGTTTTAGAAATGTTATCTGAAAGACAATTAGCATTTATAATTACAGACGAATCATTTTGTTATGGTGCTAATTATCAAATATCAAATGTTATTATTAATGATGATTTAGTAGATAATCATAGTATAAATACTATATTACAATTGATTGGTAGAACATCAAGAATTGGTAAATCGTGGGCCGGAAAAGTATATCTTGATACTAATACTAAAAAAAGATTATCAGAGTTTTTTGATGCACCAAATAACGATTGTTCTAATGAAGGTAAAAATATTTCTACAGCTTTTAATTCAATAATTTGTGAGATTGATTTAGAAAATATAAAGGAAAAAGAATTATTAGAAAAAAAAGAAAAAGAAAAAGAAATATTTCTTGAAAGAAAAAAACAAGAAGAAATTAAAAAGAAAATTGAATTAGAAGAATTAAAAAGTAAAAAAAGTGAAGAACAAAATAATAAAATTAATGAAGATAAAAATTTCTGGACTAGTATCCGAAGTAATAGAGTTGTTGATAGAAATGATTTAGTTATAAATGAAAATAATATAATAGAAGAAAAAGTTAATTATACTATAAATAATTCTGAAGATATATCAGCTAGTTGGGGTAATTTACGAAGTTCTAGAATTACTACTACACCCGCACCAGCTCACACCCTTTTATCAACTAATTTATATGTTCCAAAAGAAAGAATAAAAAATAATATTTTAAATGATAAAGTTGATAAAGATATTAAAGTTGATAAAGATATTAAAGTTGATAAAGATCATAAAAATAATAAAAATATTAAAGATGTTAAAAATGTTAAAGTTAATACAGGGAAAAAAGATATTATTGATAATAATGATAAAAATGATAAAAATAGTTTTGAAGAAATTAAAAACTATTTTAAAAGAAGATAAATGGTTTTATAATGTATTTAAGAGATAGATATTATAGATTAATATATTTAAAAATGAATATTTATTCTTACTATAAAAATCCAACACCATATTACATTCATAATAATGCATTACATTTATCACGTAATGAAATTAATCGTTTATATTTGATGACTCATCAATTATATACACATAATAGTACAAATGATTTATATAATCAAACACTGATGACAAATAGTGCTAATAATATTTATAACCGGTCCTTTTTATAATTGTCTTTTTTATAATATATTTACAGTATAAAAAATTACATAAAAATTATATAATTACTAAATAATAAATATGGAAAAAATATTATTAGTTGGTATAAATGATATATTAATTCATAATATATATAATAGATTATTAGAAATATATAAAAAAGAAAATATATATTTAATTTTATTAGATAAAATTGGATATTACAAAGTTAAATATGAAAATAAAATAATAATAAATAACTATTATGAAATTGAAAATATTATAAAATCAATTAATCCGGAAAAAATTATATTTTCAATACCTTATTATGAAAAATTATATTCAGATAAATATATTTTAGAACTTATACAATTATCAATTATAATAAAAGAATACAATGGAAAAATAATAATTATAAATTATTTTAATAATAAATTAAAAGAAGCATTAATATTATTTAATATTGAATATACTTTTATAAATAATGTTTATGGAGAATATGATTATTATACTAAGATAAATCATTTCAAAATATTACAAAATAAAAATAATTTTAAACATATCTGTCAGTATTATAATTTTTTATCTATTAATTTTATAAAAAATGAAGAAGATTGTTATAAAGAATATTTAGAATGGTATAATAAAACAGATCAAAGTTTATTTTATGAATTATAAATTATTTATAATTAATTTAAATTTGTTAATTAGATTATTATTAGAATATTCTGTTAAATATTTTTCACAATATTTAACAGAATTATTTATACAATCTCTAACATTTGTTTTATATAAACAAATATCATCAGAGTATATGTGTTTAAACATATAACTATTTGAAATACCTAATGGTTTTTTAACAGATAATGCATAATCAATTGTACTTGATATACCTCTTCTATCCATTTTATCATATAAAAAAATATTCATAGTATTTTTACTAAGAAAATTTATAATTTCTTCATTTGTTAAAAAATCGTGACACCATAATAATATTATACCAGGTTTTGTTATATTTTTTTTACAATTAATAATTAAATTATTAATTTCATCATACTTTGGTCCAAAATCAGCATTAGGTATTACTAATTTAATAATAGCATTATCAAATTGATCGTTTATAATATTAATAATTTTATCAAATCCTTTAATATTAAATCCAAATCCGAATGAGCCAAATATTTGAATATTATCATTAGTATAACAATTTATAAATTTTTCTACATCTTCAGATGAATATTTTATATTATTATTAATAATATCAATATCTTCAAATATAGGTCGTACAATCGTATAATTATTTAAATTTTCTGGCATAGTTGGATCATTATTCAAAATTATATCAAAATAATTTTTATTACTTTCATGTGGAATACATATATTTTTTATTTTTTTTTGTATATTATTTGAATTTAACCAAGTCATAGTGTCATTATGATAATTATATATTATTGCTAAATATATATTATTATTTATAATATTATTATATTCTTTAATAGAATCTATTTCATGATATTCATAATTTAAATTTTCTGTTTTTTTTAATATATTATATAACCTATAACCATATTGATAAACACCACATTGTTTTTTTTTATGATTTAAAAATAAAATATTCATTATATTTTTAAATCATAAAATATTTTTTTTAGATAAACATTAATTTCAAATTCTTCTAAATTAATAGATTTAATATATTCTGCATTATTTTCATAAATAATATTAGGTATAGTTATTATCTTTTGAATTTCAGATATAAAATCGCATTCAAAAGATAAAGTATCATATTCAATTGATAAAAAATTAATTTCAGATTGTTTATTTAAAAATGTATCATAATTATTAATTCTTATTAAACAATTATTTTTAGAATAACTTTTTTGTTCTTTTAAATTTGAATTATTAATAATATTAAAAAAATTTTTTAATCTAAATCTTTTTTGATTAAATTCAAAAATTTCATTAGATATTTTGGCAAATTCATTTGTGTCTATATTTTTTTTTTTTATAATATCTGTCATATTCCATATATGTTCATTAACATATAATAATAAATTATAATAAAATTTGTTATTATCAATATAATTATTACATAAAGATAATGTTA
>Ga0214923_10002028_pt1 | contig 27733 bp, 26 predicted proteins | sample LL1510_MetaG_FD_177993 | JGI IMG/M metagenome (GOLD analysis project Ga0214923, IMG submission 177993) | Freshwater microbial communities from Lake Lanier, Atlanta, Georgia, United States - LL-1510 | ecosystem: Environmental > Aquatic > Freshwater > Lake | place: USA: Georgia | collected...
ACTGGGGGCATTACTGGGGGTTGAGAAAGACCGGGGACACCCATCGGAGCCATTTCGGGATTCATTGCCGGAGTCTCAGGCTTGGATGAAGAGGGTTGTTTCCAAAGGTAAACGGAAGCTAAAACGGTTAAACCAAATAACAAAGCCCAAACCCAGGATTTCATATCCCCAACTATAGGCGATTTCTCATCTAATGGGAATGATTTGAGAAAAGAAAAGTGCTATAGATAGACGTCTATGGAAACAACTTCATCAATAAACGAACTTCCAACCGTCCATTGGGCAGACCATGCAGCAGATGCCTTGATTGAAAAACATCCAGACAAAGAAACTTTAGTCTGTGCTTCAGGCATTTCTCCCAGTGGAGTTGTTCACATTGGGAACTTCCGGGAAGTCATTACCGTTGATTTTGTTGTTAGGGCTCTCAAAACTAAAAAAAGAAAAGTTCGTTTTATTTACAGTTGGGATGATTACGATGCGCTTCGAAAAGTTCCTGCTAATCTTCCCAATCAGGATTTAATTGAAAAGAACCTGAGACGTCCGCTTGCCATTATTCCGGATCCCTTTGGAACCGAATCTTCCTACGCAAGACACTTTGAAAAACGCTTCGAATTAGAAATAGCTCAATTAGGCATTCAGCCAAACTTCATCTACCAAAACGAACAATATCGTGGATGTCGATACAGCGAGGGAATCCGACACGCTCTGAAACACCAAGATGCGATTGCGAAAATCTTGAACCGCTCAAGAACGGAGCCCTTACCGAGCCACTGGTCGTGCCTGAGCGTATTCTGTAAGGATTGCGGCAAAGACACCACCGAGGTTTTATCTTTTGAAGAACACTCTAATGTTCACTACTCCTGCAAATCTTGTAAAAAAAATGCTGTGATCAACTTTGAAAAAGAAGAAGGAGTTAAACTTCTTTGGAGAGTAGATTGGCCAATGCGGTGGGCCCACGAGCAGGTAGACTTTGAACCTGGAGGAAAAGATCATTCCTCTCAAGGGGGTTCTTACGATACTGGCTGCGATATCATTCGAGAAGTTTGGAAAAAAGAACCTCCCTTTTATGTTCAGTATGATTTTGTCCTAGCTAAAGGAATCGGCTCAAAATTATCTTCCTCTTCTGGGAATTTGATTACGCTAGGTGAAGCTCTAGACATTTACGAACCGGCAATCGTCCGTTACTTGTTCGCCAGCAGAAAACCCAATCTAGATTTTTCAATTGCTTTTGATCTCGATGTCATGAAAGCGTATGACGATTTTGATCGCTGTGAGCGAATCGCTTTCGGCGTTGAAAAGGCAGAAGAGAAAAAAGTGAATTACGAAAAAAGGATTTTTGAGCTTTCGCGAGTTGAAACAACTCCATTTCCAAATCGGATGCCGAACCAATTTCCCTTCCGACATCTTTGCAATATTCTTCAGATTCAAGAAGGCGATTTGGAAAAAACGAAATCTTTTTATCAAACTCAAATTACCTCACCCGAGGAAGAAAAAAGGTTCTACTCAAGAGCCAAGAGAGCCTGGAAATGGATCTCTGAATATGCTCCGGTGGAATTTAGGTTTACTTTACAAACGAATCCGACCACCAAGACTCAATTTCCGAAAGCCATGTCGGAATTAATCACCGTTTTAAAAGAAGGAACTTTCACACAGAGCGAAGAGGCCCTGGCCAACAAAACCTGGGAAATAATGAAGGCCCACGGAATAGATGGAAAAGCCTTTTTCAAGGACATTTATCAAATCCTAGTTGCAAAACCGAATGGACCGAAGCTCGCTTCTTTTCTCTTAGCTATTGGTCCTGAGCGAGCAGCGGAGATTTTGGAAAGAGCCCTCTGAGTTACCAATAACTCGTACTCACTGCGCAATCTCCCAAAACACGGACCATACAACTGATACGATCTGAGGGATGCCGATGATCTCGAGCTAAAAGTTTTCTTTCATGCTCGGTGATGGCACTCAGCTTTTCAGCTCCCAGATGAATCTTCATGACGCACTTGCCACACACCGCTTCTGCACTGCAAGAAGAAGCCACGGGCAATCCAGCCCTGCACGCCGCATCAAACAGCATAGTTCCATTCGGAACCTCTACAACAAGACCGCTGGGTAGAAGAGTCACGGTGGGCATATCGAAAATCTCATAAATTAGTTAAACTTATTGAATCTTACCTCTAAACCAGAGAGTTCCCCATGCAAACTTTATCTGAATCTCAAAAACTAGAGATTTCCAACGATTCCTTGGCGCTGAAAAAAATCTTAACCGAAGTCAGTAAGGTCATCGTTGGCCAAGAACACATGACCCGTTGTTTACTTTTAGGACTTCTGACCGAGGGACACGTCCTGTTAGAAGGATTGCCCGGTTTAGCGAAAACCTTGGCGGTAAAGAGTCTTGCATCAGCCGTTGAAGCTCGGTTTCAACGAATCCAATTTACTCCCGATCTTTTGCCTAGCGATTTGATTGGTACAGTCATTTACCGTCACGAAACCCATGAGTTTACCCCGAAAAAAGGACCTATTTTTTCGAACTTAGTCCTAGCGGATGAAATTAACCGAGCCCCCGCAAAAGTTCAAAGTGCTCTTCTTGAGGCCATGGCGGAAAAACAAGTTACGATTGGCGATACGACCTACCGCCTTGAAGAACCTTTTCTCGTATTGGCCACTCAAAATCCGATTGAACAAGAGGGAACCTACCCTCTTCCAGAAGCTCAATTAGACCGCTTTATGTTTAAAGTAAAAGTTGGCTATCCAAAGCGAGAGGACGAAAAGAAAATTATCGAGCGGATGAGCGGGCAAGAGAATCCGGGCGTCCAGCACGTCATGACAACTTCCGAAATATTAGGAATGAAACGGAAGTTAGAACTGGTATATTCCGATTCTCGAATTGAAGAATATATTCTTCGCATTGTTCTTGGCACTCGAAAAGAGATCTCAATCGATTCAAAAGAAGCAGACCTTTCCAAATTAAAAGAACTTCGCGACTTTATTCGAATCGGCGCTTCTCCGAGAGCTTCTCTCTTTCTACATCGAGCTAGTAGAGCTAATGCCTTCTTGGATGGTCGCACATTCGTCACTCCAGATGATGTGAAACAAGTTGCTCACGAAGTTCTACGCCATCGACTTATTCTCACTTTTGATGCAGAAGCGAGGGGTTTCGATGCCGACGAACTGGTGACCCAACTTTTATCAACCGTGACCATTCCCTAAAATCATGACCGGCCACTTTCATTTTCGACCTGAACTTCTCCACGCCATTGAATTGATCGAATTCCATTGTCGACGGCGCTTACCCTCCTCCTACATAGGAAGTCACGAAAGTACCTATCGTGGTTCCGGGATGCAGTTCAAAGAATTTCGCCCTTATGAAATGGGAGATGACCCCCGTCACATCAGCTGGACTACCACAGCTAAAACAGGCAAACCTACTTTGAAGCTGTATGAAGAGGAGCGAGAGATAAATGTTTTTATCTTGGTAGACACGAGCGGGTCCTCTCTTTTCGGTTCCGGTGCCAGAAGAAAAATTGACATGTATTCCGAAGTGGTTGCGCTACTCGCCATGGGAGCCCTTAAGTCAAATTATCGGATCGGATTTCTTTTTTTTGACCATAAAGTACGGAAGTTCATACCGCCAACGAGAAACAAAGAGGAAATACTACGGTCTCTCAATATGCTGTTAAATTTAGATCTCTCAAACAAAACGAGCGATCTCGCTGAGCCCCTGACTTTCTGCCAAAAAGTACTTAACCATCGGTGTCTAGTCTTTATTGTGTCTGATTTCCTGCTGCCCTCATTTAGAAACCAACTATTACCGCTGAGCTCAAAACATGAAGTCATTCTTCTACAAGGGTACGACGACTCAGAACGGCTTCTTTCTAGTCGGGGCATTTCTGAAATTTGTGACCCAGAATCCGGAGAGTTTTTTCTTCTAGACGCCGACTCTCCTCACTTTCGAAAATCACTAAATACCTTTTATGCTACTTTTACAAAGCAGCTCGAAGACACCGCCAGCGTTTGTCAGGCGGATTTTCTCCCACTAAGTGTGCAAGATGATTACTTACAAAGATTGGTTCAGTTTTTTAGTGCTCGTTAGCTGTTGCATACCCACCCGGTTGTGGGGCTTCAGCTATTCACTAAACAAACATTCAATTCAGGTTGGCGAAAGCGCGACTCTTAGCATTTCCCTTCCGAACAAAATCGGCAATGATAAACCTCTGGTTATAGATGACCTGCTGGATCGCCATCCCAACTTGAAAGTACTCGAACGAAATACAAGTCAGACGGATACAGGCGTCACGATCACGTTTGAACTTACAGCTTATCAAGCGAGTCAGCTTCGGATTCCCCCCATCCAAGTCAAATGGGGACCTGACACTTTCTCAACGGAAGCTTTAGAGCTGTCTGTTACCTCAACAAGAAATCCAGACGACATGGAAATCAGAGCTGATTTTGGTAGACTCCGTCCTCCATTTCCTTGGCGAAAAGCATACCTTGGCTTGATTTTCTTTTTAGGAACTCTGCTTCTTCTTTGGTTGATACGTTGGAGTTTTTTGAGGATACAATGGAAAAAACTTTTAAGTTTTTCATGGACCTTTACGTTTCCTTCGTTTGAAACCGATCGAATGTGGCTTCGAAAAGAGATTGCCAGGTTCAAGAATCAAATCAGAAAGGGAAATGCCCCCCCTGAAATTGTTGATCAGATTCTTTATAGCCTAATGGTTTTCCTCAAAAGAAGAACTAAAGCACCGGCCCCCGCCCTGACTCGAAAAGAATTGGAACAAACCCTTCATGAAAAACAGCTAAGATCAAAAACAAGATCGTTATTGGCCCAAGTGGATGATTTTAAATATCATAGCCTCGAAAAAATGAGCGCTCCTGAGCTCGCCGAAGAACTAATAGCTCGGATTGAGAGTGAGTTTCTATGACATTTCAATGGGCATACCCCTCTGTTTTTTGGCTGCTGATGCCCCTCTTGCTCGGGGGGCTTTTCTTTGTCTTTAGAAGACGTTCTCCAAAGGACAACTTGCTCAGTCGGATGCCTGGTCCCTGGCGAGACCTCTTTAAACAGATGCAGCGGACCCGATGGGCGTTTCGGTTTCTCTTTACTGCCCAACTCATCGGACTGGGGCTTCTGATTGCATCGTTAGCCCGTCCCGTTCGATCAAAAACAACCGTTCAAAAGTCCACGGAGGGAGTTGATATTGTTCTGGTGCTAGACGTCTCAGAAAGTATGGATGCCGAAGATTTGGAACCGACCCGCATTCTCGCGGCCAAACAGGTGATCCGACAATTTATTTCTCAACGTCCCAATGATCGAATCGGCCTTGTGGTTTTCGGGGGAGAATCAGTCATGAAATCTCCTCTTACCAGAGATTTTGACTACCTTTTGAACCAAGTTGAAGAAATTAAACTGCGAGAACTAAAGCAGGGAACTGCTATCGGATTGGGCATCAGCAATGGCATAGCTCGCCTTCGAAAGAGTCAATCAAAGAACAAAATCCTGATTCTGCTCACAGATGGAGATAGTAATGTCGGTTCCATAAATCCCATGACAGCAGCGAAACTTGCGGCTCAGGAAAATATCCGCATCTACACCATTGGAATTGGGAAGCAAGACCGAGTGGTCGTCCCTATCTATGCTTTTGACTCGAGAGGAAGAAAAACCCACCTGGTTGCACAGGTCCCTTCTTACTTAAATCCGAAGCTTTTAGAGGAAATGTCACAGATCACGGGCGGGAAGAGTTACATGGCTCGTGACTCAGGAATGTTGTCTCGCATTCTTCAGGAAATCGACAAACTAGAGAAAACCAAAGTACTTCTGACCGCTCATACTGAATTAGAGGAGCTCTTTTTTTACCCAGCCCTCATGGCACTTTTTCTGCTGACCGTTTCCTACTTACTCATGGAAACTCGGTTTCAACGAAAACTTAAAGGAAATAAACCAAATGGACTTTCGCCTCGCACAGCCTGAAGCCTTGTGGGGTCTTATTCCCTTGGGCCTTTTTGCTATTTATCTGCTTTGGAGATTTCAATTCCGACGTCCATGGTTTTCGTGGCGCCGGTTTTGGTTCACACTTTTAGGTTTTTTATTTTGCATTTTTGCACTGGCCCGGCCCCAAAGTGGCTCCTTTCAAGGCGAGCCAGAACCGATGACGTCTACCGTGCTAATCGCTTTGGATATTTCAAATAGCATGCTAGCGGAGGACATCACACCCAATCGACTTGGATTTTCCATTTCTTTTATCCAACGAATTCTTGAAGGGCTCGTTCGACCTCGAGTTGCCATCTACCCTTTTGCTGCCTCCGGCTTTCTTCAGATGCCATTTACCACGGATATTTATGCGATACAGGATTCTCTTCAATCTCTCGATCCCACGGCAACTTCTCATCAAGGCACTGACTTCAACGAGTCATTAGCTGGGCTTGATCAGCTTCTTCAAAGGCTCGAAAACAATTCAAAAGAGCAATTAGAAGGATGGCAGCCTCCAAAAGTAATTCTGCTATCGGATGGCGAATCACATGTACCGCTTCGAAAAGAAGCGCTAAAACCCTTTCAACAGAAAAAAATTCCTATTTTCACCATTGGTGTGGGAACCCCTGACGGGGCATCGGTCCCACTTGATAGTTTGCGCGGAAGAGCCGTCGTCACAAAGTTAGATCCAGTCCCACTTCAAACGATTGCTGTTGAAACCGGCGGTGCCTACTTCTCAAGCCAATATGAAAACATACCGATTCTTCTTTCCCAAATTAACCACACCCTTACTCTGGGCAAAAGAAGTCGCACCTTCAAAGTGCAAAGTGAATTATTTCCCTTTCTTTTTTTCCTGAGCGTGGTGTTTTTCTTTGGGGAATTTTGTTTCGGTCGATGGCAATACGTGATTCGTTCTTTGGTGTTATGCCTGATTTACATCCACACGCCGGCCGTTCATGCAGATGACGATCAAATAAAAGCCATCCAAATTTACAACAAGGGGGTGGAACAAGCCGATTTGGGTCAATTTGAGAAAGCAGCTGAGTACTTCGAGGAGAGCTCGCTTCTCCTCCAGAACCCCGACAACAAAAAAAGAGCCCTCTTTAACCTAGGAAATGCTTTCCTTAAGATGGGCGATCCGGAACAAGCTTTGGAATCTTATCAAAAGTCATTTCGTTTACAGTCGACAAACCAGGACTTCGAGGAATCTACCAACAGGAACATTTCGGAAAACATGGCTCTGGCAGCGAAAATTATTGAAGAGATGAAAAAGCAAAGCACTCCTCAAGGTTCGGATCAGCAAGGAGAGGGGGAACAGGAAAAAGGCAAAGATCCAAAGGGCCCCCAAAAATTTCAAAGCGAGTCTCTTACAGAACAACAAAAAATGAAACTCTACGATCTAATTTCGAGCGAAGAAAAGCAAACTCTCAAACGACTGCGTGAGCAAAATCAAAGACCCCAAAATCCGGAGATGCTTCCATGGTAGTTGAATTGTTTCTTCTTCTTTTCAGTATCCTTTCTTTTTCGGAAACCGATGGTCCATTTTCATTCAGGGTGGAATTTTCTAAGCAAAAGTTTTTTCAGGGGGAACTAGTCACTGCTAATTTCATCCTGGAAGCCCCGTCGGAAAGAGCCGTTGAAATTGAAGTCATGAAATTTCCAGAGTTTCGAGGTTTTTGGAGTGAAAACCTTGTCTTGAGGCAAGGCCCAGTCCACCTCATGGCCATACAGGATTTGAAAAAAAGAAAAGCCGTGGCTTTGGTGGGGTCTTACTCACTGAGTTCTATGCTGGGAATGAAAAGCCCGAAACTTGAGCCCATGAAGATTCTGGTGAAAACCTTTGGAGAACCTCCCCTCACCCTCACTTCTCAGGGGGATTTTCCCAATCCAGCGGAACCTCCCCCTATCCCCAAACATTTAAATCCAATCCCATTTTCCGGCGCGGTCGGCACTTTTAGTTTTCGGGTCAATCAAACACAGATTCCCTTTCGCAAAAACCAACCCTTTTTAATTCGTGGTGAGCTTCAGGGAGAAGGTAATTTTTCTGAGATCAACACGCTTCCCCTTTCAACCCCACCGGAAATGACCCTCATTTCTAAAAGTAGTTTTTCGGAAGCCGTTCCCGGAAGATCTAGAAAAGTGTTCGAGTGGGTTTTAAGTACTGAAAAAGAAGTCTTGGGAGATTGGGATCCTAGAGCTTTTCTTTTTTTTAACCCAGAAAAAAAGAGTTACCAAAAAATTTCGTTCCCCAAAATACACTTCGTGGAGCTCCCGGAGACCGCCCTTCCCAAAAACATCCTCCGCCTAGGCGCTATTTCCTTTGCTCCCGAAGGGCAATGGAAGAACCAATCCTTTCTGAAGGAATCTTCGTGGCTCTGGGTTTTGCAGGGATTGATTGGTTTGTCTTTTTTGATTCGAATAATTTATGTCCAAATCACTTTTCACCAAGAACGAAAAAAAAGGGATCCGCACTATCGTAGAAAATTACTTTTCAAGAAGGCCACCTCGGCGTTGAAAAATCAGAACTGGGAAGAGTTTCTCTCATCGGCCTCCACACTTGCCCGAGAACTTGTTCAAGAAAAGCATTTTCTCGCCGACAAAGAATCGCTGCTCTTGTTCATCGAAGCGGATAATCAGCTGCGCTTCAGTCCCTCTAAGAATCTGATGATTTCACCCGATGATTTGCAGAGAAACTGGCAAAGCTTAGGGAAGACCCTCCAAAAACCCCAAGAACCCTAGCCTAAATACCTGTTATTAAAGACTTTTACTAATTGGTCTGCGGCCCCGTGCTGGGTGTCTCTGAAAGGTTGACTAATTCAATCATTTCCATAGGATGCGTATCTAAAACTTATTGCCAAGGGAGTAACAAGTGGCTCGAATTACCGTTGAAGATTGCCTAGAAAAAATTCCAAATCGCTTTGAGCTCATTCATATTGCTGCAAAAAGAGTCAAACAACTAGCAAAAGGCTCACTGCCCCTCATCCATCACCCTCACAATAAACCGGCTGTCATTGCCTTAAGAGAAATTGCAGGGGGTTCTGTTTCTAAATCTAGCGAAGCTGATATCGACCAAATTGGTGGCGAATAACCACAGGTTTTCACCAGTGCTATGAAGGCTCGGTTTTCAACCACCACTTTGCTGTTTCTTTTATTGTCCGGGCTCTTGGCTTGGTATGTGGTTTACGAGAAACAACTCAAAGTAAAAAATACAACAGAAGAAGAGACCGCAAAACGTCTTGTTCACTTCTCCAAAGATGACATTCAGGAATTAGACGTCACTCAAAGTCCCGATTCAAGCTTCAAACTCAAGCGTTCCGGAAATGAATGGTTATTAATATCGCCTGTTGAAGATATGGCTGACACAGGGGTCGTAAACTCCCTGATCACCACGCTCACTGCCAGTGAACAAGAACGAATTGTAGAAGAGGAGCCCAAAAACCTTGATGTGTTCGGTTTGGAAAAACCTGCTTTAATTATTCGCGTAGTCAAGGATGCAAATAACACGCAAGAAATATTCGTAGGGAGCCAAACTCAGGTGGGTTTTAGCGTCTACGTCAGAACCTCAGCGAGCAGGCAAGTATCAAAAACCAATCGAGCCTTGCTTTCGAGTTTTCAAAAAAGCCTATTCGAATTGAGAAACAAAAATCTGGTAACACTCAAAAAGAGTGAATTAAAAGAGGTTGAGATTCACAATGCCACGGGACAAATCATTGTCGCTCGCAACTCTGATGATAAGTGGATTTTAGGAAGAGATGGAAGCCCAGTGGATACAGCGGAATGGGGTAAAACTTTAAATGCACTGATCGAATTAAAGGCAACCAATGTTGTCTCTGAAAAAGCTGAGTTAGCTCTTTATCGGCTCGACAAACCTTCTGTGAAGACCTGGTTATCTGAGGGTCCTGAAAAACCAAAGTTGGGGCTTTTCTTCTCTGAGGCCCAAGGAAAAGCATTTGCTAAACGCGATGACAAACCTCTCATTTACGAAATCGATAAGAATGTGCTTAGGGAACTCTCCAAAGGAGCAGCCACTCTAAAAGACCTTCACTTGGTTAACTTTAACCGGTTTGCAATAAACCGGATTAAGTTTTCACGGGGGACCAATACTCTTGAATTAACGAAAAATGGCCCCGTATGGGCTTTCACCGATACAAAAACAGATCGAACCTTGGATCCTGGCAAAGTAGAAAAATTTTTAACTCAACTGCAAGATTCAAAAGTGAAGTTATTTACTGCATCTCAAAAGGAAAAAACTCCCTATTTAACGATTGAGTTGTTTGAGAAGAAAGATGAGAAAGACATCTCTGTAGCCAAAGTGGAGTTTTTCCAGCAAAAGTCGGGAGATGTTTTAGGAGCCAGCGACCACCTGAATGGCTCATGGTTGATTTCACCAGAAGGATTTAAGCAGTTAAATTTAACTCAAGATGATTTTTTGGAAACACCTTCACAGAAAGTTGACGAAAAGAAATCTTAAAGATGAGGAGAGAGAATGTCGTTATCATCAATTAAAGGTAAATGGGCGTTGGTTTTAGGAGCTTCGAGTGGATTCGGTGAAGCGATTTCTCTTCGTCTAGCGGAAGAGGGAGTAAACATCTGTGGCGTCCATTTAGACCGTAAAGGGACACTTCCCCACGTGGAAGAAATCATTGCCCAGGTTAAAAGCAAAGGAGTCCAAGCTCTGTTTTTCAATGCCAATGCTGCGGATAAAGATAAAAGAACGGAAGTAGTTCAAGAACTACAAAAAGTTGCTCCTCAGGGAATTCACTGTTTAGTTCACTCATTGGCTTTTGGAAGTCTTAAACCCTTCCTCTCTAAAGAAGATAAAGATCATGTCTCTCAGGATGCACTGGAAATGACCTTGAATGTAATGGCCAATAGCTTGGTTTATTGGACTCAGGACCTCTTTAAAAAAAGTCTACTGGCTCGTGGGGGAAGAGTATTTGCTATGACCTCTTCGGGTGGTACCCGAGTTTGGCCGACGTATGGTCCTGTTTCGGCAGCTAAGGCCGCTCTGGAGTCTCATTGCCGTCAACTCGCTCTAGAGCTAGCTCCTTATGGAGTCACTGCAAATGCCATTCGGGCCGGCGTAACGGACACTCCTGCTTTGAGGAAGATCCCTGGCAACGATGTCATGATAGAAATGGCGCTTCAAAAAAACCCCAATAAAAGACTGACGACTCCCAAAGATGTCGCGGATGCAGTAGCTCTATTGCTTCACGAAGAAGCCTCTTGGATTTCTGGAAATGTTTTGGGAGTTGATGGCGCGGAAGACGTTATCGGCTAGGAACATTTTTTTCGATAAATTTTAAGGCTTTTGGAACTTTTTCCTCTTCTCCGAGGGTGAGAGACTGTTGCTCTTTATCGTAAGAATATTGCATTCCGGTGTACACCAACGAAATTTTTCTATTTCTAACTTTAGGCGAAGAAAAGACAGCTTCCAAAAAATTTAGCGTTGCCTCATCTTCATATTCTAAACCTATCCCTTGATATCCAAGGCTAGCTAGGAGCTGTAGAACCTTTTCCAGCTGAGGCGAAGGAAGAGAAAGGGTTTCTTTAGAGGAGGTATCTGCCGGCTCTAAAATGTCGGATTCTCCAGCTGGTTTTAGCACCGAAGAGCTCGAGCTGCACGCCACCTGAAAAACAAGAAGGAATCCCCCCAATACAAATCCGAATTTACTCATGGCGTTGCCCTTTTTTGTGCTTTGCTTCCCTTTTTTAAAGATCTTAGCACAAATAACCGAGAAGAAGAGAGTGAACATAAACTTTTGTAGAGGTCTGTCATGAATCGTCACATCACATTAGGGCTTTTAACAGCGCTGGTTTCAGTTTCTTCCTTCGCTCAAACTGAGCTGATGATGAAAAAGTTTAGATTTCGAAAACACGCCTCTGCAAATTTTGAGCGACTCGTTCTGGAATTCAGTGGACCGTCCGTACAAGAAGATGTGGAAGTAAAAACCAATACGGTCGGTTCCGACAAAGACATTTCACTTCTGGTTAAAAATGCTCAATTAGTAGGAGCGGTTCCAGAGAGCACTATCAACGAAAGTCTTCAGGGTACCCGAAAATGGATGGGCCCTCTTTCAATTAATACTGACGTACCCAAAAATGGATTTAGCCTCCGAACTCTACTTAAAACCTCAGAAGCACAAGTGGACGCTTTTTGGCTATCTCAACCTACCCGTTTAGTCGTAGATGTGTTTCCCAAGAGTTCGCCTCGCGCCAGTTCAAGAAATCTCTTAGAAGCTAATCGGGGAGTTGCATCTGCCAATGAAAAGCATTCCTCAACTGAAAAAAAGGCTCACAAAGCCGATGCAAAATCACCCGAACCTATTTTTTGTTTCCCTTCAACTTCCAAAATGAGCGCTTCAGTGGCCTATAACCCGTGGAAAGGTTCTAGCTCTATCCCACTCGAGGTAAAGGATCCTTCTTTGGCTAAAAATGAAATGAATGAAGGCATTGTTTGTTACCCAGCTCAATCTCGAGTTCATCCTCAAGTTAATTTCACCACAGGGGGAGTTGAACAGGCTCAGCCAGTCGCCTCAGCAGCACCTCAGATGGGCAATAAACCAGAAGCTCCTGCTCTGAGCGCTAACGAAGCTCCACTCTTACCTCCAATGGAGCAAAAAGTGGAACCCCGAGCTATCGCAAGTGAAGCTCCCGCACGAACAACACAATTCGACCCAAGACCTCAAAATAGTCTTCCGCCTTCTTTGGGGGCAAGTTTTGAAAAACCCCAAAAAGGAGCCAATCCGGCAAGCCTTCTTCCTCCCTTCAGATAATTGATTTACCTCTGTAGCGTAAGCAGGCATACTTCTTCTCTGTGCGAAAGAAAAAACGCTTCTTATCTCGCTCAAGAAGCCAGCGAAAAACTCATTTAAAGCCCAAACAAGCCCAGCGAAGTCGAGCAACCTTCGTCGGACGGGTTCAAAAGAATCAACGGGGATTCGCCTTTGTGATTCCTCACGACAACACTTTGCCGGACACCTACGTTTCTCCAAGAGAAGCTCGCGCTTTAATGAATGGAGATATTGTTGAATATCAGATCGAGCATCTAGGAAAGCGATCAAGTGCTCGCATTGTTAAAATACTTGAGCGCGCTTGTAAAAAAGTCTTGGGTAAAGTCCAAGGGTCTCATCGCCAGTTCTTTATCGAATCATCAGAAGGGGACCTCATCGCTCTCGATAATGGCGAAAAAAATCTAGTGGGTTCTTGGGTGATTGCGTCTCTTACCCGCTATCCCAGTGACAGAGAAATGGGAGTCGCTCGTATCACTGATAAGTTGGGCCAGACTCTAACCCCTAAATTTGATCATCTCATCACAATCTCCCGCTTTGGAATTGAGGAGTCATTTCCCCCGGCCGCCATTAGAGAAATTGAGGACCTCAGGCAGGCATCATTGCTTGAAATTCAAAAACCATCACCCAATCGAAAAGATCTTAGAAACCTTCCCTTTGTAACCATAGATGGCGAAGACGCCAAAGATTTTGATGACGCCATTTGTGTTTCAGAAAAGCCAGAAACCGGAGAACTACAACTGCTCGTCGCTATAGCCGATGTCAGTTACTTTGTAAGACCAGGCTCTCAATTGGACGAAGAAGCAAAACGTCGGAGCACTAGCATTTACTTTCCCGGCTACTGCATCCCCATGCTGCCTGAAGACTTATCGAATGATCTTTGCAGTCTAAATCCCCAGACTGACAAGTTAGTTCTAGTCGCCGAAATTAATTTCAATCGAAAAGGCGATATTCTGAGCACTTATTTTTATGAGGGGATCATTAAAACAATCGCTCGGCTTACTTATACGAAAGTACATCATTGGTTTTTGGGTAATCCGGAAGCGGTTCCCTCGGACTGTCACCGGCCTTTAGAAAATGCTAAAAAACTTTTTAACATCCTTCTCGCTCAACGCAAGGAACGAGGGGTTCTCGATTTTCAGCTACCAGAATGTCGATTTGAATTAGATAAAGAGGGACACCCGGTCAAAGCTTATCCTTTTCCGCAGTGGGAGGCCCACCGTCTGATTGAAGAATTCATGGTCATGGCAAACTCGGTGGTTGCCAAAGTACTTAAGGAAAATGGATGCCCCTCGCTTTACCGTGTTCATGAAGCTCCTGTCATAGAAAGTATTGAAGAACTTAATCAGCTGATGAAGAGCTTGGGTTTTAGTTTAATGATTAAAGAAGTTTCTCCTCTCGCTTTTTCGAAAGTGTTATTGAAAACCTCCGGCCAAAAAGGGGCCCATACGCTGCACAAAGCAATTCTTAGGGCTCAAAAACAAGCCCGATATGAGCCCGATCCCAAGGGGCATTTTGGCTTATCACTGACGGACTACACCCACTTCACTTCGCCCATTCGACGTTATCCGGATTTGATTGTGCACCGCTCCCTAAAGAGCTTCATTCTTCGCCATCAAATTGCCGATAAGAACAATAACTCCGAAGCATTAGTTAAATTAGGGGAACTCACTTCGGAGAGAGAGCGCCGTGCAATGGAAGCGGAGCGTTTTATCACCCGTAGGAAACAATGTTGGTTTATGGCAGATAAGGTGGGCGAACCCCTTAAAGGAATTGTTTCTGGGGTGATTGCGAAGGGCCTTTTCATTGAACTCTCGGAATATGCCATAGAGGGCTTCGTTCCAATCGAATCTCTTCCTGGATACTACGAGTTTGATGAAAGAAGAGGTTGCCTCAGACGGCGTCCGGGACACTCAACGATTAGCATTGGAGATGCTATGGATGTTCAAGTAGCTGCAGTGAGTGTTGAAGAAAATGAAATCACGTTTTTTCCCCTGACTGAGAACCCATGAAAGTTATTTCAACTGCAGCCAATATCTCACAAGCATTTAAAAATGCTAGTCGAGTCCGAGAAATTCTAGCCGTTCTCGTTAGCACTGGCTTTCTCGATTTAATGCATCGAATGAAGCTGAATCGGTTTTTGCCAGAGCGGCAGACTGAAGATCCAGGCTTCAAAGATCTCCCCCTACCGATGCGTCTCCGGATTGCTTTTGAAAAGCTGGGGCCAGGATTTGTAAAACTGGGGCAATTAATGGCCTCGAGACCTGATTTAATCCCAGAAGCTTTCGTAGACGAGTTCTCAAAACTCCAAGATCAAGTCGCAACCCTGCCTTTCAGTGAAATAAAAAAGCAAATAGAAGACGAACTTAAAAAGCCCCTCAGTGAAGTATTTTCAAGTTTTGATGAAGAACCGTTGGCGGCGGCAAGTATCGCCCAAGTGCACTCTGCAGTTTTAAAATCAGGCCAATCAGTCGCAGTTAAAATACAACGTCCAGGGATCGATAAAATTCTTCACACGGATATTTCCATTTTGAGGGGGCTCGCCACTCTTTTAGAAAATACGATTCCAGAAACAAAGCCTTTTAACCCTCAGGGGCTCGTTGAGGAGTTTTTTCATACGATTTTATTCGAGCTCGACTTTAGAGTTGAAGCCAACAATATCCGAAAGATTAAGAACCAACTCAGTAAATCTACTCAAGTCGCTATTCCCGAAGTCTATTCTGAATACTCAAGTCAGAAAGTCCTCGTATTAGAAAAGTTTGACGGGATAAGGTTTTCTGATCGGGAGAAAATTATTGCCCAAGGGATTGACCCACGAAAAATTATTGAGACAGGAGCAGATGCATTTTTTCAAATGGTCATGCGAAATGGACTCTTCCACGGCGATTTACACGCCGGTAATTTATTTGTTCTGACTGATGGAAGAATTGGAATCATTGACTTTGGAATCGTAGGCCGTCTCGGACGGAGGGTTCAAGACAGCATTATCTCCATGTTTATTGCCATCATGGACGAAGACTACGAAACCCTCGCAACTGAATACGTGACGCTTTGTAGTCCCGATGGCGATACCGATATTGCCCAGTTACAAAAAGATTTGATGGATACTATCTCTCCCTACGTTGGCTTAGTTTTGGGTGAAGTAAACGTTGGAAAATTACTGCTTCAGTCCACAAGTATAGCTGCGAAACATCGTTTAAGGGTGCCTCGAGAGTTGATGCTGCTATTTAAAGCCATCATGACTGTGGATGGTCTTGCCAAAAAGCTGGATCCCGATTTCGATATTCTGCAATTGGGAAATCGCCTGGCTAAAGAAGTAGTAGCTTCCCGATACAGCAAGGAACGAGTCACAAAAGATCTATTGATCTTAGCCCGTGATCTTCAAGACACGCTGGAAACCTTTCCAAAACTCCTCAAGAGATTCCTCAGAAAATGGTCAACGAACAACTTTGCCTTAGAGATCAAATCGAAGGATGCAGAACTCCTGCCGAATGCGATCTTAAAATCTACTTATTATCTGGTTCTTTGCGTCACCTGTGCCGCGCTTGTTTTTGTGGGATCACTTTTTTGGACCAAGGGAGTGGAACCGCTTATTTTTGACTTCTCTTTGTGGAGCGCTGTGAGTTGGGCTACGGCTTTTTATCTGCTAGGGTCGGGGTTGTGGTCACTTTCAAAGCACAAATCCTAGTCGTTCTTATTTTTGGTCTTCATTCTCTATGCCATGCTCTGCCTCGGTGGGTCTCCCCCTTACCTCAAACCGCTTATCAAATTGTAAACACTGAGCTCTCTTCAAAACGAGGGGATTACTTTAAAAGAACGGTAAAGCGCGTTGGCAACCAAACGATTGAAATGGAAGGGGTTGCGTCGATAAATGGACGACTCGAAAATTTTTATGAAATTGCTAAAAACGTCCCAGCTTATCGCACTTGGGCGCTCCCTAACATTAATCAACGTCCTGCTGGGGGCCAATATCTCGTGAAGATATTAGACCTGAAGCCTGTTCCCCAAAAAACTAACCAATTGATTGCCGAATTTGGAATTAATTTACCTGGAATTCAGAGAAAAATCAGTCGAGGTTTTTCGATTTTCACTGAAAAAGGAACCAACGACGTTACGGTAACCTGCGAGAGCAATCAGGATAAAGACTCGATTTTGAGTTCTCTCACCGGGTATATCATTGCTTTTCCAGCCCCCAAACAGAGAGAACGCCTTTGGGTTTATTTTAAAGGCAGAACTCAATTAGAATCCTGGCTTTTGTATCAGGCCATTCCAGAAAAACTTTTAGCCCACGAGTCTTCTGACAGAATCCAAACCGTTTTAGACAACTTTGGAAGTGAAGAAAGCGGTAAATAATTTAGATGGAATCAAATCCCCAGAGAAACAAAGGCAGAAACGGTTTTGAACCTAAGCCGTCACGCCCCAAAACCGCCAAGAGAAGTTCTTCATCATTTAATTTTAGATAATCCGTCTCAGAGACAAAACCCCCGCTCTCCCCACAGAAGGATTTAAAACATTTTACTAAATGAGTTCGATCGAGATTTTTAACTAAACCAAGAGAACCCTTCCACGACTGATCAGCAATTTCTGAGAAAGTTTCATTTTCCTTTTCGAACGGAGCTATCAAAGTTAATGGAACGCCAGAAAAAAATCGATTCTGACAATCTTGAATATTCCCTTTTACTCGTTCGACTGATCCACTCCATTCATGGATGTAATTTGTAAAATCTGCTCCCTTATTCACGGCAATATAAGAATCCAGCTTGCCATTTGACTCGGTAACATAAATTTGAGTCCGTGGAATATCAACGAGAGCACTCATTTCTGCAAGTGACCGGTCTAGCCTTGAACTACGTTTTTGATAAAGTTTCCAAATCAACTCAAGATCTTTCTCTTTATTTAATAATCTAGAACACGGTCGAGAGCCCTCTGCTTTTTTCAGGGATATGCGAAAGTCTAACTCGTTTCCCGCTCGATGAAAGCCGAGCGGAAAATAGAAATCTGGTTGATCAGACCATAAAAGAACCAAAGTGCATCCCTGCTTACTCAATCTTTTTATTGCTTCTTGGATCAGGAAACTTGCTAGTCCCTCGCCCCGCTGTTCCTTACGAGTTACGACAGAACCGATCAAACCAATTTCCATTTCAAATGAAGGATGTCGGTAGCGCCGAGACATTATTCCAACATGAGAAATAACTTTTTGCTCTCTTTCAATAAAAAGAGATTCACCGCCCGGCAGCCCCCGATAAAGAGAGGGATATTCGTCTTGAAGAAACGAATCTGATTTGGATCGGAGTTCATCGTTTAGAAATTGAAGGACAGGAGTCGTAAAATCTTCTGAGCTCGAAGAGCCCTGGTAAGAGGTGACTTTTAATTCGGCGTTGGTCAATTGAGAAAGAGCCGGGAATCTGTCAAATGTCAGACCCCGGCTTTTTAAATTATAAATCAGTTGCTCGAAGAGTTTTTCGGCCGTTTGCTTTTGCGCGCTCAACTCCACGAGTCACTGCATTTTGAATAAGAACATTCACTGCAGCCATTACATCGGAAGAACACTTCATTTTGGATTTCTTCACGAGTGATTTCACTTTTGATTGAACGATATAGGTTTCTTTTGTCTTAGTGGCCATGAGTAATCTCCTTTATTGATAACTATAGAAGGAGTTACTTATTGAAGAAAGGGAAAAAAGCCTGAGATACCAGTGATTAGTAATGCGGATCCGACGGGGATGGTAAAATTATCATCAATAGGAGAAGGAATCAGCTCTACTAAAGTACTAATCGTTCCTCCCAACGCTGCCAGCAGGAGGGATTGCGAAAGTGACAACCCCAGAAATCCCAAGCCAAATAGAAATGAAATAAAAGCAGTCGCTAAAAAATTGGCAAGTGCCCCTTCCAAAGTTTTGCGCTGAGTAATTTTTACTTTACCCCACCGGGTTCCCACTACCGCAGCAATCGGATCCCCTACAGCAAGAAAGAGAGCACTCAACAGTACAACTGGTTTGGAGAAGAAGCTGACCAAAACCAACAGTCCTAGAATGTAGAATGAATTTCCTGAGATGCTTCGAAGTTCTTCTCGACGCATAATTCTTCCAAAATACTTAAGAGTAAGAGCATTCAGTGAAGGAGAGCGAAGTCGAATTAAATCGAGCAGCATGAAAAGCCCACCAACGGTCCCCAAAAGAATGAGTGCCTCTTCGCGGCTTAAAACAAAAGCATACAAACCCACGCAAACGATTCCATTCAGAAAATGATAAAATTTTCGGCCCAAATGGGGTGTCGAGCGACCAATTTGTAAAACATTTCGCCTGAGAGCACGAACTTCCGATGCGGTTGAAAGGGCCAATACTTTAAGCATACTGAATTACTCAGCAAGAATGATACCGAGCCCTAACAGTTTCCTAACAATTTTAATTATTAATTTATTTTCAGACACTTAACAAGGAACGCATTGCGGCATGCGGACTATTGAAAACGCACTGAAATGCGTAACTGTTTACGCGCTCTGGAAGTGAACTACGCGACTTCCCTCAAGGAGCTAATTTTTTAATATCGTTTTTTGCTCTTTGTCCCATCGGATGGGAGGGATAGCGCTCAATCAAATCCTGAAAAAAAAGTTTCGATTCCTTGTTTTTGCCCAAGTTTTTAAAGGCCCATGCTTGTCGATAAATCGCAGTGGGAACCAAGCTGTCTTTAGCATATGCCTTTCTAAATTCTGCAAACTCGAGAGCGGCAGAAGCGAAATCCTTCGAAGAATAGAGCACTTCTCCGATAAGAAACTGAGTTTTTTTGGCTTGATCAGAGTTTTTAGAGCTTTTCTTGAGAACTTCCCTCAGAACATCTAAAGCTTCATCAAATTTTCCCTCATCATAGAGCTTTTTTCCAAGCTCGTAAGAAGCTGTCGTTGTTTGAGACTCTTTCGATGTGGGGTGTTTCAAAGCCAATTCCTCGGCGACTGCTCTTTGCTCTAAAGCCTGAATTCTCTGTTGAAGAGCCATTACTTCATTCTTTAATTCCTCCGCTAAGTTTCGATGAACAGCCGCTTGTTCTTCGTTTATGCTGGTAAGTCGAGCCACTTCCATTTTTAACTCTTCTACGGTCGTATCCACGTCAGCTTTGTTATCACGAGCCTCTTTGACTTCGGTCTTGAGGCGCTCCATTTCCTGCTCTCGCCTCACCTCGCCTTTTGTTTTGCAGCCACTCAAAAAAAACAAAGAGAGAAAAAGTCCAAGTCCCCAAAAAATCGTTTTTTGAGCGAAGGTCGGTTCTTTATTCATTTTCTTCCTCGATGGTGTTCTCTCGATTGGGAGGAGTTGATTCGGGTTCAATCATTCCCCCTTTGAGCTCTGTCTGCTTCATTACGGACTGATACTCAGCCTGCTCCGCAGTTTGGCGAGCTTGGTTCGCAAATTTTTTGGCTGAATCAAAATACCCTTCTGCATAATCTTTTTTTGCACGTAGATTGAAGTTTTCAGCTTTGCGATAGGTATCAGGAGCCAGAACTTCCGCTTTTACTTTCTGAGCGGCCTTCAAAGCAGCATCCGCCAAAATCATGTCATCAAGAGGTCGGGGGTGACAAGCTGTCACCCCCAAAAAGAAGAGTAAAAAGAATCGATTTAATCTCATTCTTTACTTAGAGAGCAGAACAAACACTGCTCTTCGGTTTTTTGCCCATGCAGATTCGTTGTGACCCATATCTGCCGGACGTTCTTTTCCATAACTAATTGTTTCAATTCTGTTGGCGGCAACTCCCAAACGAACCAAGTAAGCCTTTGCTGCGTTTGCTCTTCTGTCTCCAAGAGCCATGTTGTATTCGACGGTACCGCGCTCATCGCAATGCCCTTCAATTTGAATTCGTGCAGTCGAATTTGCTTTCATCCAATCCGCATTTTTCTTGAGAGAGTTTCTAGCGCCGTCCGTTAAATTGAAACTATCGTAACCATAATAAACAATGTCCATTTCTCCGAAAGCAGCCCCCACGTCCCCGGCTCCTCCCATCATGTCTACTCCGGCACCAGGAGCTGCGATACCAGAAGAATCTTCTGAAGGGGCTATGGCCTGCTCGTCGGAAACGACATCTTTCTTGCTGCAACTCACGAGTCCCAAGACAAGTCCGCAAATCATTAAACTTAAAAATCGATTGAATAGATTCCGAGAGAAAACCATAACGCTGCTCCTTCTGTGGTGGAAATGGGTTATCAAAACCCCTCTAAAATAACCAAAATTGGTTTAAGTGACAATTATTTTTAAGTCATTTGGATTTCTGCATTCCCAGACTGACTCGGGGTGCCAACTATCTTTTTGATACAATAAGCGGATGCGTTTGTGTTTGCTCTTTGCCATTTTTGTAACGGCTGTTTTTGCTGAGCCATCTTATCTCAGTTTTCCTTCTGATATTTCCTGGAAAAGTATGGAAAGCCCTCATTTCCATATTATTTACAGAGAAGGCCAAAAGGAGTTCGCCACGAAAACGCTGAGAGCTGCTGAAAGGGCCCACACGCTTCTTCGTCCTATTTTTCCAGATGCCCCACCAGTCACTTCCATTGTGCTTGCCGACTTCAATGATTCACTCAATGGATACTCGCTGGGGTTTCCCTACTCCCACTTTGTCATTTTTGCGGCCCCTCCCGATAGTTCCAATGAATTATCCTCTTTGGATAATTGGCTCGATTCGGTGGTTCTCCATGAGTATGTTCACACGCTCCATTTGTACCCGGCGAATGGAATATGGAAATGGTTACGCACCATTTTTGGCTCCACGATAGTTCCCAATGGTTGATGCCAGCACACCTTCACGAAGGACTAGCAACTTTTCTTGAAACTGAATTTTCTCAGGGGGGAAGGGGCCGAAGTCCCTTCTTTCGCATGATGACACGCAAAGCCGTCTCGCAAAAAAAATGGGGCACTGAGTTTCTTCCCCTAGACCTCATGGATGGCTCTTACTCAAACTGGCCTCACGGAACGAGCCCTTATTATTTTGGATATTATTTCTATGATTATCTATGGAAGAAAAAGGGCCAGAAGGGAATCCAAGAACTCACTTTGAGCGCGAGTTCGAATTGGCCCTACTTTATCAATTCGCCGTTCATAGATATTTTTGGCGAAAATATTTCAGATTTATGGATTAAAATCGCCTCGGACCAAACCCAAAAACAAGAGCTCGAGTTAAAGCAGTTCGACAGTGAAAAAAAATCACAACTGTCCTACCTAACCCAAACCAAATTTACAAAAAAAGAATTAAACGTCTCTCAATCTCAACAACGAGCTGCTTTTTTGAGCTCACGACCCGGTAAAGATTCGCAGCTTGAGATCCTCGATCTCCAATCAGGACAATCATTAGCCGAACATTCCGTCCGCTTTTCCGGGGCTGGTGGATTCTGTTGGCGGGAGGAAGAGGGCCGCGATTGGTTTCTGTTTTCGACTCCTCATCAAGAAAATTTCTATTCAACCAATAGAATTTCTATTTTTGTTTCGGACACCAAAAAGACAATAGAATTGAAAACAGCTGAAGGCCCCATCGACCACGTTCACGAATTCGCCTGTTCCTCTGATTTGAAGTCCCTGATGGTTTACCAAGAAGTTTCTGGTAAGGGCATTTTGACCCTTTATGAAGGCGATGTCTTTTCCGAAGGGAGCGAACTCAAGCCTAAATTCCGCTGGGAAATTCCCAAAAACTCCTGGATTAGTTCAGTCTCCTTGGGGGACCGTCAACTTTTTGTTTTGAGATCTGGAAATCGTTCTTTCCTCTATGAGTGGAATCCCCCAGCGAGCCCATGGGTGTTAGGAGCCCTTGAGGGACATACTTATGGCCTAAAACAAATCGGCAACCAATCGTACTTAATCTCTGCTCCAGCAGGGCGGGATGAAATCTGGCAACTAGACCTGAATCGACGCAAAATTATAAAAGCGGTATCTGTTTCCGGCGGTATCAACCATTACGTCCCTCTTTCATCTCACTTTGTAGTTTCATCCTATGAACACGGCGGATTTGATATCGCAACGGTTTCCCCAGTCCCTCCTGAAACCGAGATTGCTCTCTCTCAGGCAAAACCGATTCTTGCCACAGAAGAGAATGAATTAGCTTGGGAAGAAAAAGAGTATTCTCCCACCTCGTACTTGGTTCCAAGACTCTGGATCCCCTCTGCCCTTTTCGTTCCTTATGGTTTTCAATTGGGGGCTTGGATTCCGATGTTTGATTTATCCCAAAAGCATTTCTACGACTTAAACTTAGGAATCGATCAAAGAGAATCCAATGAAGGCACGCAGATGTTGCCGAACATTTCGGGAAGTTATACCTACCGATTTGGAAAATCGTCGAGCGTGCAACTCAGCACCTATTTTTCACCTGGTTTTTTGATCATCACGCGGAGTTTTTTTAAACGCTGGGGTTCCTCACTAAGTTACTCCGCTAAACTAGGAGAACTCCCCATCCAGGGACGTGTTTCAGCCTTGCTCAAAAAAATTGAAAGCTCTGATTTAGGGCCCGCCAATCAATCGGTTGGTTTCGGGCTTGAACTTGGCTGGTCGAGCAAAAGAACAAAAATAAACTTAAGCCACCAACAATTTGTAAAGGGCTTTGGAAGTTTTGATAATTACTTCAGCAGCATTGCTAACTTTGAAACTTCTATTCAATCACCGTTTTGGAATTCGTCCCTCTGGGCTTTGAGTTTGCGGCAGGGCTATACGGAAGGAACTCCTCTTTACAATTCTTTCTTCGAGGGCGGTGGAGAAATCTTGTTTTCGCAAGGAAGAGGCTTTTTTCTGAATCGTGGTTATTTGCAGGGCTCCTTCGCAGCTCGCCGGATTTTTGGGGGGAACTTAGAGTTTCGCTTCCCTATTGCTCGAATCGATAGGGGAATTGGGCTTTTGCCAGTGTTCCTTCAAAATCTTTCGGGGGCTTTCGTACTTGATACCACAAGTTTCGATCGAGGACCGTCTAGTGCTTATCCCAAGAATTGGCTCAAAGATTTCCTATGGAGCACGGGCTTTGAACTCAAAACCCAATGGAAATTCTCTTACTATTTGCCAACTCAAATCCGTTTCGGAGCCTACCGGGGACTCAGCAGCGGAGGAGAGCCATTCTATTTCACGATTGGTCTCGAGGCCTCACTCTGAAATCTTACTTCGCTTCCGAGACAGCAGCTGTTTTGGCTTCCTTGGTTCCTTGAGAAACTTTTTCAAATAGGTTCCAAGCCTTCAAGTAGCTCATTGCTTGTTGAAGCTGGAAATCAATTTTGAGCAGTTCTTTCGGATCTTCAACTCTGACCTTCTTTCCATCTTTTTCTTTAATTACTCCAAATAGACGGTCATGGTTTTTTTGATCTTTTTCTGATTTGTTATCTTCGCTTTTTGGAGATCTCCCTGATTCATCTTCACTTGAACTTTCTTCTTTCTTCTCATTTTCTCCAATTAAGTGATTTTCTAGATCAGCCTCTTTTAAGAACTTGCCTTGGCGAGCTTTTTCCAGGGCCGCCATATCAATCCGATCGACTTCGATATCCGGAGTGATCCCTTTGCCTTGAATGGATGTGCCACTGGGAGTGTAATAACGAGCCACAGTCAGTTTCAGTGCTGACTTGTTTTCAAGATCGATAACCGTTTGGACCGAACCTTTTCCAAAGGTTGGTTTTCCCACCACCAAAGCTCGTTTATGGTCTTGAAGCGCTCCTGCAACAATCTCCGAAGCACTTGCGCTCGACTCATTTACCAAAGCTACCAATTTTAGATTTTTGAACGGTGCCGAACCACGTGCATACTCAACTTCTTTTTTGGCTTTGTTTCGACCCATCGTGGATACAACAGGGACCTTTTCTAAGAAAAGACTTGAAACATTGATAGCTTCTTCGAGAAGTCCACCTGGATTGTTTCTTAAGTCGATCACCGCACCGACCAAAGGTCTTCCATTTTCTTTTGTGAGTTGCTCTAGCTTCTTCTTTACATCTCGAGCTGTATTGCTTTGGAACTGTACCAACCGAATCCAGGCATAGTCTTTATCTAAAAGACCCCCTTTGACAGCTGCTACTTTGATGATGTCTCGAGTAATTTCAATCGGCTTCAACCCTTGAGCCCCTCTTCTCACAACATGAATAGTTACTTTGGTTCCTTTTTCACCCCGCATCAGATTGACCGCTTCTTGAAGACTCAAATTTTTGGTTTCTTTTTTAATGTTTTTTGCTTTGTCTTCAATCATGACAATCCGATCGCCCGGTTCAACTCCAGCCATATAAGCAGGTGTGTCTTCAATCGGAGTCACTACTGTTAAAAACCCATCAGTGACATTGATTTCAATACCTAAACCTCCAAATTTTCCCTGGGTATCCACTTGCATTTCTTTGAAGAGTTCAGGAGATAAATAAACCGTGTGGGGGTCCAAGCTCGCTAACATCCCTTTAATGGCCCCTTCCATTAATTTCTTGGTGTCCACTTCTTCCACGTAATTGGTCTGAACGAAATGTAGGATCTTTGTAAATAAATCAAGGTATTCGTAATTGGGAGCTGCCTGACTTAAGCGATAAGCCCCTGCTCCGAGGGTCAAGCACACCCCTAAAAAAATCGCACAAAAAAAGGTTCCGACAGTACGCAGTTTAAGTTTCATGAGAAGCAACTCCTTGATACACAAGTTATCGGTCAGTCCGCAAGAATTCCTGAAGCCTCTATTTAACTTTGTCGATGAGTTGAATGGCGCACAAAACCAGCTGCAAATTATGAAGATTTTTTCACAATTGTCCGGAACCCTAGAAAGCCCAAGCGACGCAGCGTATAATATTGCTATGGGGTGGAAAAAACCAATTCAAAACTCGCGTGGCCAAGTGGCGGTTTTGTTTGCTTTGGTTTTTACTTTCATGTTCGTCCTTTTTGCCTTCGTCGTCGATTTCGGTCACCTCATTCAAAACAAAATGAATCTGCAGATTGCTGCCGATGCTGCTGCCTACGCTGGAGCGGCTTGGCAAGCACGAGCTTTAAATCAGATGGGCGCCGAAAACTATCATATGCGACAAGACTATAAGGAATTGGTCATGCGAGCCCAAATCACGCACGCTCGCCACAATAAAAATTTTCCTCGCAGTCAGGATGATTTGAGGGGGCCTATCGAGAGACTTCCCCAGGGATTTAATGCCCCTTCTGTTTGCTTACAGGCTCATGGTTTTGAAACAGTTCGGGGCCGACGCTACGATAAAATGACGAACCTTTGTTTTAACGCCGATCCGACTGGAGGAGGCTTACCTCCCATTGTTGTCCCTCCGGTTCTTGCGACTTTTGATCCCCTCTCTGTAGCGATTGCTGCTCAGATCAAAGAGATACGAAGACAAGCAGATATTGAGTGTGAGCAAGGGCGCGACGACAACGAGCGCATGGTTCAACATCTTTTAGATGTTTTTGCAAAGCCCGGAACTTACTTGGGAGGATTTCGATACCGAGGAGATCGAGCTCGTTTTCATGAATCTCAAATGAAAGCGATTGAATCTTTTATCAATCAAGCAGCTCAAGAAAGTCCGATGACAAGTTCTCATCCCGTTTTAGCAGCAGCCAGAGAATCTGCTCTCAGAAATTTAACGGATAGCAATTTGAACGGTGAATTTAAAATGGAGATTTTGGCTCCCAAAGAAGCTACTTATGTCAAATTGAAAGAGATCGTAGCGGCAAACGCCATGTACTACTTTGATTTTCAAAGTCGAGGGAGTGCGTGTGTCGCTCTGGTAGGAAAACGGTTTTTTGAGGCCTTAGTGGGTTATGAAAAAGACCCTCGGTATCTAACTTATTTTGGAGTCAAACTAACCGCCAAACCAAAGTTATTATTTATGCCCCAATCTTGGGTGGATGCGGGCTTTCCAACCCTTGAGGCCTATGCAATCGCAAAACCCTTTGGAAGTCGGATTGGTCCCAAAGCGACTACAGACGGGTTAATTCCCGTGCCTCGAACTGATGGCCAGAGCAGAATTCTTGATTTCAGTGTCCGACCTTTTGATACCGTAGGCGGCGGCAGAAGTGCCAAGCTCATGGCTTATTATGATTCACTTCATCCCCGAAACGAAGACAATCAACCTCAGGGAAATCGTGCTCTCGGTTGGCCTGAGCCTGATAAGGGTGACCAATTGAGAGCTCCCTTACAAGCCATTCGGACCCCCACTATTTTCGATGCTCTTTTTTATACGGTCTTTCCCGATCCCGGGAGCAACTTAAATCAGGATTATGAAGAACCGCAGTTTGCTCTCGCTCTCTACCCAGATGGAGTGGAAGCTGCGGGACCAGACAATCAACGGATTTCCACTCGGACACCAGCAACTGAACTCCCTTATTCAGTTAAACTTAATGCTCCGAGCCCTACCGGAACCTACTACGGGACCTATGCGACAGAACAACCGGGCAGTCACTCGACCACCGGCGCCCTTTCTCTTCCTCCTCTTCCCGGCATTGATTCCCCAGCCAAAGCAAGAGAGTTTGGATTTGCGACGAAAGAAATTTATCACAGTGCTTGGGCTCCTGAGGGAGAATCGGAAGCGGGGCAAGGAAGAATTGGATATGGAGTTAAATTTATTAGTGTGGATACTCTGATGAACAGAATGGGAAATCTCTCAAGTTCGGGCGATCAGATCGACATCAGAAACCTACCTAATACTGAAATAAACCTCACCAAGATTCTTCACTAGACACCGCTTCAGTTCCATGGGAATTTGCATTTCAAATGAAAATCTTAGCTGTAGATACTTCATGCGATGATTCCTGCGTAGCGATCATTGATACTCGCAAATGGGCCATTCTTTCGGAAAGCGTTTTTTCTCATACCGCCCCCATGAAAAAATTTGGCGGAATCGTTCCGGAAATTGCGAGTCGGGAACATTTAAAAGCTCTTCCAATGGCCGTTGAAAGTTGCTTAGAAAAAGCCACTCTTTCTCTTTCTGATATCGATTGGTTTGCCGTCACTCATCGTCCGGGTCTCATCGGAGCCCTCTTGGTGGGCGTTTCTTACATAAAAGCTCTAGCCTTT
>Ga0214923_10002029_pt1 | contig 27732 bp, 23 predicted proteins | sample LL1510_MetaG_FD_177993 | JGI IMG/M metagenome (GOLD analysis project Ga0214923, IMG submission 177993) | Freshwater microbial communities from Lake Lanier, Atlanta, Georgia, United States - LL-1510 | ecosystem: Environmental > Aquatic > Freshwater > Lake | place: USA: Georgia | collected...
ACTGCAATTTAGTAACACAAAAATAACCTTCTTTACAGGGAATTAAAATGCCTTGAGGACTTGGTTTCAAGGGTTCCTTGGGGTCGGATGTGCCATCCATTGGAAATCCTTCGTGAATTTTACATAATACCTGTTTTAAACTTTTCTGATCGATGAATACCGCGTAAGCCGAAGGAAAAGGATTCAAACCACGAACAAGGCGGTCAATTCTCGTTGCGCTGAACTGGGGATGAATGCGCGTGTTCAGTTTGGTAAGTTTGGGTGCCTCTTTTAAGTCGCTCGTAGGTTTTTGAGGTGTTGCTTTTAACGTACCTTGTTCTAACGCGTTCAAGGTTGCTAGTATGAGCTGGCTTCCGGGTTCGAGCATCGCGTCGTGCAATATACCCGTGGTCCAACGAGGGGCTATGTTCAGGGTGTGTTGCAGTAATAGTTCTCCGCAATCTATCCGGTCGTTGATGAAAAAAGTGCTTAATCCTGTTTGTTCCTCGCCGTTCATGATGGCCCAATGAATCGGGGCAGCTCCGCGATAATTTGGCAATAACGATGCGTGCAGGTTGATGGTACCCATTCGGGGCATGTTCCAAACAACCTCAGGGAGCATGCGAAAGGCTACCACCACAAAAAGGTCGGCATCAAAAGCGGCTAATTTGGAAAGGAATTCAGGATCTTTCAGCGAGGTAGGTTGAAGGAGGGGAATCCTTTGAGCTTGGGCCAGACGTTTCACTTCACTTTCCTGCAACTTTTGCCCACGGCCTGCCGGTTTATCCGCTACTGTAACTACCCCAACTACTGGGTACTTCGATTCCAAAAGCCCTTGCAACATGTACTTTGCGAACAAGGGGGTTCCCATAAATACGACCTTCAAACCCATCAGATCACTTTTTGATTCCATTTAAAGGTACGAAGGTAAAGGAAGGACAAGCTTCCCATGACCCCGAAATAGATGTATTCAACGGTCCAAACGTAATAGATTTGAAAATGGAATACTTTGATGAACAGAAAAACAAACAGCATATAAACTCCAACGGAGATGATTTCAATGGTCATGGAGGCCACCGTATTGCCGCTCCCGTGGATGGTTTGGAAATACACGGAAACCACGCCATAAATGAGAATCGACCCAATGATGAGGCGCAAAATAGCGCTGCTCGTTGCTAAGTATGCTTGATGCGGATTGACCATCGAAATCAGGGTTTCTGGGTACAACAAGGCTCCATGGAAGAACAATAATAAAAAAACCAGGGTTAATCGCTGTATTCTTCGTTGAATCAAGGGGAGAGAATCCTGTTTTCCGGCGCCTATGTACTGGGAAATATAGGTTTTGGTGGTGCTAGCAAAACCCCAAATCGGTACAAAGGCCAAAAAATACAAGGAACGGATGTTTTGCGACACGGTCAATTCGAATTGCCCCATTTGCTCGATCCATGTAAAAAAGAGGGTCCAGGTAAAGAGGGCTGAAAATCCTTGCAAGAGCAACGGGGTTCCCACTTTTAATAAGTCCATGATTTCTACCCCAATTTTTTTAAACTCGCGAAAGAATTCAAAGGTTCGGTGGTCCTTGGTGACCAAGGTTATAATGATTAAAAACAGCATACCGATTCCGTCTGCCGCAGTACTAGCCAAGGCGGCACCCGCAACCCCCATTTCTGGAAAAATACCGTGTCCGAATATTAAAAAGTAATCCAAAACAATGTTGCTTGTGGCGGTCAAAATAGCCGCTATAAGAACCACGGAAGTTCGTCCTTGGGCTAGATAAAAGGCTTGAAATCCTAAGGTAATCACGCAAAAAAACAGGCCGTACGAACGGTAACCTAAAAACACGCCTTGAAGTTTTGCAACCTCCAAATTCAGGGATTGTGCCAGAATCAAGTTCGGAATCACAAGTTCTAAAAGCACAAAAAACGCCAACGCTAAAACACTCAAAACGATCCATGCTGCCGTCATTTGACGTCCCACCGCATTTATTCGCTGTTCGCCAATTCTTCGGGCCATCAAGATTTGCGCACCGTCAGACATTCCCATCAACATCATAAAAAAGGTAATGTAGGCCAAGCCGGCATTCCCCACAGCGTCAAATCCTTCTACGGAATATCGGCTAATGAAAGCGCTGTCCGTAATGAGCACCACCGACTGAATAAAACCGGAAACCATCATTGGCAGTGCCACCGATAGAATGCTTTTGTATTTTAAGGGGAGAATTTCATTCGACATATAATACCAAGCCTTTTAAATATTCTCCTTCGGGGTGAAATGCGCCAATGGGATGATCCGCCGGTTGATGCAATTGATGCAATACTTTGACTTTCCGTCCGGAATCAATCGCTGCGGAAATCAGGGTGTGCTGAAACAATTCTTTATCAATAACTTGCGAACAAGAAAAGGTGAAGAGAATTCCTCCGGGTTTAATTTGCCGCAGTGCATGGGCATTCAAGCGTTTGTATCCTTGCACAGCTTTATGTTTTTTATCTAAGTGCTTCGCAAAAGCGGGAGGATCCAACACAATAATGTCGAAAGGTTCTGGCAGTTCTTTCAAAAATTCCATGGCATCGGCCACCACGGATACGTGACGCTCATGAAACGCATTCAGGGCAAGATTCTGTTCGGTTAATGCGATGGCTTTTGCAGAGGAATCCAGGGAATACACCCGTTTAGCTCCGTTTTTTAATGCTTGCAAGCTAAATCCCCCTGAATAACAAAAGGCATTCAATACGGTTTTCCCTGGAGCCATTTTCCCCAACAACGACCGATTATCGCGCTGATCAATGAAAAAACCGGTTTTCTGACCACCTACCCAATCGATGGCGTACTTGATGCCGTCCTCCAAGGCTACATGCGGGGTAGGGCAGTCACCGTACAGGTAGCCATCTTGGTGTTCTTGGCGCTTGGGAAGTGTGTCCGAGGATTTGTGATAAAGCGCTTTGAAATCGGATCCAAGCCCCTGTTGTAACGCCGTTTTAATTGCGTCCAGATGAAAGAGCATACCAACCGAATGGCATTGCAGTACCACGGTTCCGTTATAATAGTCCATAATTAAACCGGGTAACTCGTCGCCTTCTCCATGGCATAATCGACAAATTCCCGAAGGTTCCAACAGATTGAGCGTTTTCCTCAGGGCAATCAATCGTTCAATTCGCAGATTCCAAAATTTCTGATCTAAGGGTTCTTCTTCAAAGGTTAATATACGAACGGAAATGCTCCCATGTTGAAAATGACCTGTACCCAAATAGCTTCCGGAATGCGAAATAACCCGAACACAAGCACCGTCCAATAATGCTTTTGTATCCGAGGAAATAGCTCCTGAAAACACCCATGGATGCCGACGCAAAAGCGACGTTTCTTTTCCTTTTTTCAAGGTGATTTCAGGCAACATTGGTCAAAATTACGTATAAAAGGCAAGAGGCAACCCTTTTATTTTTGGTACCTTCGTCGTAAAAATCAAAAAATGGCAAACCGAAGAACCCTTAAAAAAGAAATCAACGCGTTGGTATTTGATATCATTGACGAATGTTTGTACCTACAAGAGCATCACGATGATAAAGTACACGATGCAGAAGCCTTGATCGAAGAGGTGGTTATGGTGTACAACGAGCTCATCGAGCGTATAAATAAAGGAAAAAATAAAGCGGATTTCTCCTCGATTCGTAACGAATTTTATGAGAAATCAGAACTTTTTTCGGAGAAATTAAATGCGTTAAGCGTTTAATGAAAAAAAAAGGGACATCAGTCCCTTACATTTCCGTTAATGTTCGAATTACTGTTTGTTGGTTCCTCCAGAACAGCATTTCTTTTCGCCGTTCGCGGAGCAACAGCTTTTCTTTTTTTTCTTCTTTTTCTTGTCGTCGTCGCGAAGTTCTGTTTTAACGCCCGTTTGAGCAGCATATACTTTAGCGACCATGCCTCCTGAAAAGGCCATTAAGGCGATAGATAAAACGATTTTTTTCATGATAATTGATTTTCTATAAAAGTACGAATTTTCACAATGAAGCAAGAATATCTGCGCGATTTTTTACTTTTTGACCTAGGGTCACGTGAATTTTTGCTTCAAGGGGAAGAAACACATCTACGCGAGAACCAAATTTAATAAAACCTAATTCTTCACCTTGTTCCACCTTGGAGCCTGCTTTGCTGTAAAAACAAATCCTTCGGGCCATGGCACCAGCAATTTGTCGCACCAATACTTGTTTTTTATCTTCTGTTTCAATAACCAAGGTGCTTCGCTCGTTATCCGTGGAGCTTTTAGGATGCCATGCAACAAGATGTTTACCCTTGTGATATTGAGTGTACAATACAGTCCCTGAAATTGGAATATAATTCGCATGGACGTCAAGGGGTGACATGAAAATAGAAAGTTGAATGCAACGTTGCTGCACGTATTCAGGTTCAAAGACTTCTTCAATGACAACAACTTTTCCATCGGCTGGGCAAATCAACTCCTTATTTTTGGCATGAATGGCCCGGTTCGGAACCCTGAAAAATTGAACAATAAACCCTAAGCAGACTACCAGAATTACCGTTAAGGAAAAAAAGACCAAGGGATGGGTAAACAAATAAGCCGCACAGGAAATCCCAAGCGATAGCGTAACGCTTGCAAAAATAATCCCCTTTCCTTCGCGGTGCAGTTTCATACTACCAATAAAAATAAAGCATATACCAACAATAAAAAAAGGGAATGCTAAAAAGCGCAGCATCGAAGCGATCAAGAATACCTCCATGCCCGGGAAGAACGGTCCCGCTATCTTTTACTTCAAGGCTTCGTTTAAAGAGGGATTCTAATAAATCTCCAAAAATTGATCCTAAACTGATGATCAAGGAAGCGATCATCCAAAACGTTCCTTGCCCTTGATGTACCATGTTCCCAAAGATGAATCCCCCCATCAGGGTAAAGACAATTCCGATCAAGGTTCCTTCCCAAGTCTTCTTTGGAGATATTCTTTCGAACAGCGGTCTTTTACCAAAGTACTTGCCCGCAAAATACGCCAACGTGTCGTTCGTCCAGATTAAAATAAACATGGCGGAAACAGCCGGATAAAAGGCGTTATTTCTCAAGTTTAGATCAACGCATAAAAAAAAAGGAACGGTTACATAAATAATCCCCATCAATAAAAGCGCTATATTGAGCAGCGGAGATCCGTGCTTCTTCCAGAGTTCCGCGAGTATTAAACTAAAAAACAAGGGAAAGATTAGGGTGATGGAAATTACCGGCAATATTTTCATACTCATGCCGATAAGCAAAACATAAATGAACAAGCCTATGAAAATCCCCATTTCTTTGGAAATGTGAACGACGGATATTTTTTCACAGAGCACGTAAAATTCCCATAACCCAATCAACATGAAACTGCTAAAAACTAACCCTTGGTAGAGCGGTCCCAACCAAATGGAGCCCAGAATCAAGATTCCGAGAATTATGGCGGTAACAATACGCTTTTGCACGTCGCTCATGCGAAACGGGTTGATGTTTATTCCTCCGGACTTTCGATTGGATGTTCACCCGATGCTCCTTCTTCGGTAATCTCGGGATTCGGTCCCTCTTCTATATTTTCCGATAATGGAACTTCTACTGGGCTTTCATCGTTATTTTTATCGGCCGGTTGGACTAAAGCTGCAGGATCCCATGGACGTTTTCCGAAGATGGATTCTAGATTTTCTTTGAAAATTACTTCTTCGGTAAGGAGCTTCTCCGCTAAGGCGATAAGTTGTTCGCGGTTTTCACGCAGAAGTGTCAAAGCACGTTGGTATTGCGATTCAATAAGCGTCGATACCTCTTCATCGATGATTTTTGCCGTCTCGTCGGAATACGGTTTGGTAAACATATCCCTACCTTGAGAATCGTAATAGGAAATGTTGCCTAAGCGTTTATTCAACCCATAAATCGAAACCATGGCATAGGCTTGTTTTGTTACTTTTTCTAAATCACTTAAGGCTCCCGTGCTGATTTTTCCAAACATAAGTTCCTCTGCTGCACGCCCTCCTAACGCTGAACACATCTGATCTAATAATTGCTCGGTTGTAGTGATACTTCGTTCTTCCGGTAAGTACCAAGCAGCACCCAGAGATTGACCTCTCGGTACGATGGTCACTTTTACCAACGGGGAAGCGAACTCTAGGAGCCATGAAATGGTGGCATGTCCAGCCTCATGGAAAGCAATGGTCTTTTTCTCATCGACCGTAATAATTTTGTTCTTTTTTTCTAAACCACCAACGATTCGGTCAACTGCATCCAAGAAGTCTTGTTTGGAAACTTTTTTCTTGTCCTTTCGAGCCGCAATTAACGCGGCCTCATTGCATAAATTGGCGATATCTGCCCCGCTGAAACCTGGCGTTTGTTTGGAAAGAAATTCAACATCTACATCGCTTTCCAATTTAAGCGGTTTCAAGTGTACTAAGAAAATTTCTTTACGCTCGTTGATGTCCGGCATATCCACGTAAATCTGGCGATCAAACCTCCCCGCACGCAGCAGCGCACTGTCTAAAACATCGGCTCGGTTCGTGGCCGCTAGAATAATAACCCCGCTATTTGTCCCAAAACCGTCCATTTCCGTTAACAATTGATTCAAGGTATTTTCGCGTTCATCGTTGGAATTAAACCCGTTATTTTTACCTCGAGCCCGACCGATAGCATCAATTTCATCGATGAAAATGATCGAAGGCGATTTTTCTTTGGCTTGACGAAATAAATCCCGTACCCTCGACGCCCCAACCCCAACAAACATTTCAACAAAATCAGAACCTGACAACGAAAAGAAAGGCACTTTCGCTTCTCCTGCTACCGCTTTAGCCAGTAGGGTTTTACCGGTTCCTGGAGGACCCACCAACAAGGCTCCTTTGGGAATTTTGGCGCCAATGTCCGTGTATTTTTTTGGGTTTTTGAGGAATTCTACGATTTCCACAATTTCTTCTTTAGCGCCTTCAAGGCCAGCCACGTCTTTAAAAGTTACGTTGGTCGATTTTCCTTTGTCGTAGAGTTGAGCTCTCGATTTTCCGATATTGAAGATTTGTCCACCGCCTCCACCGCCTCCGCTTCCTCCTGTCATTCGACGCATTACAAAAAACCAAATGAGAAAAATAATACCAAAAGGTAGCAAATAGGCTAAAATGGTTCCCAAGTAGTCGGTATCGGTATCTCGGTCGCACGGAAAATTACGTTCTTTTTCAATACTGTTTTCAAAATTCCCTAAATCGCCGATATTGTCTAATTGTATGATTTTTTTCTTTTGTTTTTCGATACCACTCACTTTTTTCAATTGACTCCAAATTTTTGGGAATTCGCCTTCTTTTGAAGCTTTGACAAGTGCAATCCCTTGCGCATTTAGCATGAAATCTGCTCGATTGTTATTAATAATGGTGATTTTGGAGACCGCCGAGGAATCTACCAAGTCGAATAATGTTTGTTTTCGGTCAATGGTAATTTTGGAATCCGATCCATACCATAGTTGAATTGCGATGAAGGCAATGCCCGCGAGGGCATAAATCCAATATACTGAAAAACCTCCTTTCTTTTTATCTGCCATATTTGGGTTTAATTAATATTAGGAACATCGGTTCGAACTGCATCCGACCACAATTCCTCGATTTCGTAAAAGTTTCTTGCTTCTTTGTAAAATACATGGGCAACTACATCGATGTAATCCAATAATACCCATTCGCTGTTGCGCTGCCCTTCAATATGCCATGGTTTTTCTTTCATCGTTTTTCGGGTATATCGCTGAATTGCGTTGGTTATACCATCTACCTGAGTCGAGGATTCACCTGAACAAATTACGAAAAAATCGCAAACCGAACTTCCCAATCCTCGGAGGTCAAGAACAACAATGTCCTTTGCTTTGTTTTCCTGCATTCCCTCAACGATGCAATTACTCAATATTTCGGAATGTTCGCGTTCAATTATCTTTTCAACCATGCATTATTTTAATCCGCAAAGCTAAGTCTAAATTTTAAATTTAACTTTGATTTTTGTTATCCTTTGAATTCTTTTTATGCCCTTTTTTGGTAGTATTGTTCACCGTTTAGACGTTGTTGACTCAACGAACAACTATGCCAACCACTTAGTTGAACAAAACTTGGCAGTGCATGGGACAATTATCGTAGCCAATTATCAAACGCAAGGTAAAGGACAACGTGGTAAAGCATGGATTGCTGACAAAGGAATGAATTTAACCTGCTCCTTCCTGTGTTTCCCCGACAATTTGTCAGTAAACAGAGTTCATTTATTGAATTATTGGATTTCCCTCAACGTGCTTTCGATGCTCATGAAAAACGGCATCGAGGCAAGGGTTAAATGGCCGAATGATCTCTGGGTAGGAACCAAAAAAATTGCAGGGATCCTCACAGAAATTACAGCACAAGGAACTTCGGTGAAATCTGCTGTTATCGGTGTAGGGCTGAACGTAAATCAAACTCAATTTCCTGAGCTCAACGCTACGTCGATGCTCCAGGAAACAGGTTCACCTTTTATTTTGGCAGAAATTTTACAAGAAATTTGTTTTTTACTCAACGAGCATCCGCTTGAATCTATCCACGAAGACCTTTGGAAAAGTAACTACGAAAACAGGCTTTTCGGTCGTTTTAGAAGGATGAAATTTATCGAAGAAGGCCGCAGCTTCGAAGGGGAAATTCAAGGGGTTTCCGATCAAGGATTTTTACAAATTTTGGTAGGGGAGGAACTACGCAGCTATGTTCAAGGATCGCTTAGCTTTGAGATTCCAACTGAATTTTAAGGTTTTTTCCCATGTCATTAAAAAGCGCCGTCAGCGGGTTTTTGGCCAACATGGCTACCATAGGAGATGTATCCCCGGTGAAATGTAAATAGCCTTCCACGCCGCCATCCTTGGCAGTGAGCTGAATCTGTAATGTAAAAGGAAAGGGGGATTTGTTACCGCTCATATATCGAATTCCCTGTTCATTTCTTTCACTAAACACCAAGGAAATCATTATTCCTCCTTGCACTTTAAATGCACATCCCTGGTCGTCCGACTGGAATTCTGATATACGGTCCTTGGGTAAAAGCGAGGATAAATTGGAAGGGATGCTCAAATAAGAACTTACCTTTTCGATGCCGCAATGAATCAATAAAGGGTTGCTTTGAATGGTCATACTTCGGGTTGCCAATTAGCAGGAAGTTCTCTCCATTTCTGCAGCGTGGCCAAATCACTCGTTCGAATATAATCAAGCGCTAAGGCCTGCTCAATTAAGTGCTCATAATCCGATAGGGTAATGAATGGACATGAGGCCTTGTCGAACGATTCTTGGGCGAGATCAAAACCGTAAGAAAAAATGGCGAGCAAGCCCTTAACATGCATTCCCGCTTCTTTCAAGGCCCTTACACCAAGTAAACTGCTTCCACCCGTCGAAATAAGGTCCTCAATAACCACCACCTTTTGCCCGCTTTCGTAGGACCCTTCAATCAAATTGCCAAGACCGTGATCTTTCACATTACTACGGACATAAATGAAGGGAATCCCCAGCTCTTGAGCTACTAAAACTCCTTGAGGGATGCCGCCTGTCGCAATTCCCGCAATAACATCGGGTTTGCCGTATTCTTTTTCAATAATTTCGGTGAACTTTTGACGAATGAAGGTTCGAACCATCGGAAAAGAAAGCGTTTTTCGGTTGTCGCAATAAATGGGAGATCGCCAACCAGAGGCCCACGTAAAGGGGTTTTCAGGTTGCAGTTTCACCGCTTTTATTTTTAACAATTCCCCCGCAATGCGCAATGCGCTATCTTTGTCGTACACCATGGAACAAAAGTACCTTGTTTTTAGCGAAAGAAAATGCCTCGTTTTCTCGAGTTTTCAACACTTACAGGATGATGCTTTGGTGGAAAAAACCAAGTTCAACACCTTCGAATATTGGGAACATATTCATAATCAACCCAATGAGCGTATTGAAATGCCTTGTTCTTTCCAATGTTTTAAAAAGGATTTTACCTTTATTCCCGCTGCTGGAGGCATCGTAAAACATGAAAAAAAGCTACTTATGATTTTCAGAAATGGAACTTGGGATTTACCAAAAGGTTGGATGGATGCAGGGGAATTTCCGATGCAAACCGCGCTGCGCGAAGTCAGGGAGGAATGCGGGCCGCTTGATCTGATAGTCGTTGATAATCTTCCGATTACTACCTATCATTGGTATCCAGTTAAGGGAAAATTTCTGCTTAAAGAAACGCAATGGTTCTTTATGTCCGCAGCTCATTCGCACCCCTTGATTCCGCAAAAAAAAGAAGGAATTACCAAAGCAGCGTTTGTAGGTTTTGAATCGGTCGAGGAGAGGTTAGCAAAGAGCTTTCCGATGATGCATTACCTTTGGGAAAGAATTCAACTTCACAATACGTTTATTTCTTAATTTTGTCGAAAACACTGAAAAAATGAAAAATATCATCGCTGTATTGTTATTGTTTTCCGTAGGATTCTTATGGAGTCAAAACAGCAAACCTTCACTTGCCTTTGATGCCGTGGAAATTGTCCGAAAAGATATTCCCTACGACGCCAAAGAACTGTTCGTTTTCACCTTTAAAAACAAAACCAAAAAAAGTGTGGTTGTGCAATCCGTTCAAACGAGTTGTGGATGCACCACTGCGGATAAACCAGCCAATCCAATTGGAAAAAAGCAAAAAGGTCAAATCAGTGTTTCCTACGACACGAAGCGTGTTGGAGAATTCGTGAAATCCATCACGGTTACCACCGATATTGGTGAACCAGTAGTACTTACCATCCGAGGAAACGTACTTCCAGAAAAACCCTAAATACGCTAGCGCACTTCTTGCAGCATTGAATTATGGAATTGTCCAAGACATTTAACCCCCAACCGATCGAGGAAAAATGGTATAGCCATTGGATGAAACAAGGCTATTTTCATTCTATACCGGATCACCGAGAACCGTATACGGTTGTTATTCCGCCGCCCAACGTTACTGGGGTATTACACATGGGCCATATGCTCAACAATACCCTCCAAGATGTGTTGGTGCGAAGGGCGCGAATGCTCGGGAAAAACGCTTGTTGGGTGCCGGGTACGGACCATGCCTCCATTGCCACCGAAGCAAAAGTGGTTGCAAAACTGAAACTGGAGGGAATTAGCAAATCCGATTTAACCCGCGAACAATTTTTAGAACACGCTTTCCAATGGAAGGAAAAGCATGGAGGTATCATTCTCGATCAACTTAAAAAGCTTGGAGCTTCTTGCGATTGGGAACGCACCCATTTTACCATGGACGCCCATTATTCTGAATCGGTAATTCAAGTGTTTGTTGACTTGTTCGAAAAAGGAAAAATTTACCGAGGTGTACGTATGGTGAATTGGGATCCGGAGGCGTTGACTGCCGTATCCGACGAAGAAGTTGTGTACAAAGAAGTGAATTCGCGCTTGTACTTCGTTCGATACAAACTAGAAGGTTCGGACGACGAATGGTTGACCGTAGCCACTACCCGTCCCGAAACCATCTTGGGTGATACCGCGTTGTGCGTGAATCCGGAAGATTTACGCTACGCCAACCTTGTAGGAAAAAAGGTTCAGGTACCTCTGAGCGGACGTTGGATTCCCGTAATTGCCGATGCGTATGTCGATCCGGCGTTTGGTACCGGGTGCCTCAAAGTCACGCCCGCTCATGACATTAACGATTACGCCTTGGGAAATACGCATAAACTTGCGCATATCGAACTTTTTAATGAAAATGGAACTTTGAATGAAAACGGGCTTCATTTTCAAGGCATTGATCGCTTTGAGGTGCGGAAACTGATCGCTGTCGAATTGAAGGAAAAAGGCTATTTGGTAAAGACAGAGGACCATTTGAACAAAGTCGGTTTTTCCGAAAGAACCAATGCAGTGATTGAACCCAAGCTTTCAAAGCAATGGTTTTTATCCATGAGCGATATCGCCAAACCTGCACTCGAAAATGTGATGAACGATACCATTCGGTTTTTTCCAGATAAGTTTAAGAATACGTACCGTCATTGGATGGAGAATATCAAAGATTGGTGCATTTCTCGGCAATTATGGTGGGGACATCAAATTCCTGTTTGGTATTACGGACAAGATACCAACGATTTTGTAGTGGCACACAATGCTCAGGAAGCCCAAGAAAAAGCCTCGGCGATTCTAGGGAAACGGTGTTCAATGGAAGAGCTTCATCAAGATCCAGACGTGCTGGATACTTGGTTCTCCAGCTGGCTTTGGCCCATTTCCGTGTTTAAGGGTATAACAAATCCCAACAATCCTGAAATTGCTTATTATTATCCAACCAATGACTTAGTGACTGCGCCCGAAATAATGTTTTTTTGGGTGGCTCGAATGATCATTGCTGGCTACGAATACCGTGGGGAATTACCGTTTAAAAATGTCTATTTTACCGGAATAGTTCGGGATAAACTGGGGAGAAAAATGTCGAAATCCTTGGGGAATTCTCCGGATCCTATTGAGCTGATTGGTCAATTTGGAGCCGACGGCGTTCGTATGGGGGTATTGATCTCTTCTCCCGCCGGTAACGACCTTCCATTTGATACCTCACAATGCGAACAAGGAAGAAATTTTGCCAACAAAATATGGAACGCCTTTCGTTTGATTGATGGATGGGAAGTGCTTGATTTTGATCAACCCGACCATGCGAAAGCAGCCATTGCTTGGTTCGAAGCGCGCTTAAACCAGACTTTACCGCTTTTGAATGAATTGTTCGACAAATTCCGAATTTCCGAAGCCCTCATGGAATCGTACAAGTTGGTTTGGGATGATTTCTGTTCTTGGTACTTAGAAATGATTAAACCGGGATACGAGCAACCCATAGATGCGGTGACGCTGGAAAAAACGGTGGAGTTCTTTGAAATTATCGTTAAAATGTTACACCCTTTTATGCCTTTCGTGACGGAAGAAATTTGGCACGCGCTGAGGGAACGCAAGGAAGGCGAGGATTTAATGATCAGCGCTTGGCCAACGCATAAGCACGCAGATGTGGAAATCCTGAATCGAATGGATGAATCGTTTGAAATTATTGGAGGTATTCGGAATTTTAGAAAAAATCAATCCGTGGCCCAAAAAATAAAGTTGAATTTGCATTTCGTGGGGGCTTCCGAAAATGTGATTCCTTCCGTGGTGCTAAAAATGGGCAACTTGAGCACTTTTTCTGCTCAACATGCTGCGCCCAATGCGGCGCAAAGCTTCATCGTTAAAGGGGTGGAGTATTTCATACCGTTTGGAGAATTAGTGGACATTGAAGGAGAAAAAGCCAAAATAAATTCAGAACTTCTTTACCTCAAAGGATTTCTAGAATCCGTTCAGGCTAAATTACGAAACGAGCGTTTTGTGGGTTCTGCTCCTCAACAAGTGATTGAAAATGAAAGAAATAAGGAATCGGATACCCTTCACAAAATAGCTTTATTGGAAGATAGGCTTTCCCGATTAAACTAAATAAACACAAATTCAACCCTTCGATTGCGTTGTTTTCCGAGTTCGCTGTCATTACTTCCCACCGGTTGCGATTCTCCCTCGAATTCAAAAAGCATTCTGTCGGAAGAAATTCCCAAGGATTGTAAGTGCTGAAAAAGAGCATTCGAACGATTTTTAGATAATTCAAGGTTGTATTCCACGCTTCCATCGGCGTCGGTGTGACCAATAATCTTCAAGCGTAAATCGCTGTTACTGTTTAAAAGGCGCGTAAGCCTAGCTAAATAACTAAAATAGGAACTATCAATTTTATAGCTGTCTACCGCGAAATAGACGGGTTGGAATTTAAAATTGGCCAATTCCTTCAGCCTTTTAGATTTTGCAGGAACACCCAGTTGAATCCGATGCGCCATGGCCAGCACATTCGTGGTAGAAAACAACAAATTCTTTTCCAAGGTATAAGCCAGGTCATCTCTTTCCAGATAAAGGTTTAATTGATGGAAAGGGCATCCCAAGGAATGGAATATTCCCGTAACGTATTCGCTCGAATCTTGGAAATGGAAGGTGAAATCAAACGAATTTAATGCCATGTTTTTTGTTTGCATCAAGGGTTTCAAGGCAGATTGCAAAACAAAATGCTTTTTTGAGGTGTAATCGCCGGATACTTCATATTGGCTGAATCCGTCTGCCGTTTCCACTCGAAAGATACCCGTTGCGTGGCCGTTTACCCCTTTCAGTTGAAGTATCACAGGAAAGGCCTTGGTGAATCCTTGGGAGGAATCGGTGAGTATTCCGGTCCAGTTTCCGGTAAGTTTGTAGGGTTGTCCGTAAACAAAACCTAAGAAACCGATGAAAACAAGCAAATTCCAACGCATATTCCTTTAACGAAAATAAACCATTTTGGTTATGGTTTGTTTAAAAGCTAAACTTCGCTTATGAACCCCTTATTCAATACTGTTTTGATGATTGCGTTGCTCAGTTGTGGAGCTAGCAAATCCAAGAACACCGTATCCAATAATGCTTCTACTACGCCTATGGAAAAAAAATCAATTCATGAATTTACTGTCACCGATATTGATGGGAATTCCTACCCTTTCAGCGCGCTTAAAGGAAAGAAAATCATGGTAGTGAACACGGCTTCCCGCTGCGGTTTAACTCCTCAATACAAAAGTTTAGAGGCGGTATATCAAACCTACAAAGATTCGAATTTTGTCATTGTAGGTTTTCCAGCGAATAATTTTATGGGACAAGAACCAGGAAGCAATGCGGAGATCGCTGCGTTTTGTTCCAAGAATTATGGTGTGAGTTTTCCCATGATGGCGAAAATTTCCGTGAAAGGAAACGATATGCATCCGGTGTATAAGTTCCTGACATCCATGAGCGAAAATGGGTTGGAGGATAATGACGTTAAATGGAATTTCCAAAAGTACTTACTGGATGAAAACGGGTATTTAATCCGTGTGATCGATCCATCCACTCAACCCGATGACCCTACCATCCTTCGTTGGATTGCTTCTAAATAGAATCGTTGATTTATTGTTGATAAGTTAAGGCTTACAGGCTATTTTATCTGCCTATTTTCCTCGCTAATTCGTTACTTTTGTAGTTCGATTTTTAACAGAATTTAAAACGAATTTAACCCATGAGTGAAGCGGAGAAAAGAGATAATTATTCAGCGGATAATATACAGGTACTTGAAGGATTAGAGGCGGTAAGAAAACGACCGGCTATGTACATTGGTGATGTAGGCTTGAAAGGACTGCATCATTTGGTTTATGAGGTCGTGGACAACTCGATTGATGAGGCGTTGGCGGGATATTGCAATAAGATTGATGTTTTCATCAATGAGAATAATTCTGTTACGGTTATCGATAACGGGCGGGGTATCCCAACCGCGATGCACACCAAAGAAAAAAAATCAGCGCTTGAAGTGGTAATGACCGTGCTTCACGCCGGTGGAAAATTCGATAAGGACACCTATAAGGTTTCCGGAGGATTGCATGGGGTAGGGGTTTCTTGTGTAAATGCGCTTTCCACCCAACTGATTGCCACTGTGCGTCGGGAAGGAAAAATTTTCCGACAAGAATATTCCATCGGAAAACCGTTGTACGATGTGCAAGTTATCGGAGAATCCTCTGAAACCGGAACCGAAGTAACCTTCCTACCTGATGCCTCAATTTTCGATTACACCGAGTACAATTTCGATACCCTTGCAGCCCGGATGCGCGAATTGGCTTTCTTGAACAAAGGAATTAGTATCGCCCTTACCGATAAACGGAATGTGGATGAAAACAACCAACCCTTTTCCGTCAGCTTTTATTCGGAAGGTGGATTAAGGGAGTTTGCCCAATATCTTGACCGTAACCGAGAAGCCTTGATTTCGGATGTCATTTATTTTGAAGGGGAGCGCGAAGGAATTCCTGTGGAGGTTTCCTTAACGTACAACACTTCTTATACCGAAAACATTCAGGCCTATGTGAACAATATCAATACCCACGAAGGGGGTACACACCTCTCCGGTTTCCGAAGGGGGCTCACCAACACCCTGAAAAAATATGCTACGGACAGCGGCATGCTAGCCAAAGAGAAAATTGAAATTGACGGCGATGATTTTCGTGAAGGATTGACGGCGGTAGTGTCAGTTAAAGTAGCTGAGCCACAGTTTGAAGGACAGACGAAGACTAAATTAGGGAACCGCGAAGTAACGGCTCCGGTTTCGCAAGCAGTTTCGGAAATGCTAAGCGCTTATTTGGAAGAACATCCAAGCGAAGCACGCACCATCGTTGAAAAAGTTATCTTGGCTGCGCGGGCTCGCCATGCAGCGCGAAAAGCTCGGGAAATGGTGCAACGTAAAAATGTCTTGGCAGGAAGCGGTTTGCCCGGTAAATTGGCGGATTGTTCGGAAAAAGACCCTGCCATGTGCGAAATTTACTTTGTGGAGGGTGATTCGGCAGGAGGAACGGCCAAACAAGGGAGAGATCGCCATTTCCAAGCGATTCTTCCCTTACGTGGAAAAATCCTTAACGTGGAAAAAGCCATGCAATATAAGATTTTCGAAAACGAAGAAATTAAGAATCTCTACACGGCATTAGGCGTCCGAATCGGTACGGAGGAAGATTCAAAAGCCCTGAACCTTGAGAAATTACGATATCATAAAATCATCATCATGTGCGATGCCGATGTGGACGGTTCACATATCGAAACCTTGATTCTAACCTTCTTTTTCCGATACATGAAAGAACTTATCGAGCATGGCTACATTTACATCGCTACACCGCCGCTCTATCAAGTGAAAAAAGGAAATAAATCAGAATATGCCTGGAACGACGACATGCGCGACCGATTGATCTTAGAACTCAAAGGCGGAGGAAGTGAATCTTCCGTAAACGTGCAACGCTACAAAGGTCTTGGTGAAATGAATGCGGAACAATTGTGGGAAACCACCATGAACCCCGAGTCCAGAACCTTACGTCAAGTAACGATTGAAAATGCTGCCGAGTGCGACCAAATTTTTTCCATGTTAATGGGCGATGATGTTCCCCCAAGAAGGGAATTCATTGAGCGCAATGCGAAATACGCTAAAATTGATGTATAAAAAAAAGCCCCAGAAATTGGGGCTTTTTTATTAGTTTATTCTCGGGTTTAACCGATCAACGCTTCGTAAGCGGATGCATCCAAGAGTTCATTCAATTCAGCCAAATCGCTTACTTTCACCTTGATCATCCATCCTTGGCCGTAAGGATCATTGTTCACGCCTTCCGGATTTCCTTCCAAGGCTTCATTAAATTCCAAAATCTCACCGCTTACCGGCATAAATAAATCCGAAACGGTTTTTACTGCCTCTACCGAACCGAATACTTCATCCTTGCTTAAGGTTTCCCCGACGGTTTCAATTTCAACAAAAACGATATCGCCCAATTCACTTTGTGCGAAATCAGTAATCCCTATCGTAGCGATTTCTCCATCAATGTGAATCCACTCGTGTTCTTTGGTGTATTTTAAATTAGCTGGTACGTTCATAGTGTGCGTTTTTACAAAGGTAATATAAACCTCCGATACTTAATGAAAGCTTTGAAGTTTTGTATTTTTGTGGCATGACAGGGGAACATAATAAAGAATTGGAGCAACGGATTCAGAAGATCTATACCTATTTGAAAATCGCCGAGAAAACGCAGCAATTGGCGGAAGAAGAACTTCGAACCCAAGATCCAGCCTTTTGGGATGATCCTAAAAAAGCGGAAGTCCAAATGAAAATTATTCGTGGATTAAAATATTGGGTTGAAGGTTATCAAGCCATTAAGTCCGGATACGAGGACTTGCAGGTATTGCTTGAATTTGAAAAAGAGGGCGGAGCTACGGCCGAAGAGGTGGAGGCACAATACCAAAACATCAATCAACGCGTAGAAGCGTTGGAGTTGAAAAATATGCTGTCGAACGAAGAGGATTCCCTGAGTGCTGTCATTCAAATTACCGCAGGTGCGGGTGGAACAGAATCCTGCGATTGGGCTTCGATGCTGACGCGTATGTATACCATGTGGGCGCAAAAACAAGGCTACAAAATTTCCGAATTGAACCTGCAAGAGGGAGATGTGGCTGGAATTAAAACGGTTTCGCTGGAATTCGAGGGAGAATTTGCCTTCGGATATTTAAAGGGAGAAAACGGAGTTCACCGCCTTGTGCGCATTTCTCCTTTTGATTCTAACGCCAAAAGGCACACTTCGTTTGTCTCAGTATATGTTTATCCGTTGGTGGACGACAACATTGAAATCAATGTGAATCCCGCCGACATAACGTGGGAAACTTTCCGTTCCGGAGGAGCAGGTGGACAAAATGTGAACAAAGTGGAAACCGCGGTTCGTTTGAGGCATGCTCCTTCAGGAATCATCATTGAGAACTCGGAATCGCGGTCTCAATTAGCGAATAAGGAAAAAGCGTTGCAATTGTTGCGATCCCAATTATATGAACTCGAGTTGCGCGAGCGCATGGAAAAACGAAGTGAAATCGAGGCAGGAAAAAAGAAAATTGAATGGGGTTCGCAGATTCGTAATTACGTGATGCATCCGTACAAACTTGTGAAAGATGTACGCACAGCCACGGAAACCTCAGATGTTGATGCGGTAATGAACGGAGACCTCGATCCTTTCTTAAGGTCTTTCCTGATGCAATATGGAGGTTAAAGGAATGGAATTATTTTTTCCAAGCCAATTCCGCGAGAACCTTTAATCAAAATGAGGGTGTCGGAAAAAGTACTCAAAACGCCAGATTCGATAAGTTGATCGGTGTTTTCGAAGTGTTGAAGAGTTGCCAAGGATGTATCAAACAATTTTCCAACAGGAATTAATGGAATGTTAGCTTGTTGACAAAAGGAAATAATTTTAATGTGTTCTTCTTCTGCCACCGGTCCGAGTTCGAGCATATCTCCTAAAACGGCTAGTTTTTTCGTAAAATTCATAGCGTTAAAGGAAATGAGCGCGGCCTGCATGCTCGAAGGATTCGCGTTATAACAATCCAGAATTAAGGTATTTCGCGCTGTTTTTTGCACTTGAGATCGGTTATTGGAAGGAGTATAATTGCTTAAGGCCCTTTCGATAGCAGAGGAACTTATGCCAAAATATCGGCCCACGCATACTGCAGCCAAAAAGTTGGTGAGGTTGTAAGCTCCTACTAGCTTGGTGCGAATAGGTCCGAAATGACCTTCCTCGGTTTCATACGAGAAGACCACGTACGGATCCGATGCTATGAGGGTTCCTTTCACTTCAGAAGGATTTACGTTGGAATAACTTGCTGCATGAAGTTTAGGAAGATACTTATTTAGCGTCCCATCGTCGGCATTGTAAAAAAGGGTTCCCTGATGTTGCTCAACGCTTCGGTAGAGGGCGAGTTTGGTTTCCAGCACTCCCTCAAAGGAGCCAAATCCTTCAAGGTGCGCTCTTCCAATGTTGGTAATTAGCCCATGGGTGGGTTCCGCAATTTGGCACAATTCCTCAATATCTCCGAGACGGTTAGCTCCCATTTCAACGATGCCAATATCATGACCTTCATGCAACTGTAGTAGGGTAAGAGGCACTCCAATGTGATTGTTAAAATTTCCTTGGGTACAAAGCACGTTATTGTTTTGGCGAAGAACTGCATGAAGGAGTTCTTTCGTGGTGGTTTTTCCATTACTTCCCGTAATACCGATGATGGGAATATGGAATTTATTTCGATGGAAATTCGCCAGTTTTTGAAGAAAATGCAGGGTGTCTTCTACAAAAAACAATTGCTTGTCATCCGATTGCTTCGAATCTGAAGTAATTACGTATTTAGCTCCCGCACGGAGTGCATCACAGGCGAATGCATTGGCATCGAAGCGTTCACCTTTGAGGCAAATGAACAGGCAGTTTGGGGTAAGCGCTCGGGTATCAGTGCAAACACCGGTGGTTTGATAGAAAAGATCGAACAAATGTTGCATAAAAAAGTCCCGTTTACACGGGACTAAAGATAATTAATCTAAACGTTGCTTATCTACGCCGACGTTTTTTGAAGTTCATGTTGCGTTGATCTCCCAACCGGTCCATGGCGCATCGGAAACCGATGGTTGCGCTGGTTTTATCTTGGTCTAAGAATCTTCGGTTACCCGATGACAACCAGTAGGCACGATCCGCCCAAGACCCTCCTTTGTAAACTTTTGATTTGTCGGAGATCAAGGTAGTAGGCCAACCGGAAGACGTTGGGGATAATAGGTTCCCCTGTAAGTCACGGTTTTCATGCTCGCTTTGGTACACTGTATTTTTTGCACTGAGAAGTCCGTTATTGATGTCGCTGATACGCTTTTGATTGTTGTAGAAAATAGAAGACTCTAAATCGCCATCTAAATAATCAATGTAGTCGTCTTTTCTATAATTTAATCGACCGATATTTTCTTCTTCGGTAACGTTTCTCCAACGTTGTTTTCCACGAGATTCTATGGTATATTCGGAAAGACCATTTCGCAAATTAAGCAACCAAGTGGTGATGGTTTGGTCTACTTGATAATTCGGGAATCGTGTACCAAGATATGAGTTGTCTTCTGCAGATGTAGGTTTTTCTTGATCGAAAATGGATTTAAATTCCCCATCTTGAGCATTACCTTGGTCATCAAATCTCTTTAGAAAAACTCCAGCTTTTTCAATTTTCGCTTTTCCATCACCTCCAAAATTACTTTGAATCACTTCCTTACTACGAATATCTTCATTTAACAATTCCGTAATGGTTTTGGAACCGAACAACGCTGCTTCGATGTAAGCAGAGGATTTTACCGTGTTACCTTTATTGTATAGAAATATTGCTGTGTCTAAAAGTGCATTTATATCATCTAAAACCTGGAATTTCGCTTTATCAGACTCTGAATACATTTTGTTGTTTGCGGTGTAATATTGACTTAAGCTATTGAATTTATACTTTCTAGGATCTTGATTCGAATTAATTTTAACACCCGAAGATATACTATTAACGTATGGATTAAAATCGGATCTGTTACCCACTACTTTAAATGGCATTCTGAAAAATTCAGAACCAATGGTGAAAACTAAACTTCCGGTATCTCCTGGTGCTGGTGTTAATTTAGTGAATTCAATGGTGTAGACAGAATCACCGATGTTTCTAATCACCGTTGCTCCGGGAACGGTATTAGCCCAAGAACCTTTAGCACCTTTGTTTGCATTAAGCAGTGTTTGATACATCGCAGCACCTTTTAATGATTTAACTTCAAAACGCATGGTGTCTCCTACGGCAACATAATTATATCCATTGTTGAATTGGTATTTACCATAAGCCCCTCCAGGAGTAGCAGTTACATTTAAACCTGATTGAATTAACGAGTTAGTGCTTGCTTGGTTTTGAATATTGGATGAATAACTTGAATTAGGGTTAAGCGCATTTTGAGTATTCGATAGATATAAAACGCGTGCATATTCATTCACGAATTCTTTCATACCATACACATCGTAAATATTCTCTTTGGTCTTTACATACTTCTCATGTAAACCATCGGGCACCATAAGTTTGGCTTGGTACATATTGCCTCTAAAAGGCATGAAACCATCAGCTAAGTCGCTCGTGCTCGGACGGTAGGTGTCTAAAACCCATTCGGAAACATTGCCCGCCATATTGTATAAACCGAAGTCGTTTGGCCAATAGGCATCTACGTGCGTAGTAGCATCCGCACCGTCGTTCAATGCACCGGCTACTCCCATATGATCGCCCGTTCCACGAACAAAGTTCGCTTGTATTGTTCCTTGGAATTGTTCTTCGTCATAACGCACATAATGCCCGTCCCATGGATAAAATCTTCGTTCGTCCACGTTTTCTGAGTTGGCGTCTAAGTTCCCAAGCAAGCCCGTCGCAGCATATTCCCATTCTGCCTCGGTAGGCAAACGATAATTAGGCAAAAGTATACCATCCTCCATACGTACATTTCTTTTACCTTGGTAATAGTTATCGTCATCGTTTACTGCATATACAGGGTCAAAGTCGTTAAGTTGATATGGATCTCTTGGATAAGTTTCTCCTGGTTTTGTTTTAGTTGCATTACCATCGGTTAAGGTGTAACCAGTCCCTTTATATTTGTAGTTCAATTCATCTTTATCGGCCTGAATTTTACCTGATTCAATGTTGTATTGACCAGCTAAATAACTTTCAGTATTGAACATGTTTTCCGGAGCATTATAGGTTTTTTTCGCTTTTTTAGCTTGATCGGGTGGCCCCATTGCACCTAAGTCGCCACCGTCGTCAATTTTGTCTGCAAAATGCCATTTAATAATGCCTTGTTCCACCAAAATATATTCATTAACACGATCTGTTCTCCACTTGCAGAAATCATTCGCTTGAACCCAAGAAACACCTACCACCGGATAATCACGGTATGCAGGATAACGGAAGTAGTATTCTACAAATTTTTCACGGTAAGAAAGTGGATCTCTCCAACAATTCGTATCAGGTAACGATTTCTTGTAGATGTGTGGATACGTTTTGTTGTAAACGCGTTTCATCCAGTATACATATTCCAACCAGTGAAAGTTTGTTACTTCCGTACGGTCCATATAGAAAGAAGACACAGTGAAACGATTCGGACGGTTATCATTGTCTTCCATCACGTCTTCTTCCGTTCTACCCATGGTAAAAGTTCCACCTTCTATCATGACTAAACCGGGTCCTGTACGTTGTTCTTCAAAGTTGGCTTTTTCGAAGCCTCCATTTTTGACATTATTGTAGTCCCAACCCGTTGAGGTTGAAGTCTCCTTTTGACAACTTGAGGAAATTGCAACAGTAGCGAGTACAAAAACTAAATTTACAATGATTGAACGCTTCATAAGTTATTTTTTAAGCTCAATTTAAATTCTTTTTTTTTCTTTGGTTACAATTAAAACGAAGGGCAAGAAATCTTTCTAAAATTTTTCGGTTTTCTGCGGCATTTAATATCTGTTTGAAAAGACAGTTCGTGTGATCCACCGGTCAATCCGTTACCTAGTCTAGAAACGGTAAGATCATAACTGTAGCCTAACCTAAACTTATCCGCCTTTACACCAAGAATAAACACCATCGCGTCTTTGTTGCGATACCATATACCAATATTCAGGCGCTCGTAATTGAGGTAACCTCCAATGTTTAATTCTTGAAACCCATTTTGATATTGATAAATCACAGCGGGTTTGATTGTTGTCCCGTCCGTATATCTTCCCCTTCGACCAATAGGAATTGTTCCCCCCATGTGAACGGTAATTCTCCAGGGTAGTTTGCTTGTACCTAGAATCATTGATTCATCCGGTTGATTTAGGTGATGCATTGCCACTCCGCCGTAAAAAAACTTACTGAAAATAACCGCCCCCGCACTCGCATCAAAAAAACCACGTTTTCCCCCTCGGGGCACATCTCCCGTTTGGTATATGAACCCCCTTCTTGCATCAATCATGTCGCCGAAGGTTAACTTTGACCAATCTAAATACTTTTGATAATAAGCTGCTCGAACTCCCATATTCAGGGAAATCTTGCGGTTTATTTTCAAGTTATAGGAATAGATTCCTCCTATCATCGTGGTAGAAATGGTTCCTTCTGCTTGTTGATCATAGGTAGCTAAAAACCCAAGCCCACCTTTGATGTCTTTTACGTAGGAATCATAGGCCGCAGAATAAGTAACATAATTTCCCGTTAATTGAGGCCACTCGTTTCGATAGTTGAAAGAGAAACGTGAACAACCTGTGGCTCCTGTGAGTGCAGGATTTAAATACAACGGGTTTGAATAGAATTGGGTAAATGTTGGATCTTGGCTGAAAGATATTCCGAAATACAACAAAACAAACACCGCAATGCTGAAATTACGAAGTATTTTACTAGTACGATGTGGCAATATTTTCACGATGCGCATCTACGGATTTAAGTTAACTTGGTTACAAATATCGAAATTTATTTGAAATAAATAAAATGAACCAACGTTTTTGTCGTTTCGCTTACCTTTGTCAAGCATGAGATTTATCCCTTTCGTACATTTAGTGGGTTTTAGCTTTGGTTGTTTAGTGACTTTTTTACCTGCACGGGCACAACAGTTTGACTATCAAGTTCCTTGGACTTCCAATGTTCCCATCGTACGAGATGGAATTTCCTTTGATGTTCCAACCATCGATAACGAAATGTTCCCTAACGGCATTCCAAAATTCGCTCGTACCGAACCCCTTAAGTCCGTGAATTTCTCAGCAACAACGGAACTTTTAACCTACGAACCTGTCGATTTAAGAACCCAGCAAACCCTGGAATCACTCGGTTATCAACCGTCCAATCAGGTTTCAATTCGTGCCGTTGTCACACGAGCAGGAGCGCAACCCATGTTAAGCGTGTTTTGTGATCCGTATTTTCTCAAAGATAATGTATTGCAAAAGATTCTCTCCTTTCGAATCCAGCTTCACCCCATACCTCCGAAACCCAATCCCAAAGATTTCGCCGCGAATTCCGTCTTAGCCCAGGGTTCATGGTATAAATTTTCCATCCCTACCGATGGTATTTATCGAATCGACAAAGCTTTTTTAGTGGCGCTTGGAATAAACACGCAAGGATTGGAACCGAACCACCTGCACATCTACGGTAACGGGGAAGGATCCTTACCTGAATTGAATTCAACGCCCTACACCGACGACTTAGCTCAACATGCTATTCAGGTTGTGGGCGGTGGTGACGGGAATTTTGATAACGGGGATTACTTACTGTTCTACGGGTTTGGTCCTCACCAGTGGTATCCCAATGGTAACACGGAGTTTGAGCAGCGCAGAAATCCGTATTCCGATAAATCCTACTATTTTTTACTTGTTTCTGCAAGTGTGCCCCAAAAAACGATTCAACAAGTGGATTGGTCGAGTGGGGTAGAACAAGCGCAATTTGTTGATTATGATTATCGTGAAGTATATGAAAACGACCTAGTTTCGTTGGTAGGAGGTGGAAAGCGTTGGTACGGAGAGCTGTTTGATATAGAGCTATCCCGAACCTTTAATTTTGCCATACCATCGATCGACATAAATACCCCCTTGCGGTTTCGAATTTCCATGGCCTCAAATGCTCTTTCCAGCGCAGGTACAGCACAAAAATTTAGCGTAGGATCTTCCACACTGTATCAAACGACCCTGCCGGTGGCTCCTTACGACTTTAATCGTTCTACGGTCAATTTTAGTATGCCAAACCCTGTAGATAACCTAGCCTTGAATATTACGGTGACCCGCAATAGCCCTTCAACCTTAACCTACTTGGACAGAATTTTACTCAATGGCCGTCGTGCTTTGACCTTTTCAGAAAACCAGTTTGGATTTCGTAACCTGACTCAAATTGATAGCAACGCCATTGTTAAATATGAAATTTCCGGTTTCCCCAGCGGAGGATTTGTCTGGGATGTTTCTAACCGATTCAACATTAAAAAAATTCAAGGTATCACTACTGGAGGATCGTTCAATTTTTGGTGCAGCAAAGTGTATCGGGAGTTTGTTGCTTCCAACGGAACTACTTTTTTGACGCCGACACCCGTTGGATATGTTCAAAATCAGAATTTGCATGCCCTTCCTCAGGTGGATTATTTAATTGTTACCCACCCTGATTTCCTAGCCCAAGCCGAACGTCTTGCCGACTTGCACCGAGCACAGGGACTGGAAGTAGCCGTAGTAAATGTCAATCAGGTCTTTAACGAATTCAGTTCTGGAGCATTAGACCCAACCGCTATTCGAAAAATGGCCAAAATGTTTCATGATCGATCCTTGCAAAATGGCAGTAAAATGATTCGCTATTTATGCTTGTTTGGCGACGGCACCTACGACCCAAAGGATCGCGTTAGCAACAATAATAACTTCATCCTTACCTACCAAGTTGATAACAGTGAAAACCACATTTCAGCCATGGTGAGTGATGATTATTTTGGAATGTTGGACGATAACGAAGCGTTTTATGACGGTGATTTGTTGGATCTTGGAATAGGTAGAATTTTAGCGAGTACTGGCACCCAAGCAAAGGAACAAGTGGATAAAATCGAACACTACCTCCTCAACGGTTCCACCATATTTTCGGGTGTCTCAAACAACTGTTGCCTTGATAACAATTCCAGCGTAACCTTTGGTGATTGGCGAACAAAAGTGGTACAAATTGCGGATGATGAGGAAAACGGATATTTTATAAAAAACGATACCGAACCTCAATATCAGCTCATAAAAACCAACCACCGGGAAATGAACGTGGACAAATTATATTTGGATGCATTCCCACAACAAGTTTCTGCCGGAGGACAACGTTATCCCGAAGTACTTAACGCTATTAACGATAGAATAACTCGAGGAACTTTAGTAATGAATTATGTCGGACACGGGGGCGAGGTAGGCCTCGCCGAAGAGCGCGTTGTCACCATCCCTCAAATTCAATCCTGGAGCAACATCAACGCCCTGACACTTTTCGTTTCTGCGACCTGCGAATTCACTAAATACGATGATCCTTCAAGAGTTTCCGCAGGGGAGTGGGTTTCATTGAACCCCAAAGGAGGCGCCATTGCCTTAATGACCACTACGCGATCCGTGTTTTTTGGAGTGAATAGCAGCGTTGGGTTGGCTTTTTACAATCATGTTTTTACTCGAGAGGCCAACGGCTTACCGCGTCGTTTTGGGGATATTGCGATGCAAACAAAAAACGCAGCCATTTCTTCCGACAACAAACGGAGTTTTACGCTCATTGGAGATCCTGCGCTACGGTTGGCTTTACCCCACTGGAAGGTAGTAACAGATAGCATTAACGGAAATCAGATGATTCATCTCGACACCCTTCAAGCGTTGAGTAAAATTACGGTAAAAGGCCATGTGGAAGACCTTACAGGAGCGATCGCAAATCAATTCAGTGGCACCCTGATTCCAACTATTTTGGATAAAGTAAAACAAGAACAAACTTTAGGGCAGGATCCGGATTCACCGATCATTGCATTTGAAGAACAAAGAAATATTCTTTACCGCGGAAAGGCTACAGTAGCCAACGGATATTTCGAATTTTCCTTCATCGTGCCGAAGGATATTGCCCTCAATTATGGAAGAGGAAAAATGAGTTATTATGCTTTTTCCAACGTGGTAGATGCCGTGGGAATTGACACCACGTTCTATGTGGGTGGAATCAACCCCAAAGCCTTGAACGATTCCATAGGTCCTGAAATAAGTGCCTTTTTGAACGATGATCAATTCATCGACGGGGGTTTGTCCAATTCGACTCCGGTGCTTTATTGTAAATTCTACGACGAAAGCGGCGTGAACACAGTTGGGAATGGAATTGGCCACGATATTACAGCGATCTTGGATGATAAAACCTCTGAAACTCTTATTTTAAATGATTACTATGTTTCCGAAATGGATACTTATCAAAAAGGGCATTTAAAGTATTTGTTCAGTGAATTGCCTGTCGGCACCCACCAGCTGGTTATCAAAGCATGGGATGTTAATAATAATTCCTCCGAAGCACGTATCCATTTTACGGTCAAAGATCGCGAGGAACCTAAAATCCAACGTCTGTACAATTATCCGAACCCGTTTTCGAAATCCACACAGTTTATGATGGAACATAATCAGTCGTGCAGTTCGCTGGAGGTAATGATTCAAATTTACACCGTTGGCGGAAGGCTGGTAAAAACGATTCAAGACAAAGCGATAACTAACGGTTTTACCGTTCGGGGAATTTATTGGGACGGTAAAGATGATTTTGGTGATGTCCTTGCGAACGGTGTGTATGTCTACCGATTGATTTACCAAAATGAAGAAGGTAAAAAAGCAGAAGAAATTCAAAAACTGGTAATCTTAAATTAATTTGCAATAAAGCATCTTGATTTGCGTATATTAGCGCCTTGTATCA
>Ga0214923_10002030_pt1 | contig 27714 bp, 27 predicted proteins | sample LL1510_MetaG_FD_177993 | JGI IMG/M metagenome (GOLD analysis project Ga0214923, IMG submission 177993) | Freshwater microbial communities from Lake Lanier, Atlanta, Georgia, United States - LL-1510 | ecosystem: Environmental > Aquatic > Freshwater > Lake | place: USA: Georgia | collected...
CTTGCGGTGTGTGACGCGAATCTCGCGTCCGGCGACCATACCGGTTAAGCCCTGACCGGGCCTTTCGGATACGCTTGCCGCCTCGATCGGCACCAGCTTGGCTTTTTCGGCGGCCTGTATAATCGCACTTGCCAGCGGGTGTTTGGAGTAGCTCTCCAGACTGGCCGCATATTGCAAAACCGCATCGGCGCTTAATCCGGTGGCAGGGAGTATGTCGGTGAGTTCCGGCCGGCCATAAGTCAGCGTACCGGTTTTGTCGAATATGGCCGTGCGGCAGGTGGGCAGGCGCTCCAGCACCGTGGGGTCTTTGATGATAATACCCAGCCGCGCTGCCATGGAAATCGCGCCGATAATGGTGACCGGAATGGCAATAATCAGCGGGCAGGGTGTTGCAATCACCAGCACAGAGAGGAAGCGTAGCGCGTCTCCCGTTATCAACCATACCACCCCGGATATAATCAGCGCGAATAGGGCGAAGGCCCCGCCCAGCTGATCGCCCAGACGCCGCAGCTGCGGCCGTTTCTGCTCCGCTTCCTGCATCACTTCCATGATCTGAGCGTAACGCGAATCATGTGCGAGCTTTTCAGCGCGGATGGTGAGTACCGCCTCGCCGTTGATTGCGCCTGATAACACGGTTGCGCCAGGCGCCTTGGACACACGGTATGGCTCGCCGGTCAAATAGGACTCATCCATTGAGCCGTGCCCTTCGACCACCACGCCATCCACCGGTGCCGTTTCATGCGGGAAAATGACAATGTTATCGCCAATCATAATGTCGCTGAGGGCAATTTCTTTTACCTTTGTGCCGTTATGTCGATGGGCTTTCGATGGCATTCGATCCGACAGCGCGCGCAATACCGAGGATGCTTTGCGCATGGCATAGGCTTCCAGCGCCTGACCGCCCGAAAGCATGATGATAATCAAAATAGCGGCGAGATACTGATCCAGCAATGTTGCTGCGACCAGTTCAATCGCACCCAGAAAATCCGCGCCGACACTACCGTTGCGCAGTTTGATGATAATCTGAACCAGTAACGGAATGCCTCCGACGACGATGACCGCGAGTAAGGGGATGTCTGCGGCCTTGAGGTCTAACATGGCGGGCAGCCCCGCTTCTGAGAATGCGAAATGCAGGGCAATTGACAGGAGGCTCGCTGCCAGCAACCCAATATGCCAGCGCGAAGCCAGAGGCAGGGAAGTGGGCGTTGTTGTTGGCAGAGTTGAGTTCATAGGCTGCTATCATAGACTCTTCTTAAAAAAGGAGAGTGATAATTTTTACCAGAAGGCAAGCGGCGGATGAGATTGACGCTGCGCTATATACAAAGCGTGAGAGAACGAAAAAGCCATCAACCGATTAGAAACCAAAGGATTGTGATCTAAAATGCGGCGTTTGGCCATTGCGAAGATTAACCTTGCTATATACGGGGAAAGAGCAGATGCTGGCTCTTGTTCAAGCAGCCATCTTTATAGATTTTTACCATATCAATGTGTAGATCAACGTGTAGCACCTTTGGTGCGGGCATCTGTCGTGAAGAGTGTCATTCCGCTTGTTAATCCTAAAGCTGGAGGCCTCCTATGCAAACAGCAGCACTGCACATTTTACTTATTGATGACATTAAGACTGATATTGAAGAAATTACAAATCAGTTGGGTCAGACCATCGCATCCCAGTTCAGTCTAACGCATTTCAGCGATATGAGAGAATCGGTTGAATGTATCAAAAGTAATCACCCAGAGATAAATGTCATTGTGCTTGATTTGGGGTTGCTATCCGATTGTTCGCCGCAGGAAATTTTCTCCGTAGTCAAGAATGTGGCAAAACAAATACCCATCATAGTGATCACGGGAAAAGAGGAGCATGATCTGGCCATATTTGTAATGAACGCAGGCGCGGCAGATAACATGACGCGTGGAAATTTTAGCAATGCCCACGGAAAACTGGGTGATGCGATAGAGTTTTCTCTTGTTCGCAGCAGGATTCTTAAAGATTCCAGAAAACTCACGACTGAATCCGAAAATCTGCGTGAACAACTGATGTCTTACATTGGTGGCGGGTATTCTTATGGGGTGTAACGATTTTATGGCTCCAAGAATCGAAATGCATGGAGTTTCTTAAACAACCCCTCGATACCAAGCTTCAATCACTCATCGAAAGACGCGTTGTGCGCATCTTTTCACCCTTAGAATGGTTTGTTCGCAGGCAAGCTTCGGCAAGCATTCTTCTGCTTCTGGCCGCCATCTTATCAATCGTATTGGTAAACTCTCCCTGGCATGCCGTTCTGCCAAGTATTGCAGAAATAAGAGCGTCGGTATCGCTTGATCAGTGGCGCATCGATTTTTCGGTTATCGGAATGGTCAATGATGGGCTTATTAGCCTGTTTTTTCTTTTGCTTGGGCTTGAGATTAAACGTGAAATCAAGACCGGCTCCCTAAATCATCCGCGAAAAGTTGCCTTCATCTCCTGTGCGGCCATCGGCGGCATGGTCGTGCCTGCGTTGATTTACGCAGGGTTTAATTATGATGGAACTGGTCGCTCGGGCTGGGCGATACCGATGGCTACGGATACGGCATTTTCTATCGGCGTACTGGCGATGCTATCACGATATGTCTCTTTGCAGGCATCCATTTTTCTTGCGGCATTGGCAATCTTTGATGATATCGGCGCGATTGTCATCATCGCCATATTCTATTCTTCAGGTCTCAACGCAGATGCCTTGTTCTTGGCCATGGTGCTGCTTGCCTGTTTGTGCCTGCTGAACCTTGCCGGAATGCGAAGCGTATGGCTCTATATTCTGTTCGGAAGCTTGTTCTGGTGGTACATACACGAATCTGGAGTGCATTCCACCCTTGCGGGCATATTGATTGCTTTTACTATTCCAGCCCGAGCGAGAATCAGCCAGCGCAGCTTTATTAATCGTATGCGTGGCCAGATTGCGCTTCTTGAGAAAAATAGCAATGTGGATAGCAACATTCTGCAATCAACGTCACAGCATATGCAAATGTCCAACATGGGCGAGACTGTACGCTGTGCATCCACGCCGCTACAACAATGGTACACCCTGTTGAGAAATCCGATCTCTATTATCGTGTTACCGATATTCGCCTTGTTCAACGTGGGGATCGAATTGTCGGCAAACACCCTTGAGAAGGCCTATGCATCGCCTGTTGCGCTGGGGGTTTTTCTGGGGCTGGTGATAGGTAAGCCGCTGGGGGTTGTGGTGTTTGGCTTAATAGCAAAAAGAACCAAACTCGGATTAATGCCTGAAGGCATGCCCATCACGGATCTGCTGGGTGTGGGCATTGTTGCCGGGATAGGCTTCACTATGTCGCTGTTTATCTCGAAGCTTGCCTTTGCGGGAAACCTGCAGATGGAAGATGCGGCCAAAATCGGGATACTATTGGCGGCGATGTTTTCTGCCGTTCTCGCATTTTTATTTTTTACCCTGTCGATTAGGTGCAAACAACGCAGAGATTGTGAAGTTAAGATCACCCGGCAATATTGTATACAAAAGCGTGAGAGAAAAAACGAGTCCAGCTAATTGGAAACGACCGGATTGTAATCCAAGGCAACGCATTGCAGTTTGTTCACGCAATGCTATATTCGGTGCACAATGAAGCGTGTTTTCTAAGGGAGCTATGCAGAAGAATCGGCTGGAAGCGTTTAGCGATGGGGTGCTCGCTATCATCATCACCATCATGGTGCTGGAGCTGAAAGTACCCCACGGCAGCGAATTGTCTGCGCTACTACCGCTTGCGCCGATATTTCTCAGCTATGTGGTGAGCTTCGCCTATATCGGCATTTATTGGAACAATCACCATCACATGTTGCAAACTATCAAGAAAGTGACTGGTACGATATTGCTGGCCAATCTGCATCTGCTATTCTGGTTGTCGCTGGTTCCGTTCACTGCGGGCTGGATGGGTCAGAACCACTTTGCCGCCGCACCAACGGCGCTGTATGGTGTGGTGCTGTTGATGGCAGCGTTGTCCTATAGTTTGCTACAAACCGCCATTTTGCGTGCATATCCCGAAGACTCCCTGCTTGCCAGAGCGGTGGGGAAAGACTGGAAAGGAAAAGCATCGCTGGGTTTTTATCTGATGGCCATTGCCGCAGCCTATTACTGCGAGTGGTTGTCGCAGGCTATCTACGCCGCCGTAGCCATGATGTGGCTCATACCAGACCGGAGGATAGAGAAGCTGTTATAGCAAGGCGGGTGCTGCGTTGGTTGTGCGCTTTTGCCATTCTAGTAAATCGGAAGAGGTGAGATTGACGCTGTGCCTGCTGGCTTCGCGCCCTTCGGGTCTCTCGCTGCGCTCGATTTCCAGAATGTCTTCTGACATTTTGTCGAACTGGTGAGTTCTCCTGCTACTCACCGCATCCGCCATTAAAAAAGGCACCGCGAGGGTGCCTTTTTTAATGGCGGAAGAGGTGAGATTCGAACTCACGGAGAGCTTGCACCCTCGACGGTTTTCAAGGCGCTTTTTCACCATTTATTACAGCTGGTTACAAAACACCGCGACAGCCTCACCGTCACATTTTTAGATTATGCCTTTCGTGCGCGATTGTCAAAATTCGTGCGCTTTTGCGCCCGAGTGTCCCACCAGTGTCCCATAGAGCCGCTTGCGGGACAGTTGGTTTGAATGCCAAACTTGCGGTTCGTATCAAAGGATGCAGCGCATGTGCGCGGTTGGCGTGTGATGAGCGAAATACGGGTGGGTTTGCTCAAAATGTTTTTTGATGAAGCCCGATAGATATAGCTATTATTATAGCCATTAATTGCATTTTAAGGGGTTTGTGGCTATAATAATAGCCACATGCTTAAATTACCTCGTGAAAACATGAAAGATATAGCAGGCCGTGCTAAGGCGCGGCGGCTTTCTCTGAACCTAACGCAAGAAGGTCTGGCTTCACGATCCGGAGTAAGTCTCGGGACGCTCAAGCAATTTGAGCACACCGGAAAAATCTCTCTTGAATCGCTGCTTAATCTCTCTGTTGCGCTGGGTAATAGCCATGAGTTTGATGGGCTATTTGCTGCAAACCAATTCCCCACAGGAATATCGCTGGATGCACTTATAAAAGCATCGAAGTCGCGCAAACGTGGTAGCCTTAAGTGAGATGTCAAAATTACACAAAAAGAGGGTTGACCTCAGTTGCCAGTAGCTTATCCGATAGAGGATGAAGCGAGAGATTGCCCAAGTTATCACCTTCCAGCGCGACCAGCTCTATGATGAAATCTGGTCGGTGCCGATCCTTCAGCTGGCGAAGCAATATGGGCTCTCCGATGTCGGCCTCGCCAAAATCTGCACGAAGATGAAAGTCCCGCGCCCGCCGCGTGGCTACTGGGCGAAGCGCTCTTACGGACAGCCCACCACCAAGCCCATCCTACGCCCAGCGCCTGCCGACATACCCACCGAAATCACCGTGGATCGTGATGCCAAGCAGCTCGCCAAAGCCAACGACAAACGCCGCGTGCAAAAGCCAGATATGATGACCGAGCGCCAGCGCGTGCGCAGCCTAAAGATTGCGCTGCGTGATATGGAAATTGCCCGCCGTACCCGCCACTATCTGGAAGCGATGCAGAAACTCCCCAATGCCACCGCACCCGAGCAGGCAGAATGGCTGGACTGGGTGGCACGCTACGCCGATCACATCGACCCCACCGTTGATTACAAAATGGACACGCCGCTGAAATCCAACCCCAACGCCAAGGTGCTCTATAAATTCACCGCGCAGGGGTTCGTGAATGATTGAGGAGTTGTCCGGAATTTCCGGATAGCTGGTGCAACTATCCTGATCGATACCATTAAAGACCAAAGCCACTTTTTAGAAGCGGCATGGTAGCTCCTCCTGCAACATTGTAGGGGATATAAACATCATACACGACGATAAAGATTTGCATATTCATTTTCGAACTGTCCGGAAATTCCAGACAGTTCAGTTGTCAAGGAAACCTTGACTGCTCACAACCGTTGCAAAATCTGCAACAACTGACTTTCCTATTTTTTGGATGATCTGCGAATGCGCTTGGGCAAGCGTTCTTCATCGAGTTCCAGCCCAAGATGGTCATTTCTTATATCCACCAGATCTGCAAGCCTGGATGTCATGCCAATCAAAAACAGTACTGTTGCGTAAATCCCAAGCGAAACACCAGCATCGCCTTTTTCCACCTTACGGAGTGTTGTGCGTGTGATCATAGCTCGTTCGGCCATCAACGCAGTGGGAATGCGCCGCCGTATGCGTGCCGTACGGATGTCATCGCCTAATTTAGCGAGAGCTCGTTGAACAGGTAGTGGCATGGGTGGGTTGGTTCGCATGACAACCTATTATGTCTATTACTATATGCACTATGGCTCATAATGAGCATTATAATATACATTATTATCTGCGCCCGTAAATCATTTCTTAATTAGGGCGAATTCGCCCCTATTGCCCCCTAAAACCCTACCAAACCCCGATAATTTTGCCTTTCTATAAAAAATATCTTCCATATTTGCATATTATGTGCGTATAATGGCTCTATATTAGATGAAGGGGCAATATGCTGACAGAGTTCCGTGCAACCAATTACCGATCTATCCGTGAGGAGCAGACGCTGAGCATGGTTGCTGCCGTTGATAAGGCGCACCGCGATACCAACTGCTTCGTCACCGATCATGCTGCCGTGCCCCACTTGGTGCGTTCAGCGATTGTCTATGGTGCGAATGCCAGCGGCAAAAGCAACATGATATGGGCGCTCACCGAGATGCAGAATCTGGTGATTCATTCCACTAATCTGACGGAGGAGCAATATCGCGAACGCTATCTGCCGTTCAAACTTGATCACCGCTCCTCAAAGCAGCCTACCGAAGTGGAGATTACGCTGCTGATTGATGGCACGCGCTATCAGTATGGGTTCAGCTATGATGCCCAGCGTATTCATCGTGAGTGGTTGTTGGTGTATAAAAGTTCTAAGCCACAACGCTGGTTTGAGCGGCGTTATGATTCTGAGAAGAACGAGGAGGTATGGGAACCATTCTCTGCATACTTCACCGGCCAACGCGAGACATGGCGCAAGGCAACGCGTCCGCAAGCATTGTTTCTTACCACCGCCATCCAGCTGAACTGCGAGCAGTTGAAGCCGATCTATGACTGGTTCTCGCGTAGCTTGATCGTGCTGCATGGGCAATCGCTGATCAACCGCTTCCCAACATTGCAACGCCTCGAAGACCCAGAATATAAATCCAAAATTCTGAAGTTGCTGAATGCTGCCGATATTCATGTCACCGACATTGAAGTGAAGAAACGCCCAGGCCAGCAAATGCAGATCAAGTTTGAGCCAGGCAAGCCTGTCGAGCTGCAGACATGGGAAGGCGAAATGCCTGACATTGATTTCTGTCACACGGGCGAAGATGGGATGGTGGTGCGCTTTGATTCGCGTTTTGAATCGCTCGGCACGCAGAGGTTATTCGACTATTCAGGACCATTGCTTGACGCAATGGAGCATGGGAAGCTGTTGGTAGTGGATGAATTCGATACCAGCCTCCACCCGCTGCTGACGCGCTATATCCTGAAGCTGCTACATAATCCTGAGATCAGCCACCGCGCGCAGGTGTGGATGACCACGCATGACACATCATTGCTTGATCCTGAATTGTTGCGGCGTGATCAGGTGTGGTTCGTGGAGAAAAACCGCGAGCAAGCAACGCAGCTCTATCCGCTTACGGATTTCAGTCCACGCAAGCATGAAGCACTTGAGCGCGGATACCTCATGGGTAGATACGGTGCATTGCCTTACCTTTCAGAATTCAAATTTTGAGGGGACTTAAGTGCGCGAAAATCATCCCAGGGAACGACAGCTTGCCAAAGAGCGTAATAAACTCGCCCGCAGAAAGGCATCGCGTGCCAATCTGCCCACCGCGCTGATTGTCTGCGAAGGGAAGAAAACAGAACCCTCCTACCTGCGCGGGTTGCTTGAATATCTGCGTGTGAACCCTGCCAATGCACAGATCGTTGAGGGCATTTCGGATACCGATGCGGTTTCGGTGGTGAAGCGTGCGAAGCAGTTGTTTGAGGCAAATCCTGACTTCGATCATGTGCTGGTGGTGTTGGATGCGGAGCAGCATAATCTCCCCCAAGCCCTCAAGCTCGCTACTGCGCCGCTAAAGCGTGCGGATCGACAGAAGATCGCCATTCAGCCCATTATCACCAACCCATGCTTTGAATTCTGGCTGCTGCTGCATTTCACCTACACCACCAAAGCCTATCGTGATTTTGCCGATCTGCGTGCTGACTTGCTGGCCTACCTGCCCAATTACCAGAAAGCGGATCGCAATATCTTTATCCTCTGCGCTCATGGCCTCGATGTGGCATTGGCCAATGTGGTCAAACTCAAGGCTGCTCTTAAATCATCCAATGCCGATTGCCCAAATACGGACATGCACGAGCTCGTAAAATTGCTGCAAAGCATGAGCCGAGAATGAACGCGATCATTAGACAACAGGATTTGTTTAATGACGCGGCCTCAGCCTCAATCCCTGAAATTGATGGGCTGACCTATATTCCTGACTTCATCGACTATACTATCGAATCTGCTCTTATCAAAACGATTGATGCCCAGCCGTGGATCACAGAACTGAAGCGTCGTGTGCAGCATTATGGCTGGCGGTACGATTACAAGGCGAGAAGCGTTACAAGTGACCTGCGTATAGGTGCATTACCTGACTGGCTTCAATCCTACGCAGCGCGGCTAAAGCAAGCAGGTCTTTTTAGCGAAACACCTAATCAGGTCATCATCAATGAATATGAGCCTGGGCAGGGCATATCAGCGCATATCGACTGCGTGCCGTGTTTCTCCGAAACCATCGCCAGCCTGAGTCTGGGGTCGCCTTGCATGATGGATTTTACGCATAGCGCAACAGGCGATAAATCATCGCTATTACTGGAGCCGCGCAGTCTGCTCGTGCTTACAGGCGATGCGCGTTATGTGTGGCAGCATGCCATTACTGGGCGGAAAACCGACCGCCATAACGGCCAGATCATCCAACGCACCCGCCGCATTTCGCTGACGTTTCGGAAGGTGATATTGTAAACGCAAATTTGCTTGATAATTTTGTACAAGAATCATCCAAAGCTCGTCTCATCCCCATTTAACCTGCTGAATTACATAACAACAGAAGCATTGCATTTCTTTGATGGTTGTTTGATGCATTCTTGTTTTCGCTAGCTACGGTAATGGGTTGCCTTTTATACTGTTTCCTCTATTTTCTCATCCATGAGCAGTAAAAAAGTATCGATGCTGGATGACGTTTTCACCATTCATGAGCTGGCGGATTATCTAAAGCTCAATGAAAAAACGGCCTATCGCCTAGTTGCCAAAGGAGAAATCCCTGGCTTCAAGGTTGGTGGCTCATGGCGGTTTCGTCGCGCTGATATTGTTGCCTGGACGCAAGAACAGGTAGCGCTGGTGACCAAGAAGAAAAAAGGGCGGAAAAAATGACAGACAACATTGGCAGATTGGAGCGCGTTCCCTTGAGGGAAGTATGGAGACACGAAGCGTATGATTTTACGCAGTGGCTTCAGGAAAATATTGGCGTGCTTAACGATGCCCTGGCGATCAATCTCATCAATGTTGATCGAGAGCAATCTGCCGGTGCGTTTAGCGTTGATCTCGTTGCGGAAGACGACGGTGGCGCGACGTTTATAATTGAAAATCAGTTGGAAAAAAGCAATCACGACCACCTTGGAAAAATTATTACATACCTCACCGCTATGGGCGCACGCGCGGCGATATGGATAGTTTCCGATCCACGACCTGAGCACGTTGCCGCTATTGGTTGGCTGAATGAATCCAGCAGTGCCGATTTTTACATGGTGAAGGTGGAAGCTGTGCGTATCGGCACTTCACCTGCTGCGCCACTCTTTACTCTGATTGTCGGTCCCTCCGAGGAAGCAAGGGAAGTTGGGCAGGCGAAGAAGGAAATAGCAGAACGCTATCATGAGCGTAAGCACTGGTGGACATCGCTGATCGAGCGCTCCGCAAAAGTGAATAAACTCCACGCCCATATCACCCCAGGCAGTTACGGGCATATTAGCACCAGCTCGGGTATCAGAGGGCTCAACTTAAACTATGTGGTGCTCGAAAATGAATGTGCCGTTGAACTTTACATTGATCGCGGCAAAGATTCTGAAGAAGAAAATCTGCGCCTGTTTGACCAGTTACATGCAAACCGCGATGCCATTGAAAAAGCATTTGGCGCATCCCTAAGCTGGGAAAGACTGGATGGCAAGCGTGCCTGCAGAATTAAATTTGCCAGCAATGCCGGTGGATACCGATCCCCAGAAGAACAGTGGCCAACAATTCAGGATACCATCATTCAGGCGATGGATAGGCTGGAAAAAGCCCTGCGGCCTTATCTAAAACAACTGAAGGTGCAGTGATATGCCCCCAGTTAATCCTGTGCCGCATGAACCAAAAATTTACCACATTACGCATGTGAATAATTTGGCTCGCATAATGCAATCAGGACTCATCTGGTCAGATGCGAAATGTACAGCGCTTGGCTTGAATTTTGACAATGTAGGTATGAATAACATCAAGCAGCGTCGTCTTCAGTTACCAGTTACTTGCCACCCTGGGACTACAGTTGGGCAATATGTCCCATTCTATTTTTGTCCACGCTCTGTCATGCTGTTCATTTTGCATCGGGGCAACCATCTTGATGTTACCTATAGAGGTGGCCAGCAGCCAATCGTACATTTGCAACTGGATACGATGAAGGTTGTGCAGTGGGCAAATGAGAATAACAAAAGGTGGGCATTCAGTGATCGTAATGCAGGCGCTCACTATACGCAATTTTACAACGACTTTGGACAGCTTTCAGCCATCAACTGGAATGCAGTTCAATCATCAGATTTTCGTGATTCACAAATAAAGGACGGAAAGCAGGCGGAATTTCTACTGCATGAATCAATGCCAGTTCACCTTATTGAAAGAATTGGCGTGCATAATAGCGCTATTCGACAACAAGTGGCTGAGATTCTTGGCAATATTAATCCTTCTCCTACGATAAGTATTGAACCAACGTGGTATTATTAGTATGAAGGTAATATGATTAAGCTCACCAACGGAAATATACTAAAGGCAGAAGCGGAAGCCCTGGTGAACACAGTAAATTGTGTGGGTGTGATGGGGCGCGGCATTGCGCTGCAATTCAAGAAAGCCTTTCCAGAAAACTATAAGCTCTATGAAGCGGCTTGTGGCCGAGAAGAAGTAAAGCCTGGTTCGATGTTTATTCATGATACCGGAAATTTCATCAATCCGAGATACATTATTAATTTCCCGACCAAACGACACTGGAAGGGTAAGAGCAAAATGGAAGATATTGATTCTGGTCTTACTGCACTTGTTGCAGAGGTTGAGAATCGCGGGATTAAATCGATAGCAATACCCCCATTAGGTTGTGGGCTTGGTGGTTTGGCTTGGGCAGAAGTATTGCCACGCATTCAAAAAGCTTTCAGTGCATTACCTGAAGTTGAAGTTCTCATCTACGAGCCAGGTGGCGCTCCAGTAGCAGAGGAAATGGCGAAAGACTCTGAGACTCCCAACATGACTATTGGAAGAGCATCGTTAATCGCACTTGTACGGCGTTACCTCAGTGCTGTTATGGATCCAACCGTTACGTTGTTAGAAGTTCAGAAGCTTATGTATTTCATGCAAGAGGCTGGTGAACCACTGCGGTTAAAATATGAGAAAGCGCCTTATGGTCCGTATGCAAAGAATCTCTCCCATGTGTTGAATCACATCGAGGGGCATTTCATTTCAGGCTATTTGGATGGCGGCGATAAACCAGATAAGCCAATTGAGCTGAAAGAAGCAGCCATCCAGCCAGCTGAAGAGTTCTTGAAAGATCACAACGAAACCATGCAGCGCTTTGAGCAGGTAAACCAGCTTATACAAGGCTTTGAAACACCATACGGCATGGAATTACTCTCCACGGTGCATTGGGTAGCCAAGAACAATAATGCAACCACTCCAGAATCTGCTGTTGCAAATGTATATGCCTGGAATGACCGCAAGCGCATGTTCCCTGCCGAGCATATTCACCTGGCATTAGATGTGCTTAAGCAAAAGCACTGGCTTCACTAGAGTTGCGATTAAGCTGCTACGGCTCTGCTGCGAATATTATTTAGCACTACAATCAATGCCTTCACATCAGCCGCAGGGAATACTCCACTGACCCCTTGGTCATCCAAATCTGTAAAGGGGCTCTCATACAGGCGTTTGGGATCCATTGCGCCGCGCTCGGTCAAATAGTCGATAACAAGGTTCACAAACTCTATTTGGTTTGCGTTGAGCTGCCTATCAGACATAAACCCAGCAAACGCACGCTTTGCAGCGTCACGTTCAACTCCCACCAACGAACGAATAAAGATACCAAGACCACCGTCTGAACGAATGCGTTGCAGATCATCTGTGGAAGCAACTGCTTCCTCCTGCATAATCCGCTCCAATTCAGCCAAATCTTTAGCTGTCAGCTGCTCATCTCTGCGCAGTTTTTGAATCGTAATATGATCTGCATGTTGTTTTAGGAAGTGTTGCACCTTCATCTGGAAACGTGCCTTGTCCGTACCAACGCCTGCATCTGGTAGGGCAACTTCCTCACCTAAGCCGATTTCATCCTCGAAGTCCGTATAGACCACTACACGATCTTGCCCTTCGATCAACTTAACCAATAAACGCAGACGCTTCCGCAAATGCTCTAACATCGCTGGGGATATATCTCGCCAATAATCATCGGTTTGCACATCGATGATCAATGCCATTTCAGCCGCCACCATCGGAATATTGCTGAGCCTCTCTAAATACCCAGCGATACTGATAATTTTCTGCTTAATCGTATTAAACGCTGCCTCATGACGCAGCAAAGCAAGTTGCCCGCTCAGCACTAAATAATCAAACTGTCGAGCCGCCAGATCATCATCGACATAGGCGCTCGGTAATCCAGCCACATCCTCAATCAGCGTATGCCTCGAATCGGTGTCCAACTGTTGCCATGATTCATGCTTCTGGAAATGTTCCACCTGCTTGCGTTTGGGGCGTATGATGAAATTATCCATCCCCATAGCAGAGACTTCCTCAAAAAGACGTTTCTGCGTATCTGCACGCAGTGTTTCCAGATCCTCAGGACGTTCGTTGCTAGAAAGCGCATCCAATTCACCCAGCAGATTCACGCGCGCTGCAAACAAGCGTTTACCTAACGATGCACCGGAGGCACCCGCGCTGGTTTTGGGGTTCTCGTTGAAATATTCAAAGTTCTCGCAGAAATCGAACACAAGAAACTGGTCTTTGTGTTTTCCAGCCCCATAAAGGTCTTTCCGCAGGCGTGTACCGCGACCGATCATTTGCCAGAATTTGGTTTTTGATCGCACGATTTTGAAGAAAACCAGATTCACCACTTCCGGCACGTCGATCCCCGTATCCAGCATATCCACGGAGATGGCGATATGGGGCGCTTTATCGGGATTCGAGAAATCATCAATCAGCGATTGGGCATATTCGGTCTTATAGTCGATCACCCGCGCGAAATGGCCTTTAAGATGCGGGTAGTTTGCATCAAACCGCTCAGCGATAAATTTAGCGTGCGGGCTGCTTTTTGCGAAGATGATGGTTTTCCCCAAGCGGTCGCCATCCTCCACCTTCAGCCCATGCGTCATCAGGTGTTTCAGCACCTTATCGACCGTATCCTTGTTGAAAAGCCAATTATTGAGAGCAGAAGCGCTGATTTCATCCGGCAGCTCGCCCACTTCCCATTCCAGCATGTCCCACTGTTCTTTTTCCTCGTCGGGAAGTTCATTGTACTTAATACCATCACGCTGGAATTTGAGTGGAACGGATACCGCGCGCGGCGCAACGAGGAACCCATCGCTTACCGCTTGCTCAAGATCGTAGCTATCGGTAGGAATGCCGCGCTCCAGCTCAAACAAGGAATATGTGTCGCGGTCGATTTCATCGCGCGGGGTGGCGGTAAGACCTACCAGCAGGCAGTCGAAATAATCAAAAATCGCGCGGTATTTGCGATAGACCGAGCGATGCGCCTCGTCGATCACAATCAAATCAAAATGCCCCGAGCCAAATCGCCGCATGCCGTTTTGCATTTCATCAATCAGCCCCATCATGGTGGGGTAGGTCGAAACATACAGCCGCCCTTCGGCCTGTTTTTCGGTAATCAGATTCACCGGCGAGGTGTGCGGCAGGAAGGTTTTGAACGCGCCGACTGCCTGATTCACCAGCGCCACCCGATCCGCCAGAAACAGCGCACGCTTCACCCAGTTGGCGCGCATCAGCTGGTCAATCAGCGCAATCACGGTGCGGGTTTTACCCGAACCAGTGGCCATAACCAATAGTGCCTTGCGTTGATGGTCTTTCTCGAACACCTCACCCACGCGGCGAATGGCGCGCGTTTGGTAATAACGCTCGACGATGGAGTTATCGATGTCGATGGTCGCAAGCGAGCGGCGATTGCTGCGGCGCTGATGCAGCAGCACCAGCTCATCTTTCTTCAGGAATCCCTGCACCGCACGCGGCGGATAGGCAGCATCATCCCACAGATAATGCTCATAGCCATTGGTGTAGAAAATCACAGGGCGCACGCCGAATTCTTTCTCTAAGCAATCGGCATAGAGCTTGGCCTGTTGCTGCCCCACGCGCGGGTCACGCTTGGTGCGCTTGGCTTCGATGACGGCGAGCGGCTTGCCATCATCACCCCACAGCACATAATCAGCGAAGCCTTCCTCGGCATTGTTGGGCATGCCTTTGACGGGATATTCACGATCACGCGCTTGGTCGAGCGGCCAGCCTGCTTCCGAAAGCAGTAAATCAATAAACGCATCGCGCGTTTGGGCTTCGTTATAGTTATGGGTGTCGGGAGCGGCTTGGTTGGCTTGCTTGGCGGCGGCCACTTCCGCCTGCAGGCGTTTGATTTCTTCTTCGAGCGCCGTGCGTTGTTCTTCGCTTTTTTGGCGCTCGGCGATTTCGGCGGCGAGTGCTTGCTCTTTCGCATCCACCGTTTCGCGGATTTTTTGCAGTTGCTGCAGCGTGCTGGCGGCAATGGTGTGGGTGGCTTCCAGCGCCGCAGGGTTGAACTGAACGCCAGCTTGTGGCTTTGCGCCGCGCGCATAGGTGCGCACCAGCCAATAGGAAAAATGGAACAGTTCACGCACGGCGTTGATGGCGTGCTGCTGCGCCACAGGGCGCGTGTCATGCACGGCTTTGTTGCCGAGGTCTTTGATCAGCTTGGCCTTGGTTACCAGCGGGTGGCCAACAAGGTTGCGGAAGCTCGGCTCGTGAATCAGGGCAGAGAGGGCTTCGTCATAGGGCGAGCGCAGGCTGCGGTCATTCGCATACATCCATTTGATCGCCGTCTCCAGCGCAAGGCGCGCATAGAAACACGCACCACGCGGATCAGAAAGCGCCATGTGCTCGGCCTTGCGCGCCGCATCAAACACCTCGGCAAATTCAGGCTTCAGGAAGGCAAATTGGGTCATAGGGCACCTCCTGAATATACCGCGTTATTATCTAGCTGATCTGTAAGGTATGGCGTGAATCCAACCAATAATGCAGACATCGAAACAAGATCTCGGATTTCAATTTCCCGTATTTTATTGGAGGCTGTCCCGCCATGACGAATGCCTGGATAGTCAGACGCAAAACGGTAGAGGCTTTTCATGGACTCTTTTACATCCTTATGCGGCCATGTACCTGCCTGATCGCATATGGTGCCTAATGTCTTCGAAGTTACGGCTGGTAAACGTTGGCCAATGGCTTCCAATAGGTTCGTTTGTTTTGCGATACATGTTTTGATTCTGGTTGCTGATTTATCATTCCTTAAATCACGGACAGAATCTTCAAAGTCCAGCATCGCGGCGTGAAGGTCAGCATCAGCAGCAGCGAGCACCTTCAATTCAAAGAACAGGCGGCTAAAAATTCCTGGCACTGTCGGGTGTAACGAAAATGGCCGACGCAAGTCATAACGCAGGCTGTATTTTACCAGAAAGCTTTCAACGATATTGAAATAGGCATTCGAGAGATCATCGCCGCCAATGTCTGAAACGGTTTGGTATATTTTCTCCAAGGTTGAAAGTGCCAAAGCCTCAGTTTTAACCAAATTGGCAAGATCTTCGCGCAACCAATCGCGTGTCTTGGGGCTTACCGTGATGGCTTCTTCATAGCGAGAGAGATAAGTTTTTAGCTGCTCCTCATATTGGCTGCGCGCTGCATCATCACTCATATCGGTAGGCGGCGCTGGTGGCGTGGGCTTTGGAATGACTGCTGCATAAATTTCAGCAAAAATTTCAACAGGCGCAGCCTTACGCTCGGCAAGCTTGACTATTAACTCGCTCCAAACCTCTCCCCATACGCTCAATAAATCTCCACGCATCAGAGTTCCCCTCTAAATGCACGCTGCTGAAGAGAGGAGAAGAGAGAATTAAAAATTGTAGAGGAGTTTTGTGCAGCCCCATAATTTTCATTCAATTGCTTAATTCTATCGGAGAACTGCATTTGAAGAGCAAGCGGCGGACGGTATGCAGGGTATGCTTCTAGCAACTCAAGATTTACCCCAGACTGTCCTGCGGTTCTTTCTGAGTTTGCTACTACATGCGAGTGCAGAGTCTTTTCTTGAAGCAAATAGAACACAAAATCCTTCGTTATTCCTGATTTTGGTTCAGCCTTCATTAAAGCAACATTATAGGTGCCAGAAAGCCCTCTGAAAATTTGGAACACAGGCGGTCCGTATCTGCCGATCATCACATCTTCTTCTGCGAATGGTCGTTTTGCCAGATGTTTGGGAACATAAGTTTTGTAGTCGTCAGTTCTAAAATCTCTGATTTGCACAAAGCGAACTCTATTCGGTCCGTCATCATATAGAAAATGAGTCTTTGCTGGTTGCGAGCCACCGATAAAGTTTATGATTTCGCCTAAGTTGGCAGGATCAAAGCCTTTCGGATTAGTTTTAGGATCACCAAACATCTCATAAAAAATGGATTGGCCGAGTTGGTTTAGGCGGTTTAGGGCTCGCTGGCGCTGGCGGCGCAGCGCATCTGCCTGATCCAATATCGCCGCAATCCGCTTTTGCTCCTCAAGCGGTGGGAGGTAAATACTGGTATCCTTGATAGTACCCTGACTAATATTCGGTTGAGCACCACCAACACCTTTAGATACAAATTCTGATGTTTTGTTTTGCAGAGCATAAAACATGTATTGGTTATCGGCAATTTTAGGGTCGGGCAAAATGTGACATACTGCCTGATTCGTTGTTGCCTCAATCCCAAGACGTCCTATACGCCCCACCGTCGCACCATACATGGCAACCAACAATGCACCTGACGGCACAATTTTGAGCGAGGTTTCTTTTAAGGCAAGCTCAGTAACCTTTTCCTCGCATTCGGTGATTAAACTTTCGCGCAATTCACCAGATTTGATCCAAGGAATGGAACCGCCATAGTACAGTTCAGATTTTTGCCGTGACGGAGTTGTTCCGCTCCCCGTATCGCAGAATTCTGAAATCTTCATGTACTTGGCTTTGCTCATCCCAGCATCTCCTCCAGCTTGGCGAGGCCTTGGGTAATATCAGTTTCGATCTGTTTTAGCTCGCGGATAATGTCGGCGGGCGCGTCGTAGCTTTGTTCGGCGTGCTGCACTTCCTTGTAGCGGTTGAGCGAGAGGTCATAATCCGCCGCCGCAATCTCGGCCTTGCTCACACAAAAGCTCTGCGCGCTGCATGGGCGGGTGCGTTCTGCACCGTCTTTTTCTGCCCAGCGTTTCAGCACATCCGGCAGGTTGTTTTTGCTGTGTTCTTCTTCCGCAAGCGCCACCTCGGGTGTGGCACCCAGCTTTTCCTTGGGCAGCAGGTCGTTGCGTTTATCATCTAGCGACATGCCATCGGCTTGCATGTCATAGAACCAGACATTCTCGGTGCCGCCCACGCCGGTTTTGGTGAAAATAAGAATGGCGGTGGACACGCCTGCATATGGCCGGAACACACCCGAGGGCAGCTTGATGACGGCATCGAGCTTATGTTCATCCACCAGCATTTGCCGCAGCGATTTATGCGCCTTGGAGGAGCCAAACAGCACACCATCCGGCACGATCACCGCCGCCCGCCCGCCCGTTTTCAGCAAGCGCAAGAACAGGGCGATGAAGAGCAGCTCGGTCTTTTTGGTTTTCACGATTTGCTGCAGGTCTTTGGCGGTTACTTCATAATCCAGCGAGCCTGCAAATGGTGGGTTGGCGAGGATGAGGGAATAGCGCCCCGCATCGCCCGCTTGTTCCTGCGCGAGGCTGTCGCGGTTGCTGACATCGGGGTTATCGACGCCGTGCAGCGTCATGTTCATCGCGCCGATGCGCAACATGGTGGGGTCGAAATCAAACCCGTGGAACATGGCATTGTGGAAATGGTGGCGGAGTTTTTCGTCGCGGAACAGCTTGGCGTGGTGCGTGCGCAGATATTCACCCGCCGCCACCAGAAAGCCGCAAGTGCCAGCGGCAGGGTCGCAGATCACATCTTCGGGCGTGGGTTTGGTGAGCTCCACCATCAGCTGAATAATATGGCGCGGAGTGCGGAACTGGCCGTTTTGCCCCGCACTGGCGATTTTGCCGAGCATGTATTCGTAGAGGTCGCCCTTGGTGTCGCGGTCATCCATCGGGATTTTGTCGAGCATCTCGACCGTTTTGGCGAGGAGTGCGGCGTTGCTGAACCCAAGGCGCGCATCGCGCATGTGCTTGCCGTAGCTGGAGCCTTCTTCGCCCAGCGTGCGCAGGAATGGGAACACATGGTCGGCCACCACTTCCATCATCTCACGCGGCTCAAAATTCTTGAAGCGCGACCAGCGCAGATCAGCATAGGCACGACCACGTTCGTTATTGCCCTCGGGGAATATGCGCCGCTCGATGGGGATGCCCAGTGTTTCGGCTTTGCTTTCTTCCAGCGTTTGCAGATCATCCAGCCGCTTAATGAACAACAGATAGGTAATCTGCTCGATCACCGACAAAGGGTTAGACACGCCGCCCGACCAGAAGGCATTCCAGATTTGATCGACTTGATTGCGCAGTTCGCCGGTGAGCATAGGGATTATTCCTGTTCAAATGTGAGTTTCTTATTGTCCTTATTACGCTCAAGGAACTGTGTGAGGGCATTGCGGATGACCCATGCCACAGAGACATCGTTCGCATCCGCCAATTTGTTTAGTTGGGCGTGGTATTTTTCTGGCAGGATAACGGATGTGCGTACCATTTTTTGTTTGCTGGCAGCCATGTGCATTTCTCCCTTTCTGAATTGCTGGTGCAGAATGCACCAGATGGGGAAGAATTAAAAGACTTATCTGTGTTTTTGGGTAAGAAAAACAAACCGCGCTACATTCTAACCACCTGTATTTCCATCAAAAAGACTATTGATTGCAGCTGCCAGCTTGTTATCCCCTAGAGACAGTAACCAACTGTTTTTATGGAGGAAAGATGCAGCAAGTAATGGACAAGGCCGAGCGGATTGCGGCGCTCAATGATCGGTTTCGGCAGACGTTCTGGGGTGGCAAGGTGATGATGACGCAAGGCGTGCGGGAGCTGTCCGAGGATCTGCGTGCAAAATTATTCCGCGCTGTTTCGGAATTTGATGACTTCACCGAGGACAATGATCCGCACCGCGAGCATGATTTTGGTCGGGTTATGTTCGGAGATGTGCAATTTTTTTGGAAAATTGACTATTATGATCACAGTTTGTGCTTCGGCGCTGAAGACCCCTCCGACAACCACAACACTACACGAGTGCTGACAATCATGCTGGCCAGCGAATACTGATTTCGCTGTGCATATTGCACCACCCCGTATTTCGCTTTTTGCGTGTGTACGAATCAGCTGTAAGCCCAGCAAATCCAACATTTCATGTCACATAAAACGAAACGAAATGGACTCCAGATTCTTGTGGCTGGCGAAATGGCACGCCTAGCGTCCCCGTATAGAAAGGTTTGGGGAAGGACCCAGAAGTTCAAAAACGAAATGGGTGCGGATTTATCCACAGGTTTGTGGCTCTCTTTCTAAGGGTAGTTCTATTTATGTTTTTGGATATAGTTCTGGCTGATTGAGCAGCTCACCAATATGTCGCGCCTGCCCACGCAAGCGAGGTGCGCCAGAGGCGGAATCACCATTACTCGCCAGGGCGCTCGCTTGAGGGGTTTTGAACTTTTTTGCGGTTCTTAAGCCTCCAACTTTGCCATTTTCCGCATTCTTTTTGCTCGTTTCACATGCTTTTTTATAATCTTTCTGTATGCGTTTCTGGCTGATGATACCAAGCTCAATGATCAAATAATCGGCGAGCTTCAGCTTTATTTTCTGCCAGCGTTTAACGGAAATACGCAGCAGCCTCGCCACTTCTTTGTCATCATTTCTGATTGAGCCGCCTTTTATCCACATGTGATCCATGAGCAATCGATAAGCTCCTTGCTCCTCTAGCGTCAGGTTTGCGGTGTCGGCGATATGTGAATCGGGATACCATTGCTGCATAGGGATTTTACTCATAAGCAAACCTCCCGTGTGCTCGGGGTGGCGGGCAATCACATCCTGCCCGCGCCCCAACCCGTCTGAATTTAGCGTTTTGCATTTTGCTCCTCCATCCATTGGAAAAAGGCAGCTTCGTCGATCAGCACGCGGCGACCGCAGCGGCGGATGACTTTTTCAAAGCCGTTCTTTTCAGCAAAGAAAATGAGATGGCGCATTCCGCCAACGGGTGGCCACTGGTGGTGCTCATTCCACTTGGTGACGGGGATGAGGCGCGTTTGCTGCTTGGGTGAATCGTGGGTGTCCATAAGTTTTGCTCCGTGTTGTTAAATGTCCGACAACATCGCCGGATACGGAGCAGTGTATTTATGGATTGGATTATTAATATGTGCTCCACGCCAACCATGCGAGGAGTACATATTATTATTGTGCTATTTCTTTGCCTTACGCGGTCTACCGATTTTCTTTTCTGGTGCGCGCGGATCAACTTCTGCCACCCATTTTCTGATCGTCTCGGGCGTGTATCCCGTTGCACCAGTAATTTTAAGATTGAATATAGCCTCGTGCGCGGCCATCTCAGGCTGGGTCATGTTAGGGTGCAAATTCCAAAGATATTTGGCGATCGCCTGAACCCTCTCTTTAGCGAATTGTTCCGTGCGCGGCGTTTTCTCTTTAGGTGGCGCGATTCTTTTGTCCAAATCATCCAACCTAGCGGCAATCAATTTCAGCTCTTGCTGTAGCCCTTCCGGCTGATTGACCTTGATACCCTCATAAGGATCAAACTCCACTGCTTCATTCTCTTGAGATACGATTAGCTCAGCAATGAGGCCAAGAACAAAATCTTGAGTGGTACTTTTTTTCTTTCCAACACGTTCTCGCCGTTGCGCTAAATAACGGTCAATTTGTTCAAGAGTTATACTGTCTGTGTTTGAGAGCAGCTCTACTTCATTATCGTCATCGACAGGCTCTGCACTCATAGAGCCCCCTCGAAAATCTTTTTATTCATTTTCTCGACCACGCCAGCGGTGTGGACTTCGCTTAGGTGAGAATAACGTTTCACCATCGCGAGTGTTTTATGCCCCAGCACTTCGGCGATTTCATTGGTGGATGCACCGTTCATGGCGAGGTAACTGGCTGCTGTGTGGCGCAGATCATGGAAACGGAAATCTTCGATCTTGGCTTTTTCCAGCACAGCAAGCCACGCGGCGCGGCTTTCCCACGGGCGGGTGGGGTTTTGCGGCGATGGGAACACGAGAGGGCTCACCTTGTTGCGGCCTTCATATTGCGCCTGCATCAGCTCCAGCGCGTGGTGGGCGAGCGGCAGCACGCGGCGTTCGCCGTTCTTCGTGTCCTGCAGCACAATGGCCTTGCGCTTAAAGTCCACGTCCTTCCATTGTAAATTGATCAGCTCGCCGTGCCGTGCGCCGGTGGAAAGTGCCAAAACCACCAACGGGTAGATGAATTCGCTGTTGATTTCGGTGCAGGCGGCGAGCAGGCGCGTACGCTCTTCGTCGCTTAAAAACCGCACACGGCCACGCGGCTCGGGTAGCTTGGCAATTTTGGCCATGGGGTGTTCTTGCAGCCATTCCCATTCGTTTACCGCGACGCTGAAGGCGTGGCTGAGTGCGCCCATGTATCGGTTGGCGGTGCCAGCGCTGCGACGCTCGACGTTTTTGCCGGTGGCGATCAGCTTCTCACGTTTTTCGATGATCAGGTTTTTGCTTACATCCGCCAGCGCATACACGCCGAGTTCGCTTTTCCACCAATCAAGATACATTTCTACGGCGGAGGCGCGTTTGGGATTACGAGTTTTTTGGTAATCGAGGTAGCGCTTGATGAGATCGGCGACGGTATATTTCTTCGCCTGCGTGGTTTTGAAATAGCGGCCTTCGCGCATCGCCGTTTCGGTTTGTTGCGCCCAGTTTCTCGCATCTGTCTTTCGCTCGAACGTGGCCGACTGAGAGGGAAAACCGCGAATGCGAATTTTCACGCGGTAGCTGGTTTTGCCGTCAGGTGTTTGCCTTGTTTCGATGGTTGCCATGTGGTGCGCCTCTCATTCCGAAAGACTACAAAACATGGCGGTATTGTGCAACGCTCAACTTGTTCGAACACGGATGAAGCTGCAAATAGTCGCAAGTAAATCAGAGAGATGGTGCGAAGCGTTTCGTAGTGGGACAGTTGTGATTTATTGCTGGTTATCAATTGTGCATTTGCTGAAACGTAGAACGCGGTCTATTAATACAATGAATTAGGATATTATATGACCGCTGACCAATATCTCAGAACAGTTCTTGCAAAGTACAGCACTGCTAACGGTGCTGCTCAGCATGCTGCTGCAATTGCAAACGAGCTTGCGCCATACATACGCGAATGGGCTGGTCAGTATCTTGTTAGCCTTGAATATTCAGGCTCATACGCAAAGAAAACCGCCCTCGCAGGTGAAGCTGACTTGGATTTGCTTATTTCACTTTCTTCAGTCACTCCAAATACATTGCAAGAAATATACAACAACCTGCAAACATATTTAGCCGCAAAAGGATTTATCACTCGCAGGCAAAATGTTTCTATTGGCCTATCTTATAAGGGGTACCAAGTAGATTTGGTGCCCGCGAAACGACAGAGCCAACAAGGCAATGATCACAGTTTGTATGTGAATAAGAAAGGCACTTGGACAAAGACAAATGTACATCAACACATTACACTCGTTGGCAATTCCTCGCGCATTGCTGAAATTCAGATAATGAAAATCTGGCGTAATAATCGCTCTCTCGATTTTCCGTCATTTTATTTGGAGTTAGTCGTATTGCACGCGCTTAGTGGTCAACCGGCAGGCCAACTAGCGAATAATGTATGGAAGGTGCTGACATACATTGCAAATGACTTTGTTAATGCGCGATTCGTTGATCCCGCGAATGCCAACAATGTGATTTCAGACTTGCTGAGCCAGCAAGCACGACAGCAGATTGCCAACTATGCCAAAACTTCTCTTACTGCCACCAATTGGAGCCAGATTGTAGCTTAATATGCCAAATCAAATTAATCCGCGCACACTGTTCTTAGGCTTACAAAAAAGCTTGGTTACCGAGCTGGAAACTTCGCGCAGCTCTATTAATCACCCAGGCACAAAAGGTGATGCAACGGAAACCAACTGGATTGTCATGTTGGAAAAATATCTGCCAAAGCGCTATCAAGTTTCCACCGCGTTTGTGATTGATTCAAAAGGTGGGATTAGCGAACAACAAGACATTGTCATTTATGATAGGCAATATTCACCGTTTCTTTTTAACCACTCTGGAGCGCTCTATATCCCAGCTGAAAGTGTTTATGCCGTATTGGAAGTTAAGCAAAATCTAAACGCTGACCATATTGGCTACGCGGGTAAAAAGATCAAAAGCGTTCGTGATTTACATCGTACTAATGCTGCTATCACGCACGCTGGCGGTAAAATCGACACGCCTAGAGAACTATTCCCTATCCTAGGGGGATTGCTGACGCTTGAAAGCGATTGGTCGCCTGCTTTTGGCAATGCTTTTGTTTCCAGCTTAAAGAAGCTTTCCACCGCGGGTCATATTGATTTGGGATGCAGCTTAAAAAACGGAAGCTACGAAATTGCTTATGATAAGGATGAACCAGTAATATCAATAAGGAATGGGGATGTAATTTTACTATCCTTCTTCCTCAGTCTATTGGCTCAATTACAGGCATTGGGAACGGCACCTGCTATTGATATACATGCATACGCTGCATGGATTGAGTAATATCGCCATCATTCGTGGTCATTTATTTTGAACTGTCCCAGAATTGTCCCATGGGCGTTTTTGGCACTCGAACTGGGTGGTGGCGGAGGAAGTGAGATTCGAACTCACGGTACCCTTACGAGTACGGCAGTTTTCAAGACTGCTGCCTTAAACCACTCGGCCATTCCTCCGTACAAAATTTGCCTTTCGGCGACTCTAAAACACTCCAACCTTCACCCGTTTTCAAGACCGTTGCCTTAAACCACTCGGCCACTCTTCCACACTATGTCCACTCACTTTACAGCGAGTGGTTTATTCTTTTTCGCTCAAGCGCCGCCAAGGCTGGCACTCGGCCATTCTTCCACACTATACCCACTCACCTTACAGCGAGTGGTTACCACTTCGCTCCCGCGCAGCAAACGCACCATGGTGCGCGCAGGGCGACGTCAGAGGCCGTAAATAAGCTAAGGGCGGGGCAGCGTCAACCCCCAAGACAGCATTTCATACGAAAAAGACGCGATTAGCGATGTGTTTCAATCCACTCGCTGATAATGGGACGCACCTGTTCGCGGTAGCGTTGACCATTGAAAATCCCGTAATGCCCGACATTTTTCTGCAACCAGTATTTCTTCATGGCTTTGGGCACATTGGTGGAAATATCCAGCGCCGCCTTGGTTTGGCCCACGCCGGAAATATCATCCAACTCGCCTTCAATGGCCAAAATGGCGGTTTTCTTGATGGCTTCGGGTTTTACCAGATCGCCGCGGTGGATGAACTCGCCTTTGGGCAGCGAGTGCTTTTTGAACACTTCTACAATGGTTTGCAGATAGAAATCAGCCGATAGATCTGCCACGGACAGATATTCGTTATAGAATTTACGGTGTGCTGCCGCCGATTCGCCGTCGCCTTCCACCAGGTGCTGGAACAGCTTGATATGCGCATCCACGTGGCGGTCAAGATTCATCTGCATAAAGCCCATCAGCTGCAAAAATCCTGGATATACGCGGCGCATGAAGCCCGGATAATTGAAAGGCACACGGGTAATTACATTGCTTTCAAACCAGCTGAGCGCACGCTCTTTGGCCAGACGGTTCACCTCGGTGGGGGCCTTTCGGGTATCCACCGGTCCGCCCATCAGGGTCATGGTTTTGGGCACACATTTGTCTTTTTTCTCGGACATCAGCGCCACCGCCGCATACAGCGGAACGGAGGGCTGACACACGGCCATCGTATGGGCATTTGGGCCAAGGAAATGCAAGAAATCAATCACATAATCAATGTAGTCGTTCAGGTCGAACGTGCCTTCTGACATGGGTACTTCGCGGGCATCCAACCAGTCGGTGATATAGACATCATGATGCGGAATAAGCGCTTGCACGGTGCCGCGCAGCAGGGTGGCATGGTGACCGGACATGGGTGCAACAACCAGCAGTTTCGCATCGTCCGTATTATATTCTTTCCCGCCGCGGTAGCGTTTAAAATGTAGCAGGCGACAGAAGGGTTTTTCCAGCAGCACCTCTACCTTTACGTCAATGGTACGACGACCATGTTTTACCGTGTTGATGCCAAATTCCGGCTTGGGATATTTTTGGGTGATGCGCTCGACCAGCTCGCCAGTAGCCGCCATGTGACGGCCATAACCCGTGTAAGACAGCGGACTCAGCGGGTTACTAAACATATGCTTGGTGGCATTGGCCATCATACGGATCGGCGTCATCCCCACCGAATGCATCTCATGCAGGCTATACAAGTGACTGTTCTCTAAGTACGGCATCAGCTCTTCCTCGGGTCTGTAGGTTTGATAACAGGTTACCCCGTTACGGTTTGCAGCCAGTTTCTCTTCGCAAAGATTAGCCAGCATACCTATAATCTCCACTTCAGTATAAAGAACAATGCTTTAGAAAGACTTAACGGTCATATTCGCGCATATAGTGTTGTATTTGGACAATACCACAATATATAGACAAAACACCTATTTTAACGCCTCTGTGGATGATACTGCATTGCAAGAAAAATGCAGCAATAATCAGCGCTTCTTGCGTTTGGTGGAATAGGGCGCTTCGGAAGACTGTTTTAACCGCTCAATGTCGTCGCGCAGGCGGGCGGCTTCTTCAAACTCCAGATTGGAGGCTGCGGCCAGCATCCGTGTGCGCATTTTCTCCAAAATGGCTTCCAGATTCTCGCCGGTGAAGTCCATTCCCGCGCCGGTGCTATCGGTAATGCTCGTGGCTTCCTCAGAGTTTCTAAGCGCATCGCTGATGGCTTTTTTGACCGATTCTGGCGTGATGCCGTGTTTTGCGTTATGGGCCTGCTGAATTGTGCGGCGGCGGTCGGTTTCATCCAATGCGGCTTTCATGGAATCGGTGATGCGATCGGCATACAGGATGACGTTGCTGTTCACATTGCGCGCGGCACGTCCGATGGTTTGAATCAACGATGTTTTAGAGCGCAGGAACCCCTCTTTATCGGCATCCAGAATGGCCATCAGTCCACATTCGGGAATATCCAGCCCTTCGCGCAGTAGATTTACCCCGATCAGCACATCAAATACCCCCATGCGCAGGTCGCGGATGATTTCCACCCGTTCCAGCGTATCAATATCCGAATGCAGGTAGCGAACCCTTACCCCCACCTCATCTAGATATTCGCACAGCTGTTCGGCCATTTTTTTGGTGAGGGTCGTCACCAGTGTGCGCTGGCCCAGCTTTACCTGTTGCTTACATTCGTGAATCAGATCATCCACCTGTGAGGCGACTGGCCGGATGATACAGGGGGGATCAATCAGTCCGGTTGGGCGGATAATCTGCTCTACATAGGCGCCATTGGTCCAACCCAGCTCCATCTCGCCGGGGGTGGCCGACACATGGATGGTTTGTGGGCGCATGCGGTCCCACTCTTCGAATTTAAGGGGGCGGTTATCCAGACAGGATGGCAGGCGGAATCCATAGTCTGACAGGACAGTTTTACGCGAGCGGTCGCCATTATACATGCCGCGCACCTGCGGCAGCATCACGTGACTCTCATCGACAAATAACAGCGCGTTTTTGGGCAGATATTGAAATAACGTGGGGGGCGGTTCTCCCGGTGCGGTGCCTGCCAGAAAGCGGGAATAATTCTCAATACCTTTACAAGAGCCGGTTTCCACCAACATTTCCAGATCAAACTGAGTGCGTTGTTCCAGCCGCTGCGCTTCGAGCAGTTTACCATGTTCGCGCAGCCATGCCAGCCGATCCACCAGCTCCTCTTTGATGCCTTTAATGGCCTTATCCAGCGTAGGTCTGGGGGTGACATAGTGGCTATTGGCGAAAATGGTGACATCTTTCATGCTAGCTGTTTTTTCGCCGGTCAGCGGGTCAAACTCTACGATGGTCTCAATCTCATCGCCAAATAACGAGAGTCGCCAGGCGCGGTCTTCCAAGTGGGCGGGGAAAAAATCCAGACTATCACCGCGA
>Ga0214923_10002031_pt1 | contig 27713 bp, 18 predicted proteins | sample LL1510_MetaG_FD_177993 | JGI IMG/M metagenome (GOLD analysis project Ga0214923, IMG submission 177993) | Freshwater microbial communities from Lake Lanier, Atlanta, Georgia, United States - LL-1510 | ecosystem: Environmental > Aquatic > Freshwater > Lake | place: USA: Georgia | collected...
CTTTCGCGCTTCTCGTTGGTGCTCACTTTAGTTCTCTTTGGTATTTCCCTGCAAATCTGGGGCATGCCGGAACCCCCTCAGCCACCGAAGCGGGTGAACGACTTCGCAGGAATGCTCGCGCCCGGGGGCAGTGGCCGACTCGAATCCCTGCTGGCTGCTTATGAAGACAGCACTTCTACACAAATCGCTGTCGTACTGGTTGAGAATTTGGAGGGTTATGACGTGGCGGATTATGCCAGTCGATTATTCGAAACCTGGAATATCGGACAAAAAGGCGTTAATAATGGCCTGCTGATGTTGGTATCGCGCGATGAACGGAAGATCCGTTTGGAAACGGGTTATGGTCTGGAAGAACGATTAACGGATGCAATGTCGCGCCGAATCATTGAACAAGACATTTTGCCTTTGTTTCGCGCGGGGAATGTAGAGGGTGGAATAACTGCTGGAATTTATCGAATCACTGAGGTGCTTTCGGGTGCCTACCAAGCGAAGGATCGTTCAGGATCCGATTTTTGGAGCGATGTCAAAAGGGGGCTGCCCTTCTCTGTTGTCATCTTGTTTATTTTGTTGCTCTTGATCGCCCGGGGGGCAGGAGGCGGGGGCGGAGGTGGACGAGCCACCTATTCGGGTCGTGGACGTAGCATGGGCGGACCAATGTTCTTCCCGATGGGTGGTGGAGGATTTGGCGGTGGCTTTGGCGGAGGTTCTGGTGGAGGATGGGGCGGATTCGGCGGAGGAATGTCGGGCGGTGGCGGTGCCAGCGGCAGTTGGTAATGTGGAAATGAAACATTTTTTGTGTCAAAAGGTGTCATTACACCTGCGTTCTTTTGTGATAAATAATGACGCATATCGGTTCACTTACCCTACTCTTTTACACCTATTTTTGAATCTTAAAACCCAATCACATTTTTATGAATGCAATCAATGAAAAACAAAAGGCCCTTCAGCTGGCCATGGAAAAGCTGGAGAAATCATTCGGCAAGGGTGTCGTGATGAAAATGGGTGATGCCCGTGTGGTTCCTGTTGATGTAATACCGTCTGGATCTTTGGGTCTCGATATTGCCTTGGGCATTGGTGGCTTTCCTAAAGGGCGTGTTATTGAGATTTACGGCCCTGAATCATCGGGTAAAACAACCATTGCGCTGCACGCCATTGCCGAGGCCCAAAAAAAGGGGGGAATTGCCGCTTTTATCGATGCGGAACACGCATTCGACAAAGTCTATGCAGAGAATTTGGGGATCGACACTGAGAATCTGCTCATTTCTCAACCCGACAACGGGGAACAAGCACTTGAAATTGCCGACAACCTCATCCGCTCTGGCGCCATTGATATTTTAGTCATCGATAGCGTAGCAGCACTGGTCCCCAAAGCAGAAATTGAGGGTGAGATGGGTGATTCTTCGATGGGACTACAAGCACGTCTCATGTCGCAAGCGCTGCGAAAGTTAACAGGAAGCATCAATAAAACAGGTTGTGTGTGCATTTTCATCAACCAGTTGCGTGAGAAAATTGGGGTTATGTTTGGAAACCCTGAAACGACAACGGGAGGCAATGCCCTTAAGTTTTATGCATCGGTCCGACTTGACATCCGCCGTATTGGTCAACTCAAAGATGGAATGGAGGTAACAGGAAACCGGGTACGGATAAAAGTGGTGAAGAACAAAGTGGCCCCCCCATTCCGCCAATGTGAATTTGATATAGTCTATGGCAGTGGGGTATCGAAAGATGGCGAGATCATTGACTTGGGCACCGAATTGAACATCATCAAGAAAAGTGGATCTTGGTACAGCTACGGCGAGACCAAATTGGGCCAGGGTCGTGATGGAGTTCGGCAACTGCTGGGCGACAACCCAGACTTGTCGATGGAACTGGAAGAACGCATCCGTGAGAAACTGAAGGATAAATTAGCTGCCCAACCCGTCGAACAAGGATCCTAATCGATCATGTCGACCGGCTTGGTGTTATCGGGGGGAGCGGCGAAGGGATATGCACACCTGGGGGTGCTCCAAGCCCTTTTTGAACGTGGATGTCGATTTGATTGTGTGGCCGGAACCAGCATTGGCGCCATTATCGGTGCCTTGCTGGCCGAAGGTCGCGAACCTGCAGACATTAAGAAAATCTTTGATCGAGAAAAGAACATCAATCTGTTGCGCTTTTCTTGGCAAAACTCCGGCATCCTTAGTCAATCCGGCCTGAAGCGTGCTTTAACCCGTCATTTAAAGGCCCGTCGGTTTGAGGAACTTGGTTTGCCATTGTTTGTATCCACTACCGATTTGAACAGTGGCAAAAACCATGTGTTCAACAGCGGAGAATTGATTCCTGCGCTATTGGCCTCAAGTGCCATCCCCTTGCTGTTTGAACCAGTTAATATTGGCAACCGGCTATTTATCGATGGTGGCATTACATGCAATTTACCTGCCCATCTCATCCGACATAGGTGTAGTCGACTTGTAGGTGTGAATGTCAACCCAGTACACGAAACTGCTGGAGCAGATAGTTGGCTGCATAGTGTAGAGCGTGTACTGAATATCGCCATTCAATCAAATATCGAGTCCGATATTGGCTTGTGTGATGTGTATATTGTTCCTGATGGGATGGAGGAGTTTCATCTGTTCTCACTCGGAATGGGGGATCGGATGTTTGAAACAGGCTACAACAGTGCACTTCGTCAATTTGATGAACTGCCGAAAATCTAAGATTGGACTTACTGTCGGAACGAATTCGCTCCTATTTTGGGTGCCTTCTAAGCGCAATGTTGGTTGAAGGCCCCCACCAGATTTTCTGCAATAAGTTCAGCCGAACGACCTTCAATGTGATGTCGCTCCAGCATGTGAACAAGATTTCCCTCCTTGAACAAGGCGATACAGGGAGAGGAGGGGGGATAGGGTAGCATAAACTCGCGTGCACGCGTTACCGCATCGAGTTCCATGCCTGCAAAAACTGTCGTGAGCCGTGAAGGGCGCTTTTCGTTTTGGATGGCCTTTTTAACCGCTGGTCGTGCATTTGCTGCAGCGCAGCCGCACACAGAATTAACAACCAACAACAGGGTGTCATGGGCATCATTAAATGCTGTTTCTACTTCTTCTGGGGTTCTCAATTCATGAAAACCTACTTCTGTGAGGTCCTTGCGCATGGGCGTTACCATGAATTCGGGATAGGGCATGGGTATTTATTTAGGTTGATCGTTTGGATGATTGAATTTTCAAACTTATGAAACCCCAACGGGGCAAAAAAGTTCAACGGGTTATTTTTGAACTTAGGGGATATCGCAGTCCTTTATGTTCTGTTAATGTCATTTTGACTGAGCCTACCAGGATGTTGGCCTTGATTTGCAAGGGGATTTTGTTGTCATCGTCGGAGATGTAAACTACCAGGTCATCCTGACTCGAGAATACCCTTCCTTTCATCACAACGGGCATAAATACCAAAGCCCGGAAAGTGCCAACGTCTGTGGAAACTGTTTTTCGGCCCTTGAACCGGAAAATAAACCGATGCGTTTCGTGATCAAGAAACAGCGGAAGCTCGAAAATTTGTCCAATAACCGCCTTTGAGTAGTCGAGGGAACGCGCGGCATAAAACGCCGAAACAATATCTTGAACCTGATCTGGCACTACATACTGTTTGCCATCCGAGGTTGCACGCCGGGTGGTTTGATCGAATGAATATGAATCGCGGTAGGCGAATCCACCTTCATAAATATCGCGTTTGAAGAGAAGGGGAACCATGCCACCCAGGGTCACATAACTCTCGTAACGGTCTCTAACTTTGTAAATCCAGTCGAACGACCGGGTGGTTGATCCAGTGGCCACGATGTGGTAGCAGGGCTGTCCCCCCAACACAACAGGCTCATCCATGACTTTGAGTTCACCCACCCCAGCATCAACAAAACCATAATGCAATCGGTAACGAAGATGTTCGCCCGCCGAAAAAACAGCCCTTAACGGTTGATTTGAGGGGGGCGGATCCAATACCAACGCCTGTGAAGGCAATGGAAGTGCTGTCAAAACAAATGGAATCATCAAGACCCATTGAAGCATCAGCCATAAAATGCTTAAGCTGCCCCTAGGCTTCACTTGGTTCACTCCCTTCATCATACAAATATAAATACTTCATCGATTGGAACAGGCTAAAGTCGCAAACATGACCCCTGCACCGGCGGCGAGCAGCACACGAGCGGCCGCCTCTAGGGTAGCCCCGGTGGTGAGTACATCATCGATGAGCAGTACTGGTCCAACGCCCCCTGCCAAGGATGCACCTGCCGAAAAAGCTGTGGCCACATTGTCCCAACGCGCTTCACGAGTTTTTCGTGTTTGCGATTCTGTAGCCTCTACGCGTTGCAGCCAATCATCGTGGTAAGGGATTCCGGTTTCCTCATGCACGCCTTGGGCAATGAGGCTACTTTGGTTGAAACCCCTGATCCGCTGCTTCGACGGGTGCAGGGGAACAGGCACAACAGCACTGCATCCGCCAAAAGGCGAATCGCGCAAAGCCAGACCAAGGAGACGACCCATTGCAACGGCTGTTTGCGTATCGCCGTGGTATTTAACCCGATGCAATAATTGACGTGCCATGCCTCCACGATTAAAAAAGAGCAGTGAAGTGACCCCATCCACTGGAATTCGTCCGCGGAACATTCGCTCGAGCGGGTTATTAGACATCCGATGGTAATGTGTAAACGGTAAGTCCAGTAGGCAATGTGTGCATACAAAATTTTCACTGCCGTATAAATTTCTTCTACAGCCACCGCACAAGCGCGGATAAAATAAATCGGCCAAAAGGCTGAATGGATTGTTTGACATGAAGTACCTATTTTTCCCAATGAATGCACTATTTCTTATTTTTGCACTTTCTTAAAAGAATCTGCCTGTTTTTTGGCATTCGTCAACAATATTTTCACATTAATTTGATTCTATGTCACCATTATCGCGCTTCATCCCAGCGGCAACCCATCCTTCCTTCCCCATTCACCTAAACCTCAAGGCACTGATTGTAGCGGGCTTGATGTTCATTTGGTGTTCATCCCCTGCCCTGTCTCAGAAAGTCGGGCAAGGCGATACCAGGGTCTTGTTCTCGGTCGACCAGGGGGAGGTTACCGTCGATGAGTTCTTATCCGTATTCAACAAAAATAATTACAGCAAAAAGGCGGCAACACGCGAAGAATTGGAGGAGTACCTTGGCTTATATGTTAAGTTTAAACTAAAAGTACGTGAAGCCTATGCACGCGGGATGGATACGACAGCTAAATTTTTACGTGAATTTGACAATTACCGCGACCAGTTGGCGCAGCCGTATTTGCGTGACAAGGACACGGGGGAAGAGTTACTTCAAGAAGCTTTTCAACGGAGTCAGATTGAACGTCGCGCGAGCCACATCATGATCCGAATAGAAGAAAACGCATCGCCTACGGACAGTCTGACTGCCTACAATAAAGCGGTTGAGCTTCACAAGCAATTGTTGTCGGGCGCCGATTTCGAGACTTTGGCCCGCGAAAAATCAGAGGATCCTTCTGCTAAGGAAAACGGGGGTGATTTGGGCTACTTTTCTGTATTTCGCATGATTTATCCCTTTGAAAACATGGCTTACAACACCCGGATTGGTGGGGTTAGTCCGGTTTTCCGCACGCAATTTGGTTACCACGTGCTCAAGGTGACCGAAGAGCGTCCGGCACGGGGGGAAATACGCGTGGCCCATTTGATGTTATTGAGCAGAACAGCAGACAGCGACTCGCTGAAAGAATCGGCACGCAGAAGAATTTTTGAGATCGATCGGCGCATCAAGGCGGGTGAATCGTTTGATAGTCTGGTGAAACAATACAGTGAAGATCCATCATCTTCTGCCAGTAAAGGGTTACTTCCCTATTTCGGCACTGGTCGGATGGTGCCCGAATTTGAAAATGCCGCCTATGCGCTTAAGGCAAATGGCGACATCAGCGATCCCATACAAACCGCATACGGCTGGCACATCATGAAACGGGTAGACTTGAAGTCTATTCCAGGTTTCGAGGAGGCTAAAGCGGATTTAGAAGCCAAAATTGCTCGTGATAGTCGCGCGAATCGCAATAAATCATCTTTGCTGGCCAAATTAAAGAAAGAATACGCCTGGAAAGAGAATGATGCGGCCTTAACACAGTTTATTAATACCATTTCGGAAAACAGCTACCGCGACAAATCATGGGAGCCCCCGGTGCCGGGGCCGAATGACCCTATTCTATGTCATTTTGCGGATACTGTCATTCGTCAACATGACTTTGCTCAATACCTCAACGAAAACAAGGGCGCACCAGGCAGTGGCGATTTCGGCATGTTCCTTCGAAACACCTACCGCGAATGGGCTGATGAACGGCTTTTGGCCTTTGAAAATGCTCAGCTGGAACGAAAATACCCCGAATTTAGATCCCTTGTTAAAGAATACCGCGAAGGTATCCTGCTGTTCGACCTTACCGACGAATTGGTTTGGTCGAAGGCAGTGAATGACACCATCGGACTAAAAGCATTTTTCGAGGGTCGCAGAGATCGTTATCGTTTTGGTGACAGAATTGAAGGCGCTGTATATGTTTGTCGCGACGATTCTGTAGCCCTGGCTGTCCGTAAAGCAATAAAAAGCAAAAAGAACACCACCGCCGTTCTACTGAAAAATTTTAATGCCCGTGATCCGCTGAGCTTACGCATCATTGATGGCAAGCTTGAGAAACAGGCACATGAGGTGCTCTCCTTGGTGGAATGGAAAAAAGGCTTAAGTCCGGATTTGGTTCACAATGGCCAAAAAGTATTCGTTCGGATCAACCGCCTAATCCCGCCTTGCCTTAAGGAACTTTCCGAAATCAGGGGATTGGTGACCTCCGACTACCAACAACAATTGGAAACGGAATGGGTCCAATCATTGGAGAATAAATACAAAGTCGACATCCATCGCGATGTCTTCCAAAGCATACTTCCGCGTTGATTGGTGCACGTTGTTTCGTTTGGATTGGTTTGTTGCTGGGGGCTCTGACTGGATGTGCTGCCGATGAGCAGCAGGATCGGCAGCTTTTGGTGCGGGTAGGCGATGCTACACTCTATGAAGATGCACTTATTGATTTATTGCCTGAAAACTACAATGCCGGTGATAGCATTGCTGCCGTCGATTTTTGGATTCGTGAGCAACTGATTGCACGTGCGGCCGATGACGAACTCAGTGGGAGTGAACGTGATTTTACTATAGAATTGGAACAATACCACAGAAATTTGCTGCGACACCGCCTGGAAGACAAGATTTTGGAGGCACAGGCGTCGGAATTAGAGCCTGACAGCGCCTCTATCTCCGCCTTCTATCATGAAAACTCTGATTTGTTTCGGCTTTCGCACCCGCTCATCAAGGGACGGTATGTGCGGGTGGATTCCGGTGCGCCGCGACAAGCTCAGCTACCTTTACTCATGCGCGAACGGACCGGGAAGCGACTGGAACTACTCGATGAGTACTGCCTGCAGTTTGCCTGGGTGAGTCACCTCAACGACACGGTTTGGCGCAATCCATTTGACATACTTGCAGATGTCCCAGAATCTACCCGTAATGTGTTCAGCTTCAGCGCCATCAACCAAACCCAAACAGTACGGCAAGATTCTGCTGTTCACTACTTATTGGTTCGGGAATTTAAGCCGGCCGGCGAAACTGCCCCCCTCTCCTATGCCCTGGAGGGCATTCGGGAGATGGTTCGCGCCGACCGAAGAAATCGTTTTTTGCAGGCCTACTACGAAGACCTCAAAATGAAAGCCATAGAAGAACAGATCGTAAAATTCGCCCCTTAACCTATATACATGCCCCAATTTCTGAGTCGAATTCGCTTGTTTTTCAGTCCTTTGGCGGCAAGCGTATCCCTATTGGCTGCATTTCCATTGATGGCAAATTCACAAACTCTGCCACAAGAGGTGGCCGAGGGAATCATGGCCGTGGTGGCCGATAAGATCATCCTCAAATCGGAAATTGAAGCTGAATACAGCAATTGGCTGGGCCAGGACAACCTCCCCGATCCCCGCATGAAATGTGTGATCCTGGAGCAATTGATCAACAACAAACTGCTGCTCAGGCAAGCAGAAGTGGATTCGATTGTGGTGAGTGACGAGGAGGTGGCCGACCAGCTAGAACGCCGTGTGCGCTATTTTTCTTCTATGGTCGGTGGACGGGAGAAATTAGAAGAGTTTTACGGGAAAACATTGGCCGAAATACGGGAAGAATTTCGGCCACAAATCAAAGAGCAAATCCTCGTTCAACGCATGCAGGATAAATTATCAGGTGATGTCTCCATCTCTCCTCAAGAGGTGCGTCAGTATTTCGAAAGCGTTCCCCGCGACTCAATACCCTACCTCGATGCTGAATTAGAAATAGGTCAGATTGTGGTTTTCCCCGAAGTCGGCGCACTTCAAAAAGAGTTAACGCTCGACAAAATCAACGGGATTCGTGAACGAATTTTGAAGGGTGAGCGATTTTCCACTTTGGCGACGCTCTACTCGGAGGATCCGGGATCCAAACAAGAGGGCGGATCGCTCGGCTTTTTTGGTCGCGGAGAGATGGTACCCGAATTTGAAGCGGCGGCATTCCGATTAAAACCTGGAGAGATCTCTCCAGTGGTGAAAACCAAGTTTGGATACCACATTATTGAGTTGATGGAACGACGTGGGGAGCGCTTGATGTGTCGGCACATCCTCATCAAAATACCCACAGGGAGTCGTGAAATGGAAGATGCACGAAAGCGCCTTGACTCGCTGCGCACGCGAATAGTAAAAGAAAACACGCCTTTTGGCGATGCAGTTCGGATGTATTCTCAAGATGACGAAACCCGCAGCAGTGGTGGCATGCTGATGAATGAGGAATCTGCGACTAGTCGGTTTACCCCCGAACAGTTGAGTCCGGACATCTATTTCGCCATTGAGAAGTTAAAGCCGGGTGAATTTAGCGAGCCCCAACCATTTGCCTCGAGAGACGGGCGACAGGGTTACCGCATACTTTTTTTGAAGTCACGCTCTGAGGCGCACCTCACAAACATGAAGCAAGACTATCCTCGCATCCAGGCAACAGCCCTGGGCATGAAAAAACTTCGAAAAATGGAGGCTTGGTACGCTTCGGCCCGACAGAAAACTTTCGTTCGGGTGCATCCTTCCTACCGCGACTGCGACAATTTGGGATTTTTGAAAAAGTGATTCTTATTCTGCAAAAAACTCCCGCATCCGCTCAAAAAATCCCTGTCGTCGGCCCGTGGTCTCCTCCGGCTTGAAGTTGGACGAATCACGAAGCTTTTCGAGCATGTCACGTTCCTCTCGCGATAATTTCGTGGGCACGTGAACATTCACCAGTATGATTAGATCCCCCTTGCCGTTGCTTTGCAATACGGGAAGACCCTTCCCCTTTAAGCGAAGTAACTTACCAGGCTGTGTACCCGCGTCCAGTTTAATTCTGACCTTTCCATCGAGCGCAGGAACATCGATTTGTGCGCCCAAAGCTGCATCTGCAAAACTCACGTCAAGATCATACAGGATGTTGTGCCCGTCGCGGCGAAAGTGCTCGTGGGGTTCTTCCTCTACCACCACCAATAAATCGCCTGCCGGACCGCCATTTCGCCCGCAATTACCCTTACCCGACATATTGATTTGCATGCCCTCTGCCACGCCAGGAGGAATGCGTATGTTGATGATTTCCTCCTTTCTCTGCAATCCATCAGGATCAACACCCGGAGGCTTGCGATCGACCACCTTACCGCTGCCTTCGCAATGTGGACATATAGAAGCCATGCGCATCTGCCCCAGAAAAGTCTGGGTAACCTTGTTGATTTGCCCGGTCCCATTACACGTTGGGCACGATTTATAAGTTACGCCATCGGCAGGAACCGCGCGGGTGACCTTTAACTTTTTTTCGACTCCATTGGCCACGTCTTCAAGAGTCACCTTCACCCTAATGCGGAGGTTTGATCCTCTATGCTGTCTGGATCCCCCGCCTCGACCACCGAAGAATCCTTCGAATGGACTACCATCGTTGAATATGTCGCCAAACTGACTGAATATATCCTCCATAGAGAAGCCACCTCCTCCACCTGGACCTCCGCCCATATTCACGCCTTGGTGACCGAATCGATCATAACGGGCCCGCTTATCGGCATTGCTGAGTACCTCATACGCTTCAGCAGCCTCTTTAAATGACTCTTCGGCCTGAGCATCGCCTGGGTTTTTATCTGGATGATACTTGATCGCCGCCTTGCGGTACGCCTTTTTGATTTCGTCTTCGCCCGCATTCTTGGCTACGCCCAAGACCTCGTAGTAGTCGCGCTTACTCATATCGTTATACAGCTACAATAACTTTAGCATACCGAACGACTTGTTCGTTGAGCTTATATCCTTTTTCAACCTCCACCAACACCGTATTTTTCAACGCTTCATTGGTCGCCGGCGCCTGGGAAATCGCTTCATGAAGCTCGGTGTCGAAGGCCTCACCGACTGCAACGATGGGTTGTAGGCCGCGCGATTGAAGAATTCCACGTAATTTTTGGTAAACTAGATCTACGCCTGTTTTTACTGCCGACACTTCTTTGGCCTGCTCCATCGCAGCCAATCCGCGCTCAAAATCATCTAGTACGGGAAGAAGGTCGACCAATAAATCTTTAGATGCATTCTTGAACATATCGAGCCGCTCACGTGCGCTGCGTCTTTTGAAATTTTCAAATTCTGACAGAAGATACAGGTATTTTTTCTGCATTTCTTCTAATTCCCCAGCGGAATCGCCTGAGGCGGTTTCGGAGGAATCTGCCTTTGCGTCTGCCTTTGCGTCTGCTTTTGCGTCTGCCTTTGCGTCTGCCTTTGCGTCTGCCTTTGCGTCTGCCTTTGCGTCTGCCTTTGCGTCTGCTTTTGGCTCTTGTGATTCCTGAACTTCAGAATCGGAAGACGAATCGCTGACTCGGTTTGGATTATTTTCGGTTTCGGCTGTCATTATTTTACAGATGGTTCGTTTATATCGTATTTTCGAATTCAAATATAGCGCTACAATAGCCCTGCCATAGACAAAAATATGCCAAAGTGTCAGCCCCCTAATCGACTCACTCTTTTCAAAAGCTGGCTCACCCCTAAAGTACTTTCATGCTTCATAAGCCTGATGCTTTTTTCCGGCCTACTCTACGCACAAAATCCCACCACACTCAAGCCTGAGCGTTTTTTTTCAGTAGCTGTACCGACGCCGCAGTCAATTACTTTTGATTTTCGTCTAAAACGCTTCTACCTAACCGGTGATCGGGGAAGGGTGTACAGCTTTAGTCAACTTTGGTCACCCATCAGAAGCAGCGAACGGGAGGGCAGCGATTACCAAGCCGTTTGTGCGCATGAAAAGGTGGTTTATGTGCGCGACGCTGGAGCCAAAAAGGTGATCGCGTATGACGCTGGCACTTTGTTGCCGCAATATACCTTCGATCTTCCAACGGCCTTACAACAAAATGGCGATGGGAGCGGCCTCACCTGGAATCCGGTAAGGAAGACTTTTGTGCTGACCGCAGGCATGCAAAACAAGCGGATGATATTGACCGAATTTGATATGGACTTTCGGCAGATTCATGAGCATAGGCTTCCGATGGCTTCGCTATCTGCTTTAACTTGGTTTGATGGCGCCTTGTGGGGATACTCTATCAATGAGCGCATGCTGTTTCGCATTCACCCGGAAACCTACACAATTGTGCGTTCATGGCGAGTGAAAACCAAAAAAATACACTCCTTTTGCTTCGATAAAGAGGGGAATTTATATATGATACGAGGAGATAAAGCTCTGGTTTATGAGTTCCGCATGCCGCGCATTCAGTCGAAGTGAAATAAAAATGGGTGAATGGGATGTTATATTAAGGTAATACCGCTAATGCACATCAATAATATAATTTTAAGCGCTGTATTGATTCGGCTGTGGTCTGCCGTTCGAACGGCCTTTATGGATAAATACGTGGATGCTATGACACCGCTACCCACCATCCCTGCAAATAAATAGGTGGATGCGTTGTGGTTTAAAATAGTGAACGCCATGATGGGTAAAAGTGCCCCTATATGCAAGAAAAGAAGCAGGAGTCGCGTTTTTTTTAGGCCATATTCGATCGGAAAAGTCCTATAGCCATATACCAGATCGCCTCTCATGCTGATCAGTTTTTTAACCATTTCGCGGGCCAATACCAATATCCAGAACAAGGAAGCCAGAATCAGAAGCCCTGAATTGACCGATTGGTAGTGAACACAGATGGCAAAAAATGCTGAAACACTCAGGAAAGCTGCGGCTATTTCACCGATGAGGGGAAACTTTCTCAATTTATGTGAATAAAGCCATAAAGACCCGCTGTAGAGGAGATAAAACAGGAGGAGGCGGGTCGATAAACAGGCACTGAGGGTTAGGCCGACGCCATTCAGCAGCATCCAGGCTTGAAGGGCATGCTTTTTGGAGATGACCCTTCCCACGATGACCTCTTGTGGACGATTTGCGAGGTCGGTTTCCATATCGTAGAAAGCATTGATGATGTAGCCTCCTGCCAGCAGAAGACTACCAGCAAGGGCTAGTCCCCACAACCCCCGGTCGAGCAGCCAATTCCACTGTTCTGCTTGTCCCACCAAAACGAAACGAGCCGCGAGGAACTGGGCCATCAGTACAAGCAACAAATTATACCACCTAATGAGTGATAAAAAGGCCAAAAAACGTACGAATTGTAGTCGCCGGGTCTCGTTACCCCTCCGATGCGGCGAATGGATCATTAGAATCGATAGACCACCTTAAGGTCGTAATCCACCAACAATTTCCGCGCCCGTTCATAATCCCGTGTGAAACCAAGTATGTATCCACCGCCTCCTGATCCGCAAAGCTTGAGGTAGTAGGCTTCAGTTTCAATGCCTTGCCGCCACAGTTGATGGAATAGGTCCGGGATCATCGGTTTGAAATTGTCGAGGGCCAATTGCGATAATTTTCTCAGATTATGAAACAGCGGCTGCACATCGCCCTTCAGGAAACTCTTGATGCAGGCGTTGTTGTATTTTCTAAATTCTGTGCGAATCATGCGGCGGAAACCATCTTGTTTGAGTCGCTCCATAAAAAGGTTGACCAACGGCTGGGTTTCACCCGCCTCACCGGTGTTCAGGAGAAAAATAGCTCCATCACCCTGCTGTTCCCGTGGCAGTTTTACGGCTCCCAAATCACTTTTTCCATTAAAAAGAATTGGGATTTGAAGATAACAGATCAGCGGATCCATCCCCGATGAACGACCATGGAAATAACATTCCAATGCAGCCAGATCGGATTTCAGTTGTTGTAGTTGTTCGGGGGTATGATCGTTCTCTGCTTGTATGGGTTTTTCAGCATATTGAGCGTAGGTAGCTGCTACCAATGCACCCGAACTGCCGACACCATAGCCTTGAGGAATACTGGAGTCGAAATGCATCCCCTTTTCAATATCCAACAGCATTCGCGCTGTATCGATGGGCACTGCTAGCTTGCCCGTGCGACGACTTTCGTGCAGATGTGAGGCGTACGCCTTTAGTTTTTGGTTGCTGTCTTGAGCAGTCTCGCTTTCTATGTGCTCGAAGGAGAATCGGGCCTTATAATCGTCATAGGGAATGGAAAGCCCTTGCGCATCTTCAATAATACCATACTCTCCGAACAACAAAATTTTGGCGTAGTAGAGGGAGTTTTTGATCATACCAAAGGGTTTATAGGCCGAGGTCCGGATCCCACAGAATCACAAATATACGCCTGATTTTCGCAATAATGCATTAGGCTATTGTTAATGAGTGACATCACCTCGGTTTCGTGTTCTGCGGGATACAATACGTGCAAGTTTGCACCTGCATCTAATGTATAATGCACGGGGACCCTATTTTGTTTGCGACATGCTTGAATTTCGCGAATGCATGCCAGGGTGTTGGGCATCATCAGCATAAAAGAGGGCTCCGAAGCCATCATCAGTGCATGTAGGGTGAGGGCCTCAGACTCCACCAACAGGCCGAATTCTGTTACATCGCCCGATGCCAAAATCGATAATAGCCGTGGGATTCGGTCATTTGCCTGTCGGTATCGGGCATCCGCGTAGGGATTGCCTTCCATGAGTTTGTGCCCAGCTGTGCTCCCGGTCTCCTTAACTCCTTTGTGGACAAGAAGTATGGTGTCGCGATAATCGGCAAACACCGGGTGAATGCCCTTTTGATGGGGGAATGCATACTCGTTTCGGCTCTCTGGCGCTGCGGGGTGTAAACCCCATTGTACCCATCCACCATAAACAGAACGGCAGGCAGACCCAGACCCCAAACGGGCCAAATGAGATGCATTTTTTAAAAAGCTTGCGTCGCTTTGGTAGGTCGATGGCTCTGGAAAGTGGGTGTTCGCGCCATTTTCAACGGCCAGGCGCAACTGCCTGTCTATTTGTTCGACACAAAGCGCCAAAGCTGCAAAGCCGGATGCTGAGGAGGCGATGCCACTGCTGTGTGGAAAACTGTTGGCCGACTCAATATCCAATTCAAATTCACGCAACCAGGGATAGATCGGCTGTACCCCACTCAGGAATTTTTCAATTCTGTTCTGAAAACCAAGATTCTGTTGTCCACTCAGGGAAAACCGAATGCCCCCACCTGCGCGGGGTTGAAAATGAACTTTGGTTTGGGATTTACAGGCTTTTAGGCTGAAACTGATGGACGGGTTGGCAGGCATTTGCTGTCCGTATTTACCCCAGTATTTGATGAGTGCAATATTGGAAGGTGCCTCCCAGGCCACGCTGCCTTCAACCGCTGGAATATTCTTTTGGGGTAGTGGAATGGGTTCGGGGTATAATTGGTGTGATCCGCTGATGGTTTGGGTAGCTTCAGTTGACTTGGAAGTGCTGCTGGCTAAGGAAGCACCGGGGGAGTTGGAACCGGCAAAATGATTGGGGCCAGATGGGTTGATTTGATCAGTATTCATAAGTTTGGACTACAATAGCCTAAGGATTGGGAATCAAGGGTTGTTGGTGGGCCGACACAACAACAATTCGTTTAAAGAAAAACACACAGAGTAGCCTTTTTGTGTAAGAAATCTCCTGGCTTGATCGGGGTCTTCTGCTGCCGCGAGGATAAAATCGCCCCCCCAAGCGCCTAGCGATTTGGTTTGTCCGGGGAATCCAGCGAATCTCGTGGTTTGAATCGGCTTTTCTTCCAACAACCCAGACATGATCTGTTCATGCCTGTGCATCATTTCCATAAAGGTCTTCAAATCGATGGCAGAAACCAACTGATGGGTACAATCAGTGATCTCTTGCAGGTAGCCCTCCTTTGCATTTGATCGCGACCAGAACTGTTGAATGGAATGGTCAGTCGACTGCTTCTTGCCTGTGTACACGAATAAAAGATGGTCGTGAAAGCTTGGTTGGAAGGAGACGGTTTGGATGTGTGGACGAAGCACAGGTGCTTCAATTGAAGCCAATGGATGCTGGTGATGCCTCTCTGTTTGGGATTCGATGCGAACCCTGTTCCTTTGATTTGCCCCAGGAAACTTCTCCCGTAGCGCCAGATTGTCGGATTGAAGATGATGTCCCGATTTGACTGTCACCCCAGCACCCATAAGCTGGTAGAGGATAGGTCCGTTCGCGGTGGCACAGGCCTGATCATATCCACTGCCGCCTTGGGTCGCCGCGTGCAGTTCCATGGGCCTACAACCCCACCACTGCGCCAGCAGTGAAATCAGGCTGCTGCTGCTTCCCAGTCCCCACTCCCGCTCAAATTCCAAATAGGTTTCTACCGAAAATCCTTCCGACATCACCCGATCTGCCTGCTCATGGTACAGTTCAGGGCTGGTTTGATGCGACAGCATCAGCGCTTTTGTAAGCCATGATTCTAAGCGGGAAACGGCAGCCTCAGTACCTGTTCCCTTCTGATGGAGGTCCATGAGTTTCAACGGCCTAAAACCTTGCATTTCCAACAATGGTAAAGCGACTTCCTTCTTTGCCTTACGGTCAGCCGCCAACCAGTTCCATTCAGCCTCCAGCCATACTTCACCTCGAGGCGTAAACGCCTTCCAGTGAATACAAGCAGGGCGGTAGGGTGCGATGTACATAGATTGACCGCGGCGCGTGGGACAAGCCAGGGCGGTCGCCCCTTGCATCACTACATATTCCCCCGTCAGAAGCAATTTACCGCGGGCATGGTAGTCGCGGACCACCCGAATTAGTTGGCGTGAATGTGGTGCAACACCTGCACAGCTGTTTGTCCACGCAGTTTTTTCAGGTACTCACCCACCGCCTGGAAGCTGATCGCTTTATCGCTGAAATAGGTTTTGGTTCGCTCCTTCTCCATTTCTGTGGCCCCCAATTGATTCAGAATATTAAGCAGGTGCATTTTCATGTGACCCTTCTGGATCCCCGTGGTAACGAGTGATTTGACTGCCGAAAAGTTCTGGGCCAATCCAACACAGGCCACAATTTCCATCAGTCGACCTGCATTAGGGTTGTTGAGCATATCGAGGGACGCACGCACCAAGGGATGAAGGCTCGTGAGCCCACCTACCGTACCGAGCGCCAGGGGGATGTCGAGCCAAAACCGGAATTGTCCATCAACTGCTTCGGCCTGGGTAAGGCTCCGGTACTGACCATCGCGGGCGGCATAAGCGTGTGCACAAGCTTCAACTGCACGAAAATCGTTGCCAGTAGCCAATACAACCGAATCTATGCCGTTCATTATGCCCTTATTGTGGGTTACGGCGCGGTAAGGTTCTTCCCGGGCAATGTGCAAGGCCTGAAGGAATTTTTCAACAAACTGTTCATTGGTGTAGTCGTCCCCATCGGCCAGCGCGTCGATCGGACAAGCCACCTCGGCACGCACCAAGCATTCAGGGGTGTAGTTACTGAGAATACTCATGACCACGGTAAGGCTACGGTGTGCGTCGGGAAGTGTATGATCACTTTCGATGAACCCCCGGAGTTCCCTTGCGAAGCACTCGAGGTGACTGTTAATGAAGTTAGCGCCCATCGCATCGCAGGTCTCAAAATTGGCTTTGAGTTGGTAATACCCCCTTTCGATTTCTGGCTTGGCCACTAATTCCAATTGTGTGATGCCGCCTCCTCGAGATCTCATTTGCGCGCCGAGACTTTCCGAAGCCAGACGCAAGCGCAAATCAATATCTGGCATCCGCGCTCTCAGATCGGCTTCGTTTCCGTTCCACAGGAAGTGAACATGGCCAAGCTTTCGAGTCGACAATACCTGAGCTTGAAAGCCCCCTCGATCAAACCAAAAAGAGGCACTCTTCGCGGCGGCAGCCACCACAGAGCTTTCTTCGATGACCATAGGAACGGTGTAGTTGGTGCCGTTGATCAGGAAGTTGGGCGCCACGCCATAAGGCATGAAGAAGTTGGTGAGGCTATTTTCGATGAACTCATCATGCCGCCTTTGCACTTCCGGGTCGGTATGCTGGTAGGATTGCAGCAGTCGCCTTACTTCTTCGGGTTGGGAAAAATGTTGGTGGGCGATGAAATTTATTTTTTCATCACGGGTGAGGCGAGAGAAGCCTGTGGTTTTTTTCATGGAACGAATACGTGCAAAATTACTAAAAAGTGTTTTCTGGGCGGATTTTACCCTCCATACGAACAAAGCAGATGTTCAATTGTTCGACACATGTTTATCTATTTGGTAGAACAATTTTAATTTAAACGGTTATCATGCCTTTTCCATGTGAAGAGGAATTATTTTCACGCCATGTTCATACCCCTTTGTGCGCTTTCATGTAAGCATACCCGATTAACACCTGTTTCAATTCATCAAAATTGTACCTGATGTCGTGGCAAGACCAATACCGGGGTAGAGTGGTACTTATTTCGGGTGCAAGCTTGGGCATTGGCAAGGAACTCGCCCGTCAGGTGTGGGTCAATGGTGGGATGGTGATCGCCACGGGACGGAATGCACAACGGCTCGATGAAGCGGCCCAACTCATTTGCCGTGGTTCCGATGAAGATGCCCGAAGGCGTTTCCTGGTTGTTGCGGGTGACGTGTCGAAATCTGAGGATTGCAGGGCAGCCGTTGATTCGGGCCTCCATGCATTTGGCCGGATCGATTATCTCATTCACAATGCGGCAGTGTTTCACTTCGACCGAATCGACTCCGCGTCGGAACAAGTCATCGATCAAATGATTGATGTGAATGTAAAAGGGTGCATCCACCTGACGCGTGCCGCTTTACCCGCATTGCGTGACAGCCATGGGGGCATTCTATTCGTTTCCAGTATTTCCGCCTTCTATGGCATGCCTGAATATGGTTTATATGCCCTGAGTAAGGCTGCCCTCACCCCGTTAAGCGAAAGCCTACGCCTCGAAAACCACGCCCATGGTGTGTTTGTGGGCCTAACCTATCTCGGTTATACGGCCAATGAACCCGACAAACGAGCCATAAATGCGCAAGGCGTACCACAACCTATCCCAGAAAGGCCGCGCACCTTTACCCGCACCCGTGAGGCTGCTGCGCGTGGCATCTTACGCCAGCTCATCCGCCGTCAATCCGTTGCCCTTCCCTCATTTTTGGGACACATTAATTGGTTGTTCAGCTATTTGATGCCACGATTTGCATTTTTGATCCACAAACGATCATACCGATCAATTCTTTTGCCGTTGACTGTTTCGCTCTTGGGTTTAGGCCTCCCTTTAAGCGTACAGGCTCAGGATCGAGCTGTTGAATTGACGGTGCGCGTTGGTGGACTAAAATCAACCGGTCCGTCTCACCTGGTCATCGGCCTTTTCGATCGTGCTTCATTTCCTGATGGTCGTCCACTTCAACACGCTACCATTCATGTAGATGAACCACGCATGCATTGGCGGATTTCGGTTCCCGTGGCGACTTATGCCATTGCCGTTTACCAGGACCTCAATCGCAACGGCCGACTCGATAAATCAACCTTTGGTTTCCCTACGGAACCCTATGGATTTAGCCGTAACTACCGCCCATTATACCGCGGTCCTATGTGGAAAGATGCTGCGCTGCAGGTTGATCGCGATGCAGCGATTGACATTCACCTGATTGCCCCTGAACGCTAATTCATGAGCAATTCTTTAATTTCCTTTTGAATCGCGTCTGATTGGTTCGGGGTGTTGGTTGCGGGGGGATCATCGGCTCTAGGGTCACCGTACCCTCACGGATGGGGGTTTGATCGTCATTGTCATAAATGAGCTGGCCTTGCAATACCCTGCCTTGTCCGGCTGAAGTGACAACAACAACTATTGTATCCGAGGCAATGCATCCATTGCCGGAGCGCACTTTGAGTGTATAGGTTGTGGTAGACAACGGGCTGGCCCAAGGTCGTGGTTGTGTACTATCCGATAACCCAATGCCGGGCGACCAGTGGTAAAGCACGGGCGATGTGGTATCCCAAACATGCGTCATGAGTTGAACCGGATTTCCAACTGATGTGGAAATGCTGTCCCAACCAATTTCTAGCCTCGGTGCAGGGCGAACGAAAACACCCCTATGGGCTACGAGGGTACAACTTTGTGCGACAATAACCCGTACTTGATAGAGTGTTGTGCTTCCTGGTGAAGCCATAGGGCCCGAACTGTTCGGATTGTCCAGACCTGCCGCGGGTTGCCATAAATAAATGAGGGACGGGGCGGTAAGTTGAACCTGGAAGCCGCTATACGGTTGATGTGAATAAAGCACAGGCGCAGATAGACGTATGCTGTCGCCCCGGCAGATCACTCCGTTCGAACTGGGATTGATGCGTGGGCGTACAACCACGACATGCAAGCTTCGGCTACAGCCTATTGAATCTGATATAATAACAGTATATACTGTAGTTGTATCGGGCGTGGCCAGTGGCGCAGCGGCTAGACTGTCGGATAAACCAGCTGCGGGATGCCATCTGTAGGTGACCCCACCCGATGCCCTAAGCTGAATCGGCCCAGAATTGTTGTTATAATAATATAAAGTGTCGTCTACACTGGCATTGGGTCCTGTGCGCACACGAATGCGTACAGAATCCGTGTGTACACATCCCGTAGCAGATTGATATTGAACCCATAGCATGGTATCTGTCGTAGGGTACAGGCTGATGGTGGCGCTGGTATCACCCGTACTCCAAATAACTTCAGACCCCATCCGCGCGGTGAGGCTAACGGGTGTTCCGCTACAAACCTCCCGGATGCTGGTCCATGACAAGGCAGGGGCGGGGAAGACCTCATAAGTGCTCTGTCCGACGTAGAGACACCCTTGATAGTTGGCCTGATACTGAATTGTTTTTAGTCCTGGCGAAGAGTCGACATACAGCAGTTGTCCTTGTACACCTACCCCACTGAAGGTCCCACCATGAGGCCAGGCGCTCAATGTGACCGGGGCATCGCCCACAAACAAACACGGAATGGGGCCTAACGTTGCGGGTAAAGGCCCTAACACAATGCTCCCGCTTTCAGTATTTTTTTGGAGATGTTGCTGGTAGGGCGACCACACACTAGTGCCTTGGGCTGTGGTATCCCACTCCAACGAACTGCTTCCGAATACCTGAAACCGCAACCTCAGCAACTCCGCTGAACCCAACTGTAGTGGTTGTGGGCCAAACCAATTCAGTGTGATGGCACCCGGTTGCAAGATCATTTGACCTCCAGCAACCAGCAAGGGATGGAGGTAATCGCTGGACGCATATTGAATGCTATCTTGATTGAACATAAAACGCAAAGAAAAAGCAGCTACATGATTGAATGAATCTACGTGAATGGAAACTGCATACTGACCGCTCGTGCAAGCAACAACATGTGGCATGGTAAGCCGAATTGCCGGCGCTCGAGGTGCTACTCGGAGATCGACGATTCGTGAAGTATCATGAAGACCACATGTGCCAAAGGCAATTAACCGAAATCGTGCGTTGTTCAAGCTATCGGGGGTGGTATTTAATCGCAAAACAGCTGTTTGTGTTCCGCTATACACTCCGAGATCAACCAAGTTCCTCCAGGTGGTTCTGGTCCGAATTTGCCAGCGATAACTTGTTGTATTGGCACACACCGCAACAAATGAAACTGAATCGCCCGCTTGCACTGACCCGTTGCCTGGCTCCTGTAGCACCTGTGCTGCTTGTGAGGGAACATAAATCAGCCCATTCAATAAACTCAATCTGTGCACCCAGCTCGTGTTGGGGTCTACGAATTGCAAACCGAATCTGCCGCTATCCGGAATCAGCCAAGTCAGGGGGATAGAGCCTGCTAGCAAAGGCCGAACAACCAAAACGAGCATTGTATCACCTGAGGCCGGGATCGCAGGAATTGTTGTAGTCTTTCGGATTTTGACTGTATCACCTTGTGTGGCGAGTGACAGGCCTGGTATGCGTGTGCTCCATTGAACCAATTGCAGGGAGGATGAGGGAAGGAAAAGATCCAATGCGATTCGACCGACACTTTGCCAATGATGAACACGTACTGCAATCAGTGTGTTGACCCCCAGACACGACTCAACATTGGGGAGATGAACCGAAATGGGTGACTGAGGTGGGTACACCATCAATTCAGCAGGATTACTGCTCGCAGCAACCAAACAACCCAGACAGTTATAGCGGTATTGGCGAATGCTGTCACCGCCTTGCGCCACTACCTGTAAACTTGGCAAAAGTGGATTGGAATGGAAATAATCAGCCTGAACATCCATCCATACACCTACTCCCATCCTTCTTTGCCAACTACAATTGGTGCCCACTGAAGTTGATGCATTGAAAACTCCGGTGTCACCATACCGAATGTACAGGCTTGATGGATGTTGACTAATGCGCGGGGTATCAGGATTGGATTGAAGCCAAAGATGGACAACACTATCGCATCCCAGGGAGCCCTGCATAGACACAACAAAGGATCCAGGTGAATAAAAAATCTGACCAGCCATGTGGATGGTATCCCCTGCGCACCATGGTAGAACTACCGATGTGTCTACCCGACATGGCGGATGAACAATTTCAATTTTTGCATCAACCCGTAAGGACCATGGCAAAAAGAGCAGTAAAAATAGACCGTAAAAACGTAGAGGCGCATTGTATTGCGCCCCTACATTTTTAAGACGGTATCCTAACATCCACCGACTTAGTGAATCAACTATCGGCGAATCATCAACTTGGTGGACTTAGTCTGCGTGCCTGCCTGTCCGTCGAAACGAACATGCAACATATACACACCATCAGCAACATCCCCAGCACTCCAGTTGGTGCTGTGTTTACCTGAAGGCATCAACATTTTTTCAGACTGGAAGATGGTTTTGCCTGAATAATCAGTGATTGTGAACTGCACCGAGCCATCTTCAGGCAACTGATAGGTAATTTCTGTTGAAGTTGAGAATGGATTCGGGAAATTAAGTACATCCAGAACCAAGGCCGAAACAGAATAAACTGGGACTTGAACGCGAAGCATAGTCAATGGTGTTGCCTCGTAATCTGTGGCCTGAGAGAATCCGACAACCGACATAACGTCTTGAATCCCCCTAATGTCTTGCTCGAATTCTACTTCAAACAAGGCAGAACCCTCAGCAGCGACATATGCTCCACCTGATGCATACCATCCCAGATAAAGTTGGTTCCCCGATTGATTAAACAATACTCGTTCACCGGTTTGGGACATGATGATACGCTTCACACGCAACCCATTGGCCACCTCAACATGCATTTGGAATGAACCAAGGATTGTTTCGCGTGTAGCCACAATGGGCAAAGTATGTATCTGCTTACTGGAGGCAATATGAGCACCAGCTTCAATTTGGATACCGCGAACCAAGCGACTGCTGAATGAATAATCACGGTTCACATCACCCCGACTCAATACCGAAATATTACGGACAGGGTTTGAATTGCTTACAGTGATGGAGGCATTTTCAGAAACCCATGGCGTAGCGAAAATGGCAGTCGGTAGGTTAATACTTCTTTGGAGAACCAATAAGGCATCTGCACTATTCACAATACCATCCCCATTCGCATCAGCAGCCAGAATCGCTAATCCCGATAATGCATTTGGGTTACCCAAATAATTGTTTATCAGGAATGCATCTGCCGTTGTGATTCCTCCCGCAGGCATGCTGATGCTTGCATTAACCTGATAACCACCATTGGTCAAACCTGGGAAGGCGTAAGAACCTCCTGACAAAATACCTGAAGTTGCAGCTGAGTTACCCGTTAAGTGAACAGTACCTGAAGTGACAGGCGTTCGAACAGCATTACCAAGACGGTCATAAACCACGCGTCCGCTAATTGTACCACCAGACAAATTGGGGTCTACCGTCACCACCACTGTATCCATCCGTATGCAACCGTTTGAACCCGTTGCCGTGAGGACGTACGCTGTTGTCACAGATGGACTCGCAATTGGATTCGAAATAGTGGCACTACTTAAGCCCGTTGAAGGCGACCATAAGAAACTAGTAGCATTTGACACAAAACCATTCAAGGTAGTGGAGGCAGAAGGCGCAATGGAGACGTCTGCCCCAGCGTTCACATTCGGACTGGAATTCACGATGACACGAACTTGAGAGGAAACTTGGCAACCCGATGCATCATTTACCCGGACCGTGTAAATTATTGAAGATGAAGGCATCGCAACAGGATTAGCGATAAATGCGTTGCTCAAACCGGTCGATGGTGTCCACTGATAACTTAATGCAGTACCATTATAAACGGCATTGAGTTGTGTGCTTGATCCCGAACAAATTGTGCGGTTGCTTCCAGCGAACACAGATGGAACGATTACAAGCACCGTTCTCACATCCGAACACCCATTCGCATTGGTAATCGTGACGCTGTAAAGGGTAGTTGTAGACGGGGTAGCCACGGGTGTTGATATGTTTGGATTATCTAAACCTGTAGCTGGGCTCCATAAATAACTAACGCCACCCAAAGCCTCTAACTGAGCACCAGGACCAGAGTTGCAGAACGCTAATACCGAATCACTAACTGACACATTTGGCCGTGGATTTACCGTCACAACAACCGTATCCTGGGTGATACATCCATTTAATGTCACTCCTTGTACTACATACGAGGTTGTTGTATTAGGCGAAACAAAAGGATTGGCAGTGAAAGCAAAGGGCTGGACAGCACCTAAAGTGGACCAAACATATTGCGCTGCCCCTGTCGCGGTCAATTGGGTTGAGGCGCCCTGACAAATAGCTTGATCGGCACCTGCACTAACGACACTCACGGCAAACACATTCACCCGGAACGTATCTGTCACGCTACATCCAGCTGAATTTGTGAGAATTACCCAATACACTGCATTCAAAGATGGTTGAACGGCAATAGATTGAGTTGTCTCACCCGTACTCCACAAATACGAAACAATACCCGTTCCGGCCGCCGTGAGGCTGGTTGACGTGCCCGGACACACGGTAACATTTCCACCACCAGTTGATGTGGGTGCTGGTATCACTGTCACAAATACTGAAGCCGTGTTTGTACAACCAAAACTATCGGTCACAGTGTAGTTGATAGCGTTGGTTCCAAGTCCGGCAACTGCAGGATTAAATACCCCTCCCGAAACACCAGCACCGGAGAACACACCGCCGCTGATGTTGGCAGACAGATTAACTGGAAGGGCATTAATACATACATTACCCAAAGATGTAATTTGCAGCGAGTTGCCACGCACCGTTACCCCTCCATTCACCAATTGGACAGGTAAATTCTGACCAAACTGATTCACAAGGCTAATTGCACCAATCGAAGAAGCGTTCCAAGTCACTGCGGCTCCTGTATTCACAACAAAATCAAGCTTGAACAACTCACCTGCTCCCAAATTGGAAGGCACCAACCCAAACCAACTAATAGATATGACGCCTGAAGCATTCACATTTGCTATGATCCCCGGTAAAGATGGATGCGCTGCACTAATACCTGTGAACACCATTGAGGCAGGATTGTAGGAAATCGATAAATCCATCGCATTAATACCGATGAACTCTGTAGCCGATACGGAAAGGCCTAAAGTACCAGCAGAGCAAACTGTGCGATTCTCTAGACTCAAAACTACCGGTGCAGTTCCAGGTATAACGGTGAGAATTGCTTCATCCGAAGGAACTGAAGGAGGACACACGCCTGTCACCAATACCCTAAATCTTCTGTTGTGCAATGCCCCCGAAACAGGATTTATGCTTAATTGTGCCGTTTGTACGCCCTGATACGGACCCTGGTTGCTAAGATCCGTCCAACCACTATTGGTGAGTGTCTGCCATTTGAATGATGCGGCATTGTTGGCTACAACAGTAAGCGTTGTGCTTGCGCCATCGAGAACGGTAGTATTAGAGGGTTGCTGTGAAATCACTGGAGTTATTCCACCCAACACCACGCTGCCATTTTGATACGTAAGCCTGTGAACCATATTGTCCGGATTTCCAGTCCCAAGTCCCAAGACCCCGGGATCTGAAACCAACCATTGAAGCGCTGATTGACCGCTTCCTAGTGCAACAAACGTCAACTTCATCAAAGTGTCGTTGTTGAGCGATGCGGGTATGGTCAGGTTACGGCGGATGGAAACAACGCCCGCAGCGGGAACTACTTGTACTCCAGTGATGGATGCATTAGGTTGGAAACTGAGCAGTTGAAGCAAAGACGCGTCGTAACCGAAATCCAATTGAATCCTACCGACATTTGAAAAATTAGAGGCAAGCACCGGAACAACGATTTCCTCTCCAGGACAACCTGAAACACTTCCAATGGACAATCCGATTGGTGAAGCAGACGGGTAAAGTGTAAGTGTGGCTGACTGGGAAATAAGCTGTCCCTGACATCCCAATACCACAGCACGATAGCGCATCCGACTTAGCGAAGGTGATGCATTAATGTTTAGAATGGCTGAATGAACCCCTGAGTATGTTGAACCATTGCTGATATCCGACCAGGTCAAGCCATTTGCACTACTTTGCCATTGGATTGCAATTTCATGTGCAACACCTATAGCCAAATTCACTACTGAACCCTGTTCAGCGTAGACGGATGATGGCTGAGTAACGATCTCGGTAACCCCGCTAGTTGCAACTAAGTTCAGAATAATTACACTATCACAACCCGTTGAATTGGTAAGTGTAACAACATACGTCCCGGTAGTTCCAAAAGTTTGACCCCCAATGTTAATTGTGGAAGGTGCACAAATGGTGTCGACAAGCGTCGTAGTCGGACTTGGAGTACCTACGAATAAATTCAAAGTAACCACACTGTCACATCCACCCGCATTCGTGAATGTCGCCAAATACGTCCCTGATACGCTCAAATCTTGGCCATTAAATGGGTAGGTCAATGGCGAGCAAATAGATGCATTTATGGTGGAAGAACTAGGCTCAGAAACGTTGAATGTGAAGTTCATAGCACCACCCGACAGATCGGCAGAACACCCATTCGCATCCACAACCGAGAGGAACTCCACTCCCCAAATTCCAGCGTTTACACTTCCAATTGGCGCAGCGTAAATCAATTCACCAATTGAGTACACCGTGTCTGTAAAAGGTTGACTCGGAACACCTGAACCTATTCCACCATCCCATACCCGTAGTTGCCCAATAAGTGGAAGCGATCCTGTTTGTAAGGCACCTAAGTTAAATGCATAACTACTATTGGTACAGGCCCCTAAGGTGTGTCCTCCCTGTTGCGATGAATAAGAGATCCCATTCAATTCAACGGAAAATACTGGACGAGGATTTACCGTAATATCTAAGGTAATTACGCTGTCGCACCCAACTGCATTAACCAATGTAGCGGTATAAATACCGCTCGTTGTAATCACTTGACCATTAAATACATAGCTGTCTGGCGAACAAATCACCTGATTCAAACTCGTCGAACTCGGTTGATTGACAATCAAATTTAACGTTACAAAGCTATCGACGCCCAAAGAACTAGTTAAGGTATCCAAATACGTTCCTCCATTGAACAACACCAATCCATTAAAGTTATATCCATTTGGCGCACATACTTCCGCATTAACTGTTACGACATTTGGATCAGAAACATAAAAGGTGAAATTGTATCTTGAATTCGACAAATCGGCAGAACATCCGTTCGCATCCACCACAGATAAGAATTCTATGCTCCAAATACCTGGTTGAACGCTTCCAGCTGGAGCTTGATAAATCAAATCACCAACTGTATGGATAGTATCAGTGAAAGTAGGACCCGCCGTTCCTTGGCCAATTAACCCATTCCAAACTCGCAATGTGCCAACAAATGGGAGACTTCCAGAAATTGTAGAGGCCATAACAATGTTGTAGTTCGAATTGGTATTTGCAGAAACGCTATGACCACCCGACATCGCCCCGTAAGTATTACCGCTAATGGAAATCTCGAATTCTGGCCGCGGAAGAATTGTAAGGTATAGATACTCCGTGTGGCACCCGTTCACACTCGAATACGTGCCCGATGCAATGTAGGTCTGTCCGTCCACACTCCAAGTATAGCTGTCGCATGCTGAAACTTGAGAAGTATTACTTGTAAGCGGCGTAATGTTCAGCGTTAATTGATAATCCTGACAATTGGCATTATAGTTATAAACACCACTCACTGTATAGGTCAACCCGTTAACTGGCCAGGTATAACTCGAACATGCGGACTCAGATGAGGATATAACTGGGCTTGGGCTGCCCGTTACGTCCCACTGACAGGTCGTGGTGTTGAAGCTCGCGCTCTCGTAGCACGCCAGTGTTGGCTGCTGCGGCTGTGTGCCCGTTACGTCCCACTCACAGGTCGTGGTGTTGAAGCTCGCGCTCTCGTAGCACGCCAGTGTTGGCTGCTGCGGC
>Ga0214923_10002032_pt1 | contig 27690 bp, 24 predicted proteins | sample LL1510_MetaG_FD_177993 | JGI IMG/M metagenome (GOLD analysis project Ga0214923, IMG submission 177993) | Freshwater microbial communities from Lake Lanier, Atlanta, Georgia, United States - LL-1510 | ecosystem: Environmental > Aquatic > Freshwater > Lake | place: USA: Georgia | collected...
CCGCGCGTTCTAGATCGTCAAACGTCGTCGGATTCATTTCAAACGAGTGTTGGAATTCCGATAAACTCGACTTCCCTGTAAACGTATTTGCCACGGCAATGCCACAAACAATCGAATCCCTAGTTTTCGATCCACCCGCCTTGATCCTCGCCGTGGGCTTGAAAACGTCGATCCAAACACACATGATATTATTGGTCATTTGCGGCAAATTATCGGTTTCATAAGACACGTACGTACCCGCGGAATGCACGGAATCCAAGACACGTGTAATCGTTTTCCCCGTCTTTTCTTGAACGTAAACCACCGCCGTATATCCCTGTTCGGTGATTTTCTGCAGATATTTATCTAAGGTATAATCGCGAAACCCCGCCATTAAGACCTGGCGACCCTCGTAAACCACCTTCTTTTCGCTGATATTCAAATTGCATATTTGGGAGAATTCCAAGATTGCCGAATCTTGGATATCCCCCGTCCGAGGGCATTTAAATCCGTAGACCTCGAAAAACGCACCGACTTGCATTAAAAGAACGGTAGCTGGACCGTATTTCTGCTGGTATGTTTTCGTAATCTGGATATAATCCCCATAAATAGAGGCGGATTCAGACATCTTGGATTATAAAGATAAATATAAAAACACCGAAATTATATCTATATAGTTTGCCAAAATAACTTATGGTACGGAGGGTCCGACCAATGGTCGCCGGGCTCGCATCAAATATGGTGCTCCGGGTCTACTTATAAAATTAGAATATGACACCATAGATTCCTAGGTCCGTTTTTCAGAATTTCGGGAAAACTTTCCCGCGGGAAAAAAAAATGGACAGACAAAACCTTGTCCAAAATCGAAAACCTGGTCCTAGAATTTCAGAAAAAACGAAAAATCGGCTGTTGGAGCCATATGCAGTGAGTCGTTTTTTCAGCCGGAAAAACTCGTTACCATAACTTTTTCCGCGTTTTGTCCGCGGACGTTTAGCGATGTAAAAGTGTGTTGCATATATATGAAACAAATTACATCAAATTACATCAAATTACATCGCTGTGAAAAGTGCAACTTTGTATGCAGCAAAACCGGGGACTGGAACCGACACATAATGACTGCAAAACATAGAAATGAAACAAATTGCAACAAAATGAAACAAGCGATTACATCGCTGCAAACATCGTTTGACTGTGAGTGTGGTTATGTATGCGGCTCACGATCAAGCATGTGGCGGCATAAGAAGAAATGCGAGTTATCCGCGCCTCAGACGCTAAATGAAGACGTTATTCGCGACATTCTGAAAACGATTGCAGTGTCCCAGCAGCAGAACGTGGATATTAATAGACAGCTTCTGGAACAACAAGAGAAGATCTTGGAATTATCGAATAAAACCGTGGTAGTTCCCACTAATATAACGAATATAACGAATAATACGACGACGAATACCAACAATAATATCAATTTCAATATGTTCTTGGAACAGTATTGCAAAGACGCGATTACGATCCAGGACTTTATTAAATCAATCAAAGCCACGCGCGACGACGTCATGTATTTGACAAAACACGGAAATCGCGAGGGTGTTTCGAAAATCATTACATCGGCTCTTGAACAATTATGTATTACGGAGCGCCCTATTCATTGCACTGATTTAAAGCGTCATACAACGTATATTAAGGACTCTGGAGGTTGGAATAAAGAGCAATCCCAGGCGAATTTGAAAAGACTATGTAATGATACGCAACATAAATGCATGCAGACCGCAGTAGAAATTTTGGAATCGAATCCGAATTATAAGATCAACGGAACGCCAGAATACGAAGAACGCATCAAAATGATGGCGGAAGTCACTACTTATGCAGACGAAGACCAAGTTATCCGGACCATCGAAGATAAAATGCATATCACAAAAGACATCATGTTACAACATGTCGGGAAATAGAATGGGTCCCTGATAAAATTGAATCAACCTTTTGAACCAAATCATTACGCCAACAACGCGTAATTATTTATTGAAATGTCGCACATCGAATCCATGATCCAGAGTCTTACCCAGGATCAAACGACCGAAATATATGATCATTACATCGAGGATCCGCTTGTCCACAATAGAACAACGTACAATTCTGACGGATCGTCCGAATCGGATGCGTGTATCCATGAAAGCCTAATTGATCTTTTGCCAAAAACGGAATACTCAGTTCTTGGTAAAACGGTGAGTGTGCGGCATAAAATTTTCGATGAAATGTACGAACGGCTTATTTACGAGGATCAAAGCTTCGATTTTGATGCAATTCGGACGTCGATTACGAATTTCTATAATATGTTCACCACAGTAAAGACAGGGTATCCCAAGTTCGATAATAAGATGCGCGCATTAGGCGAGAAGATCAGATTATTAGTGTTTGCGTATCATACAAATAACAAAAATAACGATGCAAAACAAAATCAGCGCTATTGTTAGTAATAAATCCTGGATATTACCATTTTCATAAGTCATGAATGATTCGATCATATTTTTTTCGCAATTACTTACGGTTTCCGAATTTTCTTTATGTTCTCCGGCTAAATGGGTGACTATTGTTTCCTCGACATTATTAACGCAATTATTGTTGTTTAATACGTAATAAGGAAGAACACTTATATGTCTAGAGTATTTGTCGTCTTTTATTATATTGTTTACAAACGAGCCCTGTTCGTAAGCATCACCGCCCCACGTCGAATCCGTTTTCCAAGACTTTTCGCCCTCCTTTCTCCAAACTGACGCATTGTATAAAGATTTCCATGCCCTTATAATTTCGCGACCCTTTTTATCATTTTTCACAATAAACGACCCGGCGTTGAATTCACCTGACCAAGGAGGCATATCTTTGCTAATAATCATCGAATATTTCGAATTATTGTCAATAACATCCTCGAGTTTCTTTTTATCCACGTTAATGAAAAATGCGTCACTATCCATCCAATAAATATAATCCACATCGCGTCTATCGGATAAGAGTCTATCTATTTCGAATATTTTGCCCCAATAAGGAGGAACGTCATCTGTGCTCTTGGGTTGAAAATGGTATTCAATATCGTTATTTTCGCATTTTTTCTTATTATCCTTCATTAGTTTTTGTATAAAGTCGTTATCCGTTCTATCTTCTATTTGCAAAACTAATATATTAACCATGTCTTAGTATAAGGGAAGATATTATCATAGGATCGAAAAAATTGAAATCCAATTGGGGATTCTCGTGGAAAATAATATCTATGAAAAAAATAACATGAGTTTTGAATTTGGGAATGGATATGGTTGTTATTGTGAACTGGACAATCCGTCGTTGCCGACAGTTAGAAAATCTATATCTATTCAATCCATGAAAGATAGGAGATATTTGCACGAGGAAGACAGCGATGTCGATGACAAGACTGAATCTGAATATCAAAAAAACAAAAAAGCCTGGTTTATCGTCGGGATTTACTCAATCACCGTGAGTGTTTTATTATTCGAATATTTAGTATTCTTTGTGGCTAAGCGTTGATCCCGGCTCCATTCAAAAAATTATACAAGAGATTATCCGGATTATGATTTTGTATTTCTCCACAAACCATGGAGGCAGTTTCGTACATTTTTCTTAGAACGTCATTGGGTGCACTGGATCCGACCTTAATGAACCCTTTTTTCACTAAAAAACGCCTGACGTCATCAATAGGTGTTTGTTTTAATAGGTGCGATTTTGTGGTGATTTGATTACGCAAAGTTTTATTAGATACTAATACAGAGACGGTGGGATGACGCTTCGATTTTCCTAATTTGAAGGTTCGGCGAACGGTTCGACGTTGTTTTGGATATCGCATACGTTTTTGCGGTTTTTGCGCGTTAACCAAATCCATTGTTTGTTTTATTTCGCTTTTGAAAAGTCTCTCATTAAGATCAGGAGGCGACGCAATCATTTGATTGGAAATGCCTCCGTTTTGAAAATTGCTTCCGCCAGCAATTGGTCTGCGTTGAGTCAAATTATGATAATTTCGATACGTCGGAAGCTTTCCATTTTTTAAACAACCATATTTAGGAACAGGATATGCATTGCGCGGCTGAGCTATTTTCATCGCCGGTTCTGTCCAGTTTTGTAAACCGTCAGGTATTATTAAGCTAACGTTTTCATCTGGCTCTATTCCCAAAGTTGGTAACAACGACTCCGTAGATTGATTTGGATATCTACGTATTGTTTGGTTTTTTGGAGCGGCGTTTTTTTCGGTTTCCTCTGTGAGTGACATGAGGTATTTCAAAGATTCATCGAAATCGCTATTAAAAGACTCGTCTAATATATCAGGCTCCTTAATGGATTTGTCGCCCTCTAATAGTTTCTTATAATTCTTTTCCTGTTGATCACGAATGAATTTCAATACGTGGTTTTTCCGAACAGTCTTTGTTTTCGCTTTTGGAGCGCGAACTTTAATGCCGAGTTTAGATTGACCATCTGACGATTTCTTTTTCCGAGAACCGCCACTTGAGAATTTAAATAACTCGGGATTTATGGATATAGTTTTACTCATTTGTAATATCTATTGTTATATTACAAAAATAATAATTTACGCGAACGATATTCTAAGTATAAAGACCATAAATAACGGGTTGGTCTTTCTTTTTGGAATTCGCTAAAAGGGATTTATATCCGTTATCCAGGTCTTCAGGTGTTATTCGTCTTTTCAGATCTTCTGCTTTGCCATATATTCGTCTTCCATGGGCAATTTTGGTATAAGAAAATAACAATTCCATATCTCGACCGTAGTTTTTAAAAGACTCCTTCTTGGATTCAAACCATTTTTCCAAACCAGAAGCGTCGTCATAATGCCATCCATTCTCGCCTATTTTTTTCAAAAATATTTGCATAAGTTCTTTCGCCGAATAATCGTCTATTTTGAACCGCCAAATAAATCGCGATTCTAAACCGCGATTGCCTTGGAAAAACGTCCGATATAGCTCTTCTTCGTAACCAGCAATAATAACCATTAGATCCTCTTTATGATCACTCATGGCTTCGCATAGCGTATCCAAACATTCTTTGGAATAACTATCATCATTCGAGCTATTTGCTAACGAATAGGCTTCGTCAATAAATAAACACCCACCTAAACACTCCGTGATAACTTTTTTAGTTTTGATGGCAGTCTGACCCAAATAACCTGCTACCAAGTCACTACGGGTTACTTTTTTAAAGACGCCATTTTTCAATACGCCAATCTTGGAATACATACGTCCTAAAATCTTGGCAGCCTCGGTCTTGCCGGTCCCTGGAGGTCCGCATAATATCGTATTTTTGAAATCGGGTTCTTTTCCGATATGAAGATTCTGCATAAAATACAATAACTGATCTAAAACCGCGTTTTTAAAAGAGGACATTCCTATCATAGCGTCGAGTTCCAATAATTCAGGTTTAATGGATACCAATGCTTTAAGGTCGATATTATATTCAAATTTAGCATCATAATCGTTTTCACTTACTATTTTTAGAATATCTTTGAATGATTCAATGGAAGCTTCAATATGTTTTTTTTCTTTGGGTTCAATTGCCGCCAAGGGACGACTACATAAAACGGATTCTTTATTATTAGAAATATTTAATAATATCTGTGCGATTTCATTTTCGGTTATATCAGGTAGTCTAACTTCATGACGCGATATCCAATTATCATATGGTGTTATAACTGGAGTTGGGGGTATTAATCCGGTTCCCGAATGATTTCTTTCATAGAGTTTGGCATCGACGTAGTTGTTATGTGAAAATTGTAATATATTTGCTAAATCACTATACTTCAATTCCGTCCGATTTTTATAAGAGTCTAAATACTCGATGAAGTTATTGCGCCGTTTTATGAGTGACATGACTACTAATACATATTTTCTATGATTATATTGTTTTTTTAATAAATTATTATGTTGAGTGCGTAAAATAGACTTTGCGACAAACAACATAAAAATTGATTCATATAAACATATTAGTAATTTAGAGTAAAATGGATATTAAAATGCAATCTTGTGACGCCGCTGGTTTATTGAGAGAGCCTGTGTGTAAGACATTGGATGATTCTGTGAATGTGAGCAAAACCGTTCGCATTAAGAAGCCTAAAAAGGTGGAATCCGTGATAAATGATCACACCGGGATCATTAAACAAATCATTGAAAAAGAAACTATAAAAATGGAAGAGTGCGTGAATGCCGACGTGCTTTCGCACTTGGGTTCTTATATCGAAGAACCTTATCATATTATCGAGTCTTATTTTCAAGGTCAGCATTTGGAGCGTCTTGTTCGTCATCAAATAGAATCTTATAATCATTTCATTAATTATCAGGCTCAGCGCACCATTCAGATGTTTAATCCGGTGGTTATCCGATCCGAAAACGACTTTGTGGAGGAGCACGGCAAGTATTTCTTGGAGTTAAACGTTTCGTTTGAGAATTTCAAGCTTTATCCTCCGCAGATTCACGAGAACAATGGTGCGACCAAGATCATGTTCCCACAAGAAGCCAAGCTCCGGAATTTTACGTATGCGTCGACGATGACGGTGGATCTACAAATCCAGTATATTGTTCGCAATACGGAGCAAATGGATTCGCCGAAAATCATTACGCGCACTTTGCCCAAGATCAATATTGGAAAGATGCCGATTATGCTCAAGTCGTCGATCTGTGTTCTTAATCAAAATCACCATATTCCGTCCGAGTTTACCGGCGAATGCCCTATGGATTGTGGGGGGTATTTCATCGTCAAGGGTTCAGAAAAGACGGTGTTGGGACAAGAGCGTGCGGCGGAGAATCGCGTCTATTGTTTCGATGGTAAGAATACGACCAAGTGGGATTGGGTAGCAGAAATCAAATCTGTTCCCGACTACAAATGCATTTCACCGAAGCAAATCGAAATGATGATTGCTAGTAAAAATAACGGGTTCGGTCATGGATTATATATTAATGTGCCGCGTATCAAGCAGCCGATCGAATTGTTTGTTTTGTTTCGTGCACTCGGCGTGCTGAGCGATAAGGCAATTTGCGAGTATATTCTTTTGGATATTTCGGACGAAAAACAGGACGAATTACTAAAGTGTTTGCAGGCGTCGGCGATTGACGCGAACAAATACATGACCAAGGAGGACGCTCTGCGCCATATTACTTCCGCGGTAGCGTTTACTCCGATTAACATGGATAAGGAAACGGGACAGCGCAAGAAGCAGGAGTTCGCACAAGAAGTCTTGAATACGGATTTGTTCCCCCATTGTTCGACGCTTCCCCAGAAGCTATATTTGTTGGGTTATATGGCGAAAAAACTACTCCAGACGAGTTTGGGATGGAATCCCCCGGACGACCGAGATTCGTATCTGAATAAACGCATTGAACTCACGGGCACTCTACTAAATAACCTGTTTCGTAATTACTTCAATAAGCTCGTCAAGGAGATGCAGAAGCAAGTGGTGCGCGAGATCAATAATGGGTCGTGGCGGTCGACGGAGAATTTCGAGAATATCATCAACATGACGAATATTTATAAGATTATGAAGTCGACCACGATCGAGAACGGTATTACTCGCGCTTTGTCCACTGGCGATTTCAGCATTAAACAGTCGAATAGCAGTAAGGTCGGTGTGGCACAAGTGCTCAATCGCCTCACCTATGTGGCAAGTCTGAGTCATTTGCGTCGGGTAAATACGCCTTTGGAAAAGAGCGGCGAACTCATTGCTCCTAGAAAGCTGCATAACACGACATGGGGCTTCCTTTGCTGTGCGGAGACTCCAGAGGGGCAATCAATTGGTATTGTGAAAAACATTAGTTACATGGCGCATCTGACGATTCCGACGAATAGTTCGTCCCTCTACGAATATGTTTTGCCTAATATAACGCGTGTCGACGAAGCGTCAGCAAAGGCTCTTAATGGAAAGGTCAAGGTATTTATCAACGGATCGTGGGTGGGGATCACGGAGAATCCGACGGAGCTCTACGAGAGCATGAAAGAGAAAAAGTACGCGGGTATCATTAATATTTACACGTCGATTGTGTTTGATATCAAGGCGATGGAAATCCGCATCTGTAATGACGGCGGGCGCTTGACGCGTCCTGTGCTCAAGGTGCGCGATGGAAAGGTCTTGTTGACCAAGGATATCGTGGACCGCATTGTTTCGAAGGAGCTCGCATGGAACGATTTGATTACAAGCTGTCGCCTGGACGAGTCGGTCATTGAATACATTGATCCGGAGGAGCAGAATCTGGCAATGATTGCAATGAAAGCCAAGGATGGTTATTTGCAAAAGGCGGACGCCAAGATCAACTATACGCATTGTGAGATTCATCCAAGTACGATTTTCGGGGTCCTGGCGTCTTGTGTGCCTTATCCTGATCATAATCAGGCTCCGAGAAACACTTATCAATGTCTAGACCCGAAAGAGCCGGTTTGGATGGCGGATGGATCAAGAAAGGCAATCGGCGACGTTAAAATCGGAGAAACGGTTCTTACCTTTCATCCAGAGAGTCTTGAACTCACTGAGACCAAGGTTGTAAATCAGTTTGTTCGACCCAACGAATTCCCTATATATACTGTAAAAACGCAAAGCGGGAGAGAAATTACCGCTACCGAAGACCATGAGTTCATGACCAATCGCGGATGGATGCAGGTATATTCATTAATTAATTTGATGGATTCGGCGAAGATGGGAATTTACGATGAACAAACTAAATCTTGCATTTTCGAGGGTATCGAATCTATTACAAGACAACCTGACGGTTTGATTTCAGACATTGAGGTAGAGAGTGAGAACCATTCGTTTATCGCAGCATCTGGATTCTTGAGCAGTAATTGCGCGATGGGTAAGCAAGCCATGGGTGTCTACGCAACCAACTACGATCAGCGCATGGATAAGACCGCGTATGTCTTGACTTATCCTTCCAGACCACTGGTCGACACCCGTCTGATGAACTTTATCCACTTGAATAAGATACCTTCGGGAACGCAAATCCACGTAGCGATCATGTCGCATACGGGATATAATCAGGAGGATAGTGTCCTGATCAATAAGGGCTCAGTAGACCGCGGGCTTTTCATGACGACGATTTATCATACAGAAAAGGACGAAGACAAGAACATTATCCGCGACGAGATTATTCGATGTAAGCCCGATCCGACCAAGACCAAGGGCATCAAATTCGGTAATTACGCAAAACTCAACTCTCAGGGATTCATTCCGGAGAATACCCTCGTCGAGAATCGCGACGTCATTATCGCGAAGATCGTCCCGATCAAAGAGAATCGCAATGATCCGACCAAGACTATCAAATACGAGGACCAAAGTAAGACTTTCCGCACTACCGAGGAGACGTATATTGATAAGAACTACACGGGTCGTAATGGCGATGGATATAATTTCGCAAAAGTAAGAACCCGAATCCTGAGAAAGCCCGTTCTAGGCGATAAGTGCAGCTCGCGCCACGGGCAAAAGGGTACGATGGGAAATATCATTCCCGAGTGCGATATGCCTTTCACAAAGGACGGCATCCGTCCGGATATCATTATTAATCCTCATGCCATTCCGTCTCGTATGACAATCGGACAGCTCAAGGAGACGTTACTCGGTAAGGTACTTTTGGAACTCGGGCTTTTCGGCGACGGCACGAGTTTCGGAAACCTCGACGTCAAGACCATTGCCGAGCAACTACAAAAGGTGGGTTACGAATCCTACGGAAACGAGGTCTTGTATAATGGTCTCACGGGCGAGCAACTAGAAACCAATATCTTCTTCGGTCCAGTGTTTTATCAGAGACTGAAACACATGGTGAATGATAAGCAACATAGTCGTTCGATTGGTCCGATGGTGAATTTGACGCGCCAGCCCGCGGAGGGCAGATCGCGCGACGGTGGCTTCCGCGTGGGCGAGATGGAGCGCGATGTGATGATCGCGCACGGAATGTCGAGATTCTGTCGCGAGCGTCTATACGACGCGTCAGATAAATACAGTGTGCATGTTTGTAAGCGTTGCGGCATGACCGCCTCGTATAATGACGGATCGCAACGTCGAATGTTTTCGAAAGAGGATTTCACGATTCATTTGTGTAAGACGTGTAATAACACGACCGAGTTCTCCAAGGTCGAGATTCCTTATGCGTATAAGCTCATGTCTCAGGAGCTTCAGACGATTAATGTGTTGCCGCGTATCATCACGGAATAAACCGATGACCAAATAGTATTATTATTTTATGAATAATCAAAATATATTTTTATTATAATGGGAATTTATCCCGACGGAAACATATATGGAATTAGTTGGAGCGTATTTGACGTTTCTCAAAATGCAATAAGAAGAGAAGAATATCCACATAAAAATATTCAAGAAATTAAAGCTAGCTATGACAAATTAACTTCTATAGAAAAATACAACGCCACTATACAATTTTACGCGAAATGCAGAAGCGGACACGAATTGAGTTATGGAACGTTTATGTGTTGGATTCCGGGCGACGCAAAAACTCTTGAATTGTTATTTACAGGATCAGATGTTAATCTCCCACTGCGATTTTAGACCTTTTCGATTGATATTATTATGCATAAAACATTTTTTATAGTTTTATGTATATGGGAATTAACAATGATGGAAATGTCTATGGTGTATGTTGGTGTATATACGATTCGGAAGATAATTTGATAAGACGCGTCGAGCATGTATTCCCAAATAAACTTAGTTTTGAACAGATCGAGGAAATAAAAGCGGAATACAATAAGCTAACGCCTCTCGAACGATTATTCGCCAAGATAAAATTTTATACCAAATGCACAAGTACTTACGACCCCCATGCGGGAGAATTCATGCTTTGGATTCCTACTACCATCAATCATCTGAAAAAAATGTTTTTGATTGGTGACGTTATTATTTAGTTACTTTCGTATCCAGATTCATCAGATTCTTCAGACTCCTCATAATGATAATTAGGTATGTTAATAGACCAATTCGAAGAGTGTGTAAATTCCACATGCTTATCATTAAATTCTGCGTGATATCCTGTTCCAACGCCATTGCGTTTCATTATTTTCCGACCGAATTGAGGGTTATATTCAATAAACCGCTTCATCTTTTCACGCAATGTCTCATACGAGTCGCTGCGTTTCGATGTATCTGATATCGAATATTCGTGTATCAAATACAACCGCAAATAAGGTCGCATGATATCGACCAATCGCTCTTTCGGGAATTCGTCATGAATCTGCAAGCGTTTTGGGCGATTAAATATTTGAATCATACATTCGGTTTCAATATAAAGTGTCTCCGCCGGCGATGTTTTCACATAGTCTTCAATATAAACGTCGCGAATAAGCGCCTCGTGGTTATAGACAAATTTCCGGAGGTCAAACGACTCTTGGAAAAACGCATTTAATAATAACGGCATCTTATAATCCGAACGCCGGATTTGGTAATAAATCTCGTACATGGCGCCAAAAGAAAACTCGATATTTGTATATGGATTTTTTGGGAAAATGGGGTCCGCAAAATGATACGGCGAATTCGAAAGCGCGCTATTAATAATATTAATAAGATCGGATAGTTTAAACATATACTTGGATCCGCCTTGATAAATCGTGATTGCCCGCGTTTTTATGGGATCAATCGGCGTCATATACATATCAAATGATACTTGTAGTTTCGCGCGCCGCACTTTAAATAGCAACGCGAGACGAGAAAAAGCATAATACGTGCGTTGCGATTTACAAAACAAGTCCAATGCATTCGCCTTATGATGATCTAGTATAAACATATTATCAAGAATCTTGGAAAAGTGCTGGTATTTTTCATAGACCCACCCGCTCACATCATCGTCGCAGTCAAATACAGATTGATATAAATGATCAATGAACCAATAAAAAGCAAATGTAGAATAAGTTTGTATGGTTTCACGCTCTTTCGTAAATACATGTTGCCAATATTCCGATCTACCGAGTCCGGTTAATGACGGATATATAACTGTCTTGGAATTCATATGTTTTTGTAATATAGCAAAAAAAGTGTTCATTGGGTCGGTTAATGAATTATCCGGAGGAAATTTTTATATTTATATCAGATATACATTTTTTATATTTAACCATACGGAAACAATGTCCATCCAAGAATCCAGTGAAATAAATGATATACGAACTCCCTCACAATTTAAAGGATTATCATTTTCCAAATACAAAAAGACAGATGTCCGAATACAGATGGTGGATGCAATTTTGAAAGGAAAAATCGAGCCTGCGTGTTATTGGTCGGCGCAACTTATTTGCGCTGGTCATTTCATGGAGGTTTGGGAGAATATACTGTATTATATGTCAAAGTATATCCATTTAGGAAACCCAAAAATAGCTATTTATTTGGAGATGCGATATGAGATATTTCGGAATATAGTATCCCAGGGGCATTTTTTAAATGAAATCGAACTCCGGAATAACGATAAAATACGCAAACTATTCGCCGAGATCATCTGTGTGTTAGCAACGTCGCCTAAAAAACCCAGTTTCGAAGCAATTAAGATAAATCGCGAAGAAGAATTCGATATGACGCAAATGACGGACCGCTTGAAAGCGCCCGCTATTTCGTTCGCCGAACCCATATTTCAAAAAGGAGATCCGAAAGAGCTTTTTATTGCTATCAATGAACTGGCGCATTGTGTATCCGCGACTGCACCAAACATGATGGCGGCGTGCTATTGGATCGAATGGGTGATCGAATTCGATAACATATGTAAAAAAAGGAAAACCCCGTGTTTATGCGAAAAGCGCACGAAATATCCAGTGGAAACCAAATTTACGCGAGATATTATATGGCTAGTTTGGGAGACCTTGCTGCATTATTGTGCGGAACGAAAGAATCCGCTGATAGAAAAAACTATGAGTGCATTATTAAGATTATTTTGTATTAAATACACAACAGCTTCGTGTAAAAAGCGTAGGTATTTATTGTATTATGCAGTGGGTTTGTTAACAGAAGCAGTATCAGCGAACGTGGAAATCATAAATGATAAAACGTTATTACAAAACGTCACGGAAAAAATAAACGAGATATATAAACAAATAAAAAAAACGGAAGACGCTCCGAAAACCGAGTATTTATTTCAAGGATTAGAGAAACAAAAGGCATTAGAGAAATCCATATTACAAATGGAATTAATGAATAAAATGGATATAATGCATCCAAGAGAGAATCAAGGTTAAATGTTATTATTATTGCGCATAAGAATATAATAACATTATACAAGTGCAATTTTTTTATTGCAAAAATCTACGGCGTATGCTATCATTCTTTCATGAGCATGTTCAATCATGCCATCGCGAAGATTTTGCGATGGAAGATTCGCATCTACGGCTTCAAATAAATTTTTAGCCAAGTTACGATTTCGTGACCAATATTCAGACAAAGCCGATGGCGATTTAATTTTGTTCACTAATTGATAATGTGCGAAATAAAACCAATTATAATCAAATGTATATTCAGTATTTAAACTCTGACATATTCGCATCAAATCTTTTTTCATATATACTTCTTTAAGTATATCAAAACGAATCCAAAACATAGACCCTGCTGGAAATGGTTTATTTGTATTTTCTCTTAGTCCAAATTCATTAAGCAGTGTATTTAAATGATTTTTATTTCTTGTTCGTTCAATAAAATCGTCGGTTTGGAAGGATTCTTTGGATGAGATGCATCCTATTTCAGGGTGATTATCCAAGTTTTTCAATATTTCCACGATTTTTTCGGGAGAAGATGTAATGCTATTTATCACGTTAAATCGTTTTGCGTCGTCGGATTTAGTATGTATTTTTAAAACATAATCGTAATTTATATTTTTTTCTTTAATGACGTTCAGTATATGATAAAAACTACCTATGTCAAATCCGTAATTATCAGAAACTGTAATATTTGCTTCTGGAAAATAAGTATTTAATTTAACAATATCACTCGATGTAACATCTTGGATTAAATTAAAAAATAAATCAACGTTGTAGTCGTTATTAATGCTATTCACAAAAGACACATAATGTCTCATTTTTTCAAAGACATCGAAATTACCAATATGGCATATAACTAATACGCTCTTTTTCGATGAATTGTTCAACGCAGAAAATTCGCGTTTAATTCTATGATCAATAAATAACTTATATATATTGGACGTTTCCCATAATTCGCTATAATGTAAATTATTTTGATATACCATTTGTTCTTTTCTATATTCAGGATAAACCTCTAAAACCGAAGTGTTTTTATAAATAATTTGAGTTTGATTTTCACCGAAAAACATCTCGACGTTTTCAATAACATTATCAATGTCGTTTTCGCTGAAATAAATCGTTCCAAGTAATCCAGGACCCGTCGGATAAAGAGCATTGAATCCGTAATATTTATCGGAAACGTTCTTCACAATTTGTTTTATGCATTTGCCTATGATTTTATTATAAGGTTTTACAGCAATTAAAGCCGTATATATACCAAAGGAATTGGGTTCCCATTCAATGTTTTTGCGCTCCATTGTGAAATGCTCTTTTGTGCATAAATCTATTAATTTGAAACCATTTGCGCATTTGTATTTAATATCTATGTAAATTCCGCCTTTTTTATGCAATATGCAAAATCTCCAAAGATCGGATTTATACGAAGACGGAATTAAAGAATCGTATGCATTCAGAACGGATTTATCAAAATAACGAGAAATAAAATTGCGACATTTTATCTCATCAAATAATGCAAAATCCAGTTCAGGATTATTCGAAATCAAAGAATTATAATTTTGCAACATTTTAGGAGGTAACGTTTCGGTGTGCCAACATGTATAAACCTTTAACGGAATTATATTATTTTTGGTAAGCGAAGATGAATATTTCTTATTTTTTACAATCGAATTTACGGTTATGAAATTATGTAATTTAGTAAATTGACTTGGAGATAATATCAAGTTTATTGAAACTGGTTCTTTGATATTAATAGATTTAAGCGTTTCTATTTTTATTACATTTACATCAATATTAGAATAATTACGTATAATTTTACGATCGCGTGTAATGGTTACACCGCTTAGTTGATTTAACGAAATTATATCTTCTTCTACTTCAGGCGATGCTTGTGTTTCAGGCGTTTTCGGTGACACCGTTTTCTTCATTGAAAATTTATTGCGCCAACTGCTAATATTTAATTTAAAATTTTTAATATCATTGTCCATGTTTGAATTTTCTCTAAAAACATGCGAATTAAATAAAGCCCTTTTTGTTATTCTGGAAGGATTTAAAATCATAGATTGGCTTTCTGGATAAGTGGATTCAACATGGTTACCTGAAAACATCCCGAAAGCGGTAACAGGTTTGTTTCTGGAAGGATTTAAAATCATAGATTGGCTTTCTGGATAAGTGGATTCAACATGGTTACCGGAAAGTATCCCCAAGGTGGCAACAGGTTTGTTTCTGGAAGGATTTAAAATCATAGATTGGCTTTCTGGATAAGTGGATTCAACATGGTTACCGGAAAGTATCCCCAAGGTGGCAACAGGTTTGTTCCTGGAAGGATTTAAAATCATAGATTGGCTTTCTGGATAAGTGGAGTCATAATAGTTATCGGAAAGTATTCCGAAGGCGGTAACAGGTTTGTTCCTGGAAGGATTTAAAATCATAGATTGTCTTTCTGGATAAGTGGAGTCATAATAGTTATCGGAAAGTATTCCGAAGGCGGTAACAGGTTTGTTCCTGGAAGGATTTAAAATCATAGATTGTCTTTCTGGATAAGTGGAGTCATAATAGTTATCGGAAAGTATTCCGAAGGCGGTAACAGGTTTGTTCCTCGAAGGATTTAAAATCATAGATTGTCTTTCTGGATAAGTGGAGTCATAATAGTTATCGGAAAGTATTCCGAAGGCGGTAACAGGTTTGTTCCTGGAAGGAATTAAAGCCACAATTTGTTGAGATAATACATTACCAGAATATTCATCTTTTTCGTTAAAAATGCGCAATGGTTTAGATTTACGTTCAGTTAACGATCTAAAATAGTTATTTTGATTATAATTAGGAGATTCATCTTCACCTATTGAATTCTCAAATTTTCTACTTGAAAACGTTGATTTACGCGATTCGTAGTTTTTATTTAATAATTCATAATTTGAAACAATTTTTTCGTTTAAATATTCATCATTATCGCGCATTGATAAAAAATTAAATGATCCTACGTTTTTATTCAAAGCGTAACCATGCCATATTGTTTGAATGTTTCTTGCTATACTTGACTTCAAACTATTGAAAATAACTCGCAATATGTTAGAATAATCAATTAAAGACGCATTTTTATTATTTGGCATTATGTTAAATGGAGCTTCAAATTTAGAAACAATAACCGCGTCGTCGTAATCATTATCGTCTTCGTCGTCGTAATATTCTATGTCAATATCAGAATAGCTATTAAATAATTCTTCTTGGTGTAGTCTTTTAAATTGCCTGTTTTTATTAAAGAAATCAGACTCGCTCTCTATGTTAAATTCAGTAGTTAATATGAAATGTCCATCGCAGTTTACGTTTTCGTTGTTATATATACCATCTTTAATATTTAATTCATCGACCGGTTCGAATGCATGTGAAATAATATAAGAAAAAGAATATGATTTAATAGGATACCGCGATAAATCGTCTTTTTCATTAATTATTGATTTCATATTCAACACGTTCATTTATAGTAACAAACTATATAAATCTATTGAATATTACAAATATTCAATGGAAGATGGCAAGAACTAGGTCTAAAAAAATGATCCGAATGATCCACCTAAAACGCTATTTGCAGCCATGGGTCCCATCATAGAACCCATATCATTAACTGCGGATTGATTTCCACGCATCATTTGATCATACGTTCCAGTCGTAGGTTTTGCAGTGGAAACAGGCGCAGGAGGGAACATATCTGACTGCATTAAAGAATGATCTAAATAGTCGGCTTGGCTGGGAGCGTGCGACGAGCCATTGCGAACCTGCTTTTGCGAAGGTTTATCCTGGGGTCCATTCCACAATTCAGATACACGATCCACCAAAATATTAACTTTTATTCCTAGTTTAGTTTGTATGCTTAAAACAATAATTAAAAACGCCAAAATGGCATTTGTAAGCGTCAAATTCTCGTATTTAAATCCACTATACGTAGGAACGTAGCTAACAATGCGGTGAATTACAATGATTCCACAGAACATAACAATTAACTGAATGAAGATTTCGACTAAAAGTTCGAGCGTAGATTTTTCGGAATCCGCCTCGGGAACAAAACGTTGTATCAATTTATTCAAAATCACTATTGGAATAACGCCTAAACAAGCGTATTGAACCACGTTTAATACTTCGGCTTTGCTTTCCTCACTCGTGGAAAACACGTGTGAGAAAAACGACTTTCTATGAACGTCTTTTGCTTCTTGTAAAATATCCATATAACGTTTCATTAGAAAATTATATATTTATTGTGTATATGTCTGAAATTAAAAAAACAAATGACCAAGAACCTGAATATGATCCAAGATTAATATCAACATCAACATCTTATGATACTACTAAATTTAAACAATTAGGTATTGTTGTAGGTTCAGCCACACAAGGAATATCATTATCCAAAACCTTTTTCTCTGGATTAAGAGCAATGGTTGGGTCTAGAGTAACAAATATAGAGGATTCCTTTACACGTGGTTTTGGATTTGCGGTTCAACACATGATTAAAAACGCGCAATCTCAGTTTCCTAATTTTAAAAAGATAATTGGACTATTTTGGTCGATGACTGCTCTTAATCCTGAATCTATATCAATTATGGTAACCGGAACAGCAATAGGTGACCGAAAACAGGGTGGATATCGTAAAACGAATAATAAAAAAAGCGGTTTTAAAAAAAGTAGAAAAAATAAATTGCGTTAATAACATATTTAGAGATATCAATCTTATTATTATAAGAGCTTATGAGCAATTCAGCCACTTCCGCCGCAAAACGTAGAAGAGCCGCGCCATTCATGTCTACTCCCGTCACTCCGTCTAACGTTTCTCAAGTAAATAATAACACACAGCAAGGATCTTTTCAAAACGCACAACAAGGTCAATCTGAACCTAAGCTATTAACACTTCAACAAGTTATAGCTTTAGTCGATTCTAGGTTAACTAATTTAGAAAAAAATGTGGTTGAAATTAAATCACTGCCTTCGTCTGAAAATCCCGAACAGCAATCTGAATCTAGACCCGAATATAATAACGAAGACATAAAACAGACTGTAGAATCAATAATGTATGAGTATTTAAACGAGTTTAATGAACGCTGTGAAATTTTAGCAAATGAAATATCCAGTATCAAAAATATAGTGATTGAATTGCAGTCTTATACGATGAGTGTAAACAGAATGTTATTAGAAGAAAAAATGAACGCACAGTCCGATGTCGTTAAGAATGTTTCATTAACTAGCGAAACCCAAACTGTTGTCGCGATAACAGCAGAAACCCATTCTCAAACCGAGAATATCGATCAAAGTCCGATTGAAAAATTATCACCAATAGAATCACCTGATAATGCTTTAGAAGATCCCTCAGTTTTGAGCGAAAACGATAACTGCGTTGAAACGTGCGCAAAAGAAGACAATGCTACACTTGCCGAAGAACAAATTGATATTACTATAGTTTCCAAAAGCAGCAAGAAAAGAGCGACAAATAAGAAATCGCAAATCACGCTAGAACAAGAATAATTGTATTATTAAAAACATATAGAATGATATCATATTATAGTTTTATATAATATTATGTATTCACAAAATGAAGTTCAAGAAGATATTCAATCCAAATTGAACAATATTAATGCTGCATTTTATGCAACTAACCCAAAAAAAACATTTTTCAAAGACGCTCAAAAAATAGAATGCGCGGAATACGTAACTCAAAAAATTGACGCAGAAACATTAATCAAAAATACAGTTTATGTATTGCCGAATACTAATAAAGTATTTTTTAATTATTCTTTATTTAAACGTTATGCTAACCCTGCTATTTATACTTCAATTATTAAATATATATTACAATTAATAGATTCATGCATTAAATGTTATAATACTTTTGAAATGCATGTAGATTTAAACACATTTTCGGTGAGTGCCGCACATCGTTATAAAGGCGCTATCGAAATGTTTTGTTTGGAATGTTTATCTTCTGATAGCAAAACCGCAATATATGAACATTTGACGAGATTTTATATTTATAATATACCTTCTATGATTGATCATATTTCTGTAATATTAAACCCGTTTATTAATGAACAAATCAAATCAAAGATTGAACATGTATCAAAACGCGACTCGGCGTCACAATTAGAGCAATTTTATCAGGGAACCTTAGGTTCCCCGATTTGATAAAATTGATAAGTATATCTATAATTATCAATAATGCAATTACAATAGAAATGTCGGGTCAAAATGAAGGATATTTGGAGTTGGTCATTGGACCTATGTTTTCAGGAAAAACTACGCATCTAATACAAGCCTATAAAAAATACACATACATAGGAAAGCGTGTTTTGGTTATAAACTACGCCGACGATAAAAGATATCACGATACTATGCTATCGACGCATGATAAAATAATGATACCATGCGTTCAAGCCTCAAAAATGCGTGAACTTTGGAAAAGTAGAGAATTTATGAACAGCGAGGTCGTATTGATAAATGAAGGACAATTCTTCGTTGATCTATATGATGCAGTCTTGGAAATGGTAGACGTCCATAACAAAATAGTATACATATGCGGATTAGACGGAGATTTTAAGCGCGAAAAATTCGGATCAATCTTGGAACTAATTCCTCACTGCAACAAAGTGGTAAAGCTTCATTCACTTTGCTCGAGTTGCAAAAATGGAAATCCGGGGATATTCTCGCATCGTCTTACGCGTGAAGAATCGCAAATTCTAATAGGATCAGATATATATGTTCCTCTTTGCCGAAAATGTTATTTGCGTGAGACCGCCGAATCAAAAAAAACGGCATTCGATTCGGAAGATGTCGGTTTATAATTTAATAAAAGTATATAAAATATAAACCCCTATTTTTTCATATATGGCATCAGAAATCGGAAAGGTTGAAGTGAAGCGCAGTCGAAAGAAAAAGGAGCCCGATGTAGTTCTATCTACTACACAGAACATTCAAATTGTAATTGATGAAAGTACAACAGAAGCATCGTCGAAGAAAAGAGGAAGAAAACCAAAGGGAGGAAAACTTATTTTAAAACAGCCTGATAATTGCGATAATGCAAAGCCAGTGTCTAATGTAATTTTGCATCTTAGATGCTCATCTAAGGACTTGGATGAATATAATAATCATATGAATAAAATGGTAACGAATCCTCTTAACTATAACCCTGAAGTTCCTCCAACTATTATGACGTATAGCAATACGAAAGAATCGTCCGGATTTTCTAATTATGAAATTCAGAAAGATCAGCCCGTGTTTGCATATTCCGAATATTCTTCTAAAAAATGCTATACCTGCCAAACATGCTCTGCTAATGAAAAGCAAAACGAAGAACCGAATATAACAATCGATGACAATGATGATAATGTTAACATAAAAGACGTAAATCAAAAATTGAAGAGACTAAAGATGAATTTGTATAAGAACTCCATGAATGATAAGAAGTCTGCGTGTTTTTGGTGCACTTATGATTTCGATAATCAATCGTGTTTTATACCGAAATACGAAATGGACGGCGAAATTTGTGGATATGGTTCCTTTTGTAGACCCGAATGCGCGGTTGCTTATTTAATGAAGGAAAATTTGGACGATTCAACAAAGTTCGAGCGTTATCATTTGTTGAATCAGATCTATAGTAAGGTCTACGATTTTAAGAAGAATATTAAGCCAGCACCAAATCCTTATTATCTGTTGGAAAAGTTTTACGGAAATCTTTCTATTCAGGAATACCGTAAGTTATTGAAGACCGAACATATGTTATTGGTCATCGATAAGCCATTGACCAGAATTCTACCTGAATTGCACGAAGATACAGACGATTTTATAACAGGAATTTACGGAGGTGTTAAATCGAATGGAAATTCCAACTCTGGTGGTGTTTATAAAGTAAAGCGTCAGAGTGAAAAACAACAGGGTCCGACCAAAAATAGCATCATGCGAGATAAGTTTGGATTGGTGCAATAAATTATTTATTTTGCGTTTGTAAAATAAATAAATACATATAACAATAATATATGGAGTTAGCGGCGGATTTTATACATAGAAATTTAGGGTTTTATAATAAAATTAACGTTATATGGTTGAATGACATAAAATATGATTCAGAGACAAAGGAAAAACTAGAATATAGATTTATATGTTTAATACAAGAACATATTGATACATCTGATTATAGCATAGTTATAATTCCTTTTCAAGATAGCGAAATAGTAGAATTTTTAACATCAAATGGTTATAATCATGTTATTGTTGCTAATCAATCGGACGATTTTTTACGTAATATAAGCAAATATTGCAATAATATATTTATAGGATTTGCGAACGAATCACGCGATATTAATGCAAAAAAAATATTAATATGCTCATTGGACTACATGGACAATGACCCATTAATTTTTGATCACAGACCTTCTATTTATGGAGTTTATTTTGCATGTTGCTATGGAAACTACATTAATGTTATGAAAGAACAATTAAGTATTTTGATAGAAAGTGGATTATATAAAAAAACAAAACACATATATATATTTATGTGTTTATTAAATAACGATAACCAACACCAAGTATTGGACTTATTAAAATATTATGATACAGAAAATAAAATTACATTGGTTGCCACTTCTCAAAATTTATACGAGAAATTTGCCATTAATAATTATAAAAATTATATTAATGATGCGTCAAATTACTATTTATATTATTTTCACACCAAGGCTGTGTCTAGATCTGAACCTTTATTTACAAATGTAAGGCAAACGTTGAATTATTATACGTTTATGCAATATCAAATGAATATTAATTTGCTGAATTATTATGATGCAGTGGGATGTAGTTTATCGATTTATCCAAAGATTCATTTTTCCGGCAATTTTTGGTGGGCGAGATCAGATTACTTGAATAAATTATCCGAACCTATTAATAATACATATTTGGCGCCAGAAATGTATATAGGTTCAGGACCAAATGGTAAATTTATTTCATTGTGTCAAACCACAAATCGGTCTTGTCTTAGTGAACATGTAAACAAAACAAAGGCTGATATTATTTCACAATTAACTACAGATTTTATTAATAATGACGAATCTAAATATACACCATGTTGACGATAAATGATAAAATTGAAACCGGATAAAGAGATCTTGTGATATGCAAACATAATAGTTAAAATGTCAAAGATTTCCGATAGCGCAATGCTCATGAATTACAATTACATGATGCAATCGCCCATGGTTCTTGATCTAATAAAGAAAAATAAAAGACTTTTGAAGCAAAATAAAATTCTGACAAAGGCTCTTGATGTGCTATTGAACAAACCCGCTGAGGTGGTGAAGCCTTTATCGATTGTTGAAAGTGATGAGGTTGTCTTCGTTCGAGAAGTTCGATCTGAACATAAACCAATTATAAAAATAAAGACTGAACCTGGAACGGAGAGTGCGGTTCAATTGTCAGAAAACGTTATTTATGAATTGCTTGAGGAAGCCGAGGAGGAGGAGGAAGCTGAGGAGGAGGAAGCCGAGGAGGAGGAGGAAGCCGAGGAGGAGGAAGCCGAGGAGGAGGAAGCCGAGGAGGAGGAAGCTGAGGAGGAGGAAGCCGAGGAGGAGGAAGCCGAGGAGGAGGAAGTAGCCGAGGAAACAATTCAAGTTGATGACGAGGAGGAAGTCTACGAAATCGCCATCAAGGGCAAGAAATATTTCACAACGAATGATAAAAACGGCACAATATACGCAATCGATAAGAGCGGAGACGTAGGAAATGAAGTTGGATCATTTAAAAACGGCGTAGCTTGTTTTGCATAAATAATAACACAACAACCTACTATTTACGATAAGTCTTTCTAATATTTCTAAATTTTTGTCTACGTGTTTTACCTCCTTTTTTCAAAGGAGGTATAATATCACTTTTTGCAGGAGCAACTGCCGATTGTTTATTTGATTCTTCGGCGCGTTTAGATTCTTGTTTTAATACATCGATATCCAAATATATTCTATCGGAGTTATCTATTTCGGAATCATGGGTTTTATGCTTTTTTAATGCACTATACATTTGTTTTGCTATTGCATTTGTAAATAGACATTTTACTTTACTCATGGAATTGATATCTATAATGCCTTTAACAACATCTAATTGGACATAAATCTCGTATTGCCGATCGGGTTCTTCTTGTTGTTTAACCTCGTCTTTTTTTTCCGTTTGCGATGTTTTCAATTCATCAACGCCGACTTCAATATAGTCAATATCAGATAATGGTTGGCGCTTTTTAGAGTCTTCGTCATCTAAATAATATTCATAGACTTCATGCATGTATTCAGCTAGATTATCTCCTATATTTCCATTTGAACGTTCATTTAAATAATATTTAATCATATCAGACATTTTAGGATTACTCGGTCGCCTTGGTTTAATGAAAGATGAAACCTGTTTTATGAATTCCGTGAATCGATTATATTTTTGAAGTTCAGATTTAAGATCGCGATTATTTCGTTCATTGTTAGATTTATCGTCCTCTTTCTTTTCCTCGTATAATTCGTGATATCTATGAGGATGTTTCAAAAATTCGACAACTTCATCAGATGTTTTTATTTTAATAACGAGCTTATACATTTCATCAAATTTATATTCGCGCTTTAATTCATATGGAATTATGCTAGATTTGCCCGACACTCGTATTGCTTCAGCATCATAATCATAAATATGATATATGGTTTCAATGGCTTCTTCGTATTTATTTTCATTTAAGTTTCCTAATTCTTTTAGATACTGTTCCATTTTACTTGCTATGCTTTTTAATGATCCACTGTATCCATAAGTCATTTTTAAATTTATAGTATCTTCCCATACCGATTTTCCCGAACTTAATGCTTGTTTTGTTTTTGCGTCGGTTATTTTATTGTAAACTTCTTTCCAAATTTTCTCAAACGATTTTTTATTTTTGATTTTAGACTCTTCTATCATCTTCAATTGACCTTTATTTCCCGTTGTCACACCGTGTAACCATTTCCATATTCCACTAGCTGAGTTTAATAATTTTCTATATTCAGGATGATTTATTATATCATTCACCCATGTAACTTTTATCGTTGTGTATTTAGATCCTCCAATTAGAAGATAGCTAAATTGGTCTTCGTCGTTTTTTATGAATAGATTTCGAATGAAACTTGGAATAATTGAGCTAGTTCCAACAGATGTTGGAATTCGTTTAATGTATTCTGAAAATGAGTCATGTAGATTTGATTTAACAGGAACGTTGGTAGGAAATAATATTTCCAACATACCTTTCACATTATGTATTGCATTTCTATGTCTTTCTCCAGGAGACGAGGCAGTGTTTAATCCTTGCATCTTACGTTTAAATAGAATTTTATTAAAGAAAAAATCAACACTGTCTTTTCGTCCTAAGCTTTTAATACTATCTATTGGATATTTCACATCCATTGTAAAAAAAGGATACTGAGATAATTCATCTTTATGTGAAGATTCGGTCGTTTTTTCTTTTTCAGGAAAGTAGAATAATCCACGCGTTAATTCGCTTTTCCCTGATCCCGGAATATTCACGTCTAACTTAATTTTAATATTGGAGATATTCATATGATATAACAATTCTTGTTATATTATAGTTATATATTTATGCCGTCGCATTAAATGGCTGAAATGATAATTGCGCTTTTTGATTTTTGGCTTTATCTAAAACTTCATGCGCCTTTGCGATTTCTTCATCGGTAACACGATTCGAAGTTAATGAATCCTTACGTTCTGTGGAATTCTGCGTAACAATATTGGTCGGTTCTTCGTTCAATAAATTCACGTGATATTCGGTAAAGTCTTTGGGTAGACAGCAATATGAGCTTTCTTCGTTCAATAAATAGTCGGTGAATATAATAAAAACAAAACTCATGACGAATGCAATATAAATATCGCGAGTTCCCATCCAGGTAATGGCAAAAACCAATACTTGACGACTAAATGTATGTTTTAAATAAGATTCCATGGTTTTACTTAATTTAAAAGTAACGAATTTTGACGCAATATTAAGTATAATAATCATTAACCCAGCAAATACTTTTGATCCATTAATAACTTGTATATGCTTATGTAAATAATTGAAAAAATCATATATAGGTGAGGATGAGGATATATTTTTTTTTACCATTAACTTATAGTGATAAAATTATTACACCATTGCACATTTTCTACGAACTGACAATACGCAAAGTAACCGTTTCATTCCTATCATACCTGCCCTCCATTCAGGGAGCAGGCGTTTTACCAACGTGTGAAATGCGCAAAGATATAAAATAATGTTTTAGTCTGAGAATAAACCGAATGATTGTGAAAAGCTTTGATAAGTCAATGGTGGCGAATCGCTAAACCAGGTTTTCCAGACTTCATTAACCCAGTCATCTGACGGTTTTGGATACGTCAATTCTTCTTGTGCTGTCAATCGCGATTCTATAATCGAAACGTTACATCCAGTATCACATGGATTACATATAAAATTCGGTTTGAACTCTAATTCTGGGAAAATATGATGCGCGTTTTCGTTTCGAACGGGTTGGTTCTTATACATTAATTGCGATCCTTTACAATTCTCCTCTCGAAATTCTTGGATAGCGGGGTTATCAAACCCCTCTTTATTGGAAATATCAAATACATATAATTTGGGCGTTTTTGAAAACTTAGCACTGCCCTGCACCATGTCAGTTTGATAAAAGAATATAACTAAGATGCAAATCGCCAATCCATATATTAAATTAATGCTTGAATAAAAAATAATTAAAGCCACTGCCGCCGCTCTACCGATTAAAGTATTACTAAAATCGATCATTTCATCGGAATGAACAAACAAAAGGTAAAATAATATAATCGGAATGAATTCAGCTAAATATATCGACGTGTTTTTTTTCATAAATAGATACTATTATACAACTATATTTTTTGTAAGGGGGTTTGGTTTTCGAAAATAATTATCTATCTATTTTTTAAGTATTTCAAATTATATTTTTAGATATGTCTTTAGTATCATCGGCATCTCCATGGACAAATAATGAAAATGTTGAAAAGAAAAGAATTCCTTCTATGCGAAGGACGTTGAAAAAACCTCCGTCTCAAAATGAAGCCACTGAATACGCTTCAGAGGAAAAGGCGTATTTAGAATCTCAAATTCCCGAATCCATTGAAACCACGCAAAGTAATTTGGAAGAAAGAAATAATCGTGTATCCCAACTTATAAATCAACTTACCAGCGACAATGACGGCAATAAGCTGGCTGATTTTTCTCCCATTGAAAATCCGATTATTCAAAAACGGTCGGATTCGGAAAACGCCTCGACAAAGACCTTTTCAGATAATGATATTCTTGGTCCCGTGCAACCTAATCCGGCGAGGATTTATCGACAAACATCGCAGTCTACAAATCCTTTAAACTACGCACCGAATCATCAGAATTTAGGAAGTTTTTATAGTAATTATAGAACCAGTTACGAAACTCCAAGATCGCCAATGCAAAATGCAGTTGTAAATTCATTTGAAGTTCCTACGAATTCTCTTGATAGTCGACTCATGGAAAAAATAAATTATATGATTCATATGCTAGAAGAACAGCATAATGAAAAGACGAGCAATATCACCGAAGAGTTTTTGTTATATATGTTTTTAGGCGTCTTTATTATTTTTATTGTTGATTCTTTTGCCAGGGCTGGGAAATACATAAGATAGTAGCACTGTGATAACTATTTGTAGGTTGATATTATATAATATATTATAATCATGAATAAAAATAATTTTATGAAAATAGCAATTGCGTCTTTATTAATAACATTAGTAGTGTATTTTATATTTACAAGAACTAATATTATTGAAGGAAATGACGATTTTGCTAATCCAGTGAATATACCATATTGGTTATGTGATCTTCAAGTCGATGATAACCAGGCATTATATAATTCTATATATCGTCCCGTTCAATCTTTTTTTTCATTATCACAATTGAAAGATACTATAAAAGGACAACCTGGTGGCACATTTGGCGGAAGAGGACAATCTTATAAAATTCGAGAAATGACAGACACTGGAAAGATGGGGGATATTATACCACACGATGCGAGTGACGATAAAATTAAAGCTATACTTGATAATTGGAAAAATAAAAGTTTTTCAGAATGGAAGGGTAAAACTGTATATGATAGAACTTATCAAATTGGTCAGAGTGTTAAATTTTTAAAAGGAGGAAATATGGTGGATGGAGTAATTGAAACTGTGAATTTGAATGAGGGGGCGAATTCTGGCTTAACTGACGTTGACGAATCTTTAATACGTATCTCTAAGTTGAACGATGCCACTTCTCCACCAACGTTTGACATAAAGACTAAAGGTGGTAATATCGAGAAAGGTATTAAATTTGATGATATTCAATATTCCCGATCTCCGGTTGCTCCTGAACCTGTTCCTGTTCCTGCTCCTGCTCCTGCTCCTGCTCCTGCTCCTGCTCCTGCTCCTATT